>Ga0304730_1001798_pt1 | contig 15869 bp, 29 predicted proteins | sample M_130628_MF_Meta_FD_190474 | JGI IMG/M metagenome (GOLD analysis project Ga0304730, IMG submission 190474) | Freshwater microbial communities from Lake Montjoie, Canada to study carbon cycling - M_130628_MF_MetaG (v2) (version 2) | ecosystem: Environmental > Aquatic > Freshwater > Lake | place...
GACACGCTGGTAAGCAGGGCTACTCTCATCCGACGCTCTCCAGAAAGGCACGGGCCTCGTCGGCCGACGTTACGACGGCGACCGGGCATCCTGCCTCGCGTAACTCCTTCATGCGGAGCATCTGAATTGGCGTCGGCTGCTGGCCGGGGCGTTTGCACTCCAGCCAGCAGGCGCGACCGTCCTTGATCGCGAGCACGTCGGGCACGCCCGACATGGTGAAAGCATTGCCGTGATACTTTGTGACCCAGTACCCGAGAGCGCGTCCTTGCGCCATGACTCGTGCAACAATGTTTTTCTCCAGCGGAGACTTTCGTTGCATCCACCGAATATGGTGGCTAGGAGCCTTATCGTCAATCAGCAAATATCGCTTCGCGATACGAATCTCTGGTATCGAAGAAGACGGTCGTGGTGACGTGTTTCAGCCGGTAGGCACTCGCCATGCGTCCGCTACGCTCCTGCGGCGACCACGTCGCGCGGATGGCGGCGGCCCGCTCTTCTATCTGCTGGGGGGTTGGGTCGGGATGCACGCTCTTTCGCGGTGCCTCAAACCGCGGCGGCCGGCGGCCGAGCTTGTGCTTGCGGACGAGGTTGAAGAGGTGCCCGCGCGTGCAGCCGAGTTCGGCGGCGACCTCGTCGCTGCGAAGCTCGCTCTGCCAGAGTTTGTAGAGGTGGGGGAGAGAGACTGGGGGGCAGTTCATTGGCACTCCTTTTTACTCCTGGGGGTTCCGTACACTTCCTCATAATCATCAAGCAGTTGCTGCATCGTGCCCTGCTTCACCGCCGAGACGAATCCAGCCAGGGCGGCATACCAGCCGATGTAGACGCCTCCGCTGAAGGCGGCGATCACGGCGAGGAGCGTGTAGATCACTGAGTTCGCTCCAAGAGCTTGAGCAGGGTGTGCGAGTGATGGCATACGAACATTTGAGTCGCGTACAGTTCGATCCGGGCGACGTTGATGGCCTCGCGTTCCGCTGCGGTTAGGTGAACAGAGGCGTGCGGAGCCGGTGGTGCGGGCGGCGGCTCGCTCGTTGCTTTGGGGAACCAATGCGTAGTCAATTCAGTCGCTCCAGTAGTTTTTTGAGCGTGGCGGCTGCGGCAAGTTCTTTCTTGCAGTTCGTGCCGTAGTATTCGTCGTCAAGTTCTGCCGCAGCAATCTCAATCGCCTCCCGCTCGTCGTCGGTGAGACGCAGGCGGGCGATCTCGGCCACAGCAGCGGCAGCACGTTTGCGGTGTACGTCGGCTTCTAGCCGCCAATCGGTAATTGAGCGTGCTGCCTCGTCTAGCAACACTTTAATCGCTAGGTGATCGGGCCTGTGGCACCACACGCGGAGTCGTTCAACGATGTCAGTCATGTCAGTCTCTCCAGTAGATTGCGAAGGGTGGCTGTGTGTTTCGCAAACAGTCCGTAGCCCTCGTTGTGGATCCCGTCAAAAAACGCAATCGCCTCCCGCTCTGAGTCGGTGAGCGAGTGATGATGCGAAACAGTCTGCTGCTGAACCAAGTCTTTGTAGGCGTCTGCGCATTGGCAGTACATTTTCCCCACATTCCGTTCCGCGGAATGGCACATCACAGCACAGGATTTGATGGCTTGGGTAGCCTCTCTGATCCAGTCCATGACCGCAGAGTTGAACCTATCCTGGTTCGTCATGGTTGCGTTAGGCTTGTCACTCATTTCAGCCTCTCAAGTAGTTTGCGGAGCGTGTCAGCCCACTGCCATGCTCCACGTTCATGCTCGGTCGCAATCGCTCCCTCAATCGCTTCCCGCTCCGCTGCGGTGAGCAATCCGCTTTTGGGAACCAAAACCCATTCTTTTGTTTCCAGTTCGTAAGCCAGAAGGCAAAGCTGATCGCCAGAAACGTATTGCTCCGTCACAACGGCAACGGTACTGCCTACTTCCATGCTTAATTTCAGCGACCGGCAATTCTCTAGCCCAAGGGCTTTCGTGATGCGAGCCGCTATCGGGCTTGGTGCAACTATAGCCATGCCGTCCTCCTTATTTGCCAATGGTTCGCTCCAACAGCTTGCGGAGCGTGTCGGCGTGTATCCCGTTCGGGAAATCCGCGTACCACTCAATCGCCTCTCGCTCCTCTGCGGTAAGCGTTGCCCGAGCCGTATCGGCAACGCCATGCTTTTCGTCGCTTTTCGCATATGAGTCGGGGGCGTCGTCAGTTTTTTTGCAAGAAATCTTGACATCTTCTCCGTTGACGAGCCGTGCTTTCATCCCCTGGCACTCAGCGATCAATACGCTCACCTGCTTACCATCCTCAACGCGCAGAGCCTCAAGCCTCTCAATCTCATCTGCGGCCTTGCGCAGCGCTACTGACATCGACTGCTGCACAGCAACTGCCGTAGCAAGTCGGTCGGCGAGGTCTTCGCCAGCCTTGTAGGCGGCGATCACGCGGAGGCTGGTGGGGAAGTCGCTCATCGAAGTTGATCCAGTTCGTGAGCTAGCGACTGCGCCCGCAGACGAAGCGTCTCGCATAGCTCTTCCCAGTAGGTCGCCTTCTTCGTCTGCCGCTCAAGCTTCGCCTCGAGTTCGGCGATCTTCGCCGCCTGCTCATCAATCGTTGCAATTGTCATTTCTTTTTTCCCAGATTGCTTTGCATAGAAAAAACCGGGAGCGGCGTTTTCAAGCGACCGCCGCCCCCGGCCCCACCACAAGGGTCAATCAGTCGGCGTAGCGGATGCAGGCAAACCAGCCACGACGAATCGGCGAGTAGACGACGGCCTTCTCGGCGATCCGGTAGCGGCCGAAGAAACAACACGCCTTCAGAGCAGCGTCTGGGGAGGTCGTCGAGAAACCGATCCCCTCCCGACGGCCTCCGGCACGACCGCAGTGCCGAAGCACGCCCGTGCGGGCCATCTGCTGGCAAGAGTCCTCCGCGGTCACGACCGTGGTCGTCGTCACGACATAGTTTTCGGCGAAGCATTCGCGAATTGCGAATTGCGAAACAACAAAGACGCCGAGAGCACAAACAAGAAAACGCATAAGCACTATCCTCCATGAAGAAGTGGAACCGAACGGCGGCATTATCTGGCTCGGTAGTCTAGTCGTCAAGCCCGTCTTCGTCGTCTTGGTCTTCATCAAGACTCTCAAGAAATCGCTTCATTTCAGCGGCGTAAACAATCATGCTATCGCGCATAAACCACGCCGCCATCGCCAATCCCGTAGCCTCTACTTCCGTAGCGGCCTTGGCGAGCACCTCGACCATCGGGATGGTCGTTTGCAGCATCCGATCCACTTGAATCGTCGCGTTCGCGATGGCAATGTGTTCTTCAGGAGTCATTTGCGTGCCTCGACCCACGACCCGTCGGGGGCGCGGTCGAATGCCGCGTAGAGCAGGCCCAGGCGACTGGCAAGCAGTGCCATCGTCGTCCTGAAGACCGCGACGAATTCATAGTCCCTGAACACGCCCTCCGTCCGCAGGCCGGCGGCGCAGAGCGTAGCCACGCCGCGGCGGCGGTACGCAGGCGAGACGAACGCCTCGAGCGTCGGCATCTCTCGCCAGAGTTCTGTTCTTGCCCAGCCGATGATCTCGCCTTGATCAAGGCAGATGGCAATGGTGCCGGTGAGAATGTCTCCGTCTAGCAGCTTTTTCTGAAAGTCGCTGCCCGTGCGAGTCAGATGATCGAAGATAAAGTTGCGTTCGCTGCTTCGGAGTCGTTCAGTCGGTAAGACGAATAGTTCCATGCTATTTCTCAAGCTCCCGCAGGACGCCTTCGATGATGGGATTCCGCACTATGTCGGAACCTTTGAATTCGACGACCCCGACGCCTCGCAGCCCCGAGAGCCGCTGCATCACGTCGATGAGACGACGCTCGCTCCTGGGGAGGTCGGACTGGTCGGCGTCACCAGTGATGATGATCTGGCTGCCTTGGCCGATACGGGTCAGGAAGAGTTTCAACTGGCCGAACGTCGCATTCTGCGCCTCGTCGAAAATCATCACGCTCTTGTTAAAAGTGCGTCCTCTGAGGTAGGCCAGCGGCGCGATCTTCACCGCGGCACTAATGCGGTCGCGGGTATGACCTCGCTTGCCGGCGATTCGCTCGAGCGCGTCGAAGAATGGGACGAGGTATGGCCCAACTTTTTCTTCAGCCGAACCTGGGAGGTAGCCCAGTTGCTCCGTCGCGACCGACGGGCGGGTGATGACGATGTTCTCGACGCGACCGTCGATCAGTTGCTGCACGGCGTAGCCCGAGGCCAAGTGCGTCTTGCCCGTGCCGGCGGGGCCGAGGATGAACGTGATTGTGCTTTTGGCGATCACCTCGAGCGCGTGGGCCTGGGCCTTCGTCCTGGCTGCGTAGCCCTCCGGCGGGGCCGGCGGGGCGGGCTTTTTCTTGGCTTGGCGTTCACGCTTGCGGGTCAAGAGTTGTCTCCTTTAGTGGCTTTTGCAATACAGAACCGCCCCATTGCTCGGCCATAGCCTTGGCGATACCGCTGAATGTGCGACTGCGTATCTTCCACCTGTCTGGCGACGGCGGCAGCCAGTGAAGGCGTGGTTTTCGGCCAGAAACAACATCCGTCGGCGTGAGCTTCGGAAGGTTCTTGAGCCATAGACAAGTCGCTTTTGTTTCGCCGTGCCCGAACTGCCACGGCTGAATGATCTGATCTGGTTTGCGCCAAAGCGACGACATGATGCACACGGGATTCTCGACAGCGATCATCGGTATGTCGGCCTTGGCGAGGAGCATGAAGAACGAGGCAGAAGCCTGCTGCCCCCCCCCCCACTTTTTCTTGGCGAAGTGCGCCGCGCCGCTTACCGACAAGTTCGTGCATGGCGGGTGGGCGATCATTAAGTCCCACGGGTAGTGCAAGACATCTCGGATGTCACCTTGGTAATGAGGGCCACCCTTGTCGGTCGGAAGGAGGTCGCACGACATAGCGTCATGCCCGAGAGCGACGAACGCATCTCTAACTGTGCCGCTAAATTCGCACGCGACTAGGACTTTCACTTCTTCTTCGCCTTCGCCTTCTTGGCAATATCAAGTGCAATGGCAACAGCTTGCTTATGCGGACGGCCCGCCTGCATCTCGGTCTTGATGTTGCTGCTGATCGTCTTGGGGCTGTAGCCCTTTTTGATTGACATCTTGGCTCCTTTCGTGATTGGTTATGTCCACTCGTAAACAGCCAAATCCATAGCGAACTGCTTCAGAGGGTGATCGTCGCGGACACTGGAAGTGAACCCCACCATCTCGTACCTACCGCATCGCGTCCTAATTCTTGAGATAAGACCACTCAGCTTCACGGGTGGTTCTCTTGCGCCGTCAAGTGGGCCACCGTAAAAGACAGGCAGAACAATGGCAGAGTCTGTCGATGGCTTCAGCGGTAAATTGGACGGAACCACGATCAGTCCCTCGTCATGTACGGCAGCAGCGACAGGTAACAAATCGTCCCAGCCAAGATCAGAATCGTGGCGACTGATGCCCAAGTGTGAAGAGCTTCGGTCATCGTCCCTCCCACCACTGCTGCCATGTGCGGGTCACGGGCTCGTCGTCTTCGGCGAGTTCTTCGGCAGCGAGAGTCGCTTCGATGGCTTCGACCCTCTCCGTCAGCGTGCCGACCGCTTGTGCCAGCGTGTGCAGCATCCGCTCGGCAGTCCTCAACTCCTCGAACTTTGCGCAGAGGGCGAGTCGGGTATTGATGATCTCGATGTTGGCGAGGATTTCGTCGATTGCGGTGCGGGTCGGGCAGCCTGGGGCGGGCTTCTTCTTAGCCATCGAAAAGTTCTCCTGAGTGAGCTTAGGGAGCGGGAACGTCCAAACACGATTGGGGTCAAACAGGTTGATCATGTCGCGGCCTCCGCGAAGTCTTGAAACATGGTCTTTTGAGAGTCATCAACGATCATGCGGCTCTCTCGCTGATACCGCTTCACGATGATCTCGAGTGACTCGCCGTAGGTGAGCCAAGGCAGATCGCGGCGAACCTTGAACGCATCCCGCCACCAGTTCGTGCTATCGACGCTGTCAATGCGGCGAACCTTGGTGTAAGCCCGAAGCGCCCAGCCGTGGATGTGCATATCGTCGGGGATGTTGTCACAGGCCCACCGGACAAATCGCTCCTTGCCCTCGCGGGGCGGGACGAGGCCGATGCCGATCCAGTTGCCACGCTCGCGGGCCAGCGGGATCAAGTCCTTCAGCAGCTCGGGCGGGTCGGAGTCGTGGATCGTCGGGAACCCGTTCGGCATCGCCTCGTAATTGCGGAGGCTCTGCCGCCAATCCCCGGCGATGTCGTCAAGGCCGGCGACCGCGTCGGCATGGCCGTCCCAACGCAGCGACCAATCGGCGTAGGCGGCGATGTCTATCGTCTGCCCAGAGTTCAGTACCGAGTACGCGCCGCTGTCAATCAGCAGCCGCTTAAACGTGTGCTGAAACTTGTCCAAGAACGGATCGTACAAGCCGAACGACAAGAGCACGGGCATATCCTTGACGTGCTCTGCCTGCTGCTGGTTGCCGGGGCTGGCGAGGTATACGGTCATGCTCTCCCCCTCGCAAGAAAGTCGAAGTTCATCACGACAACCACGGCGGCCTCAAGCGATTTCACAACCGCGTGAGTGTGCATGACGAGCCAGGGGCTAGGCGTGTCTGTGTCGGCGAACGCGACGACACTCTTGCCGGCATCCCACGCACGAACAACCTCCATTGCGGTTCCCCAGGAGGGGCGATTCGCGTTGACGAGCAGAAAGTCGCACGCCGCGATAGCGTGAAGGTCGGTCGTGACAATCTCTTTTGCGGCTCTGCCCTCAGAACCTCGGAAGTCGAAGTCCATCGGATCAAGGATGTCGAATTGCCCCGTGGAGAGCAGATTGCGAGCCTGTGCGCGCCACGTCATGCACTCCTCGTCGGAGCATCCGTTGATCGGGCCTGCAAGGTAAACGGCTTTCATGGCACCCCCCACGACTTGTGGCTTTGGGCGCAGAGGGTGTAGTCGTTGTGAGTCTTCACCCACTCTAGGCAGGCCACAAGCGACCTTGCGTTTCCCTCCATCGGCTGCACATAGCGATAGGAAAAGTCGGTGCCAGAGAGGTCAAGGTCGTCCAGCGACAGACCGTTCAAGCCCGGTACGAGCTTGAGTTCGGCTCCCGTCCGCTGCTTGAAGTCGCTGGTGTGCGGCGATACCGAAACCCACCACCAATGCCCTTCGACTTGGCGAACGCCGCTAGTGGCGAGGCAGGGCTTGAATCCAGCGTCCCACAGTGCCTTGTTCAGGCCGCTCAAGTCTTGATCAGTAGGCTCGCCGCCAGTGATCCAGACATACTTCGCTCGCACATTCTCGTCACGCAGGAGGACGCACTCCTTGACGATGTCCTCAATTGTGACCTTGGCAAAGAATGCGTAGTCGGTGTCGCAGGAGGGGCATCCGACGCTGCATCCTGCCAGACGGACGAAGACCATCGGTTCGCCCGCGTAGTGTCCCTCACCTTGGATCGTCCAGAACACGCCCTGCTTGGCAAGCTTGATGGTCATGCGGTCACCGTGACGGATGAGGTGTCGGTTTCCTTCAGCGTTACCGTAACGACCGAGTCGCAGACTGACTGCAACATGGAGAAAAACAACTCCGCAAGGTTTTCGCACGATGTCGGGCCGTTCACCCAGAAGACCTTCCCGCATGCGCCGGATTCCAGAAGGGCATCAGCAGCCGGGTCTTCGCGGTTTAGCAGGAGCGAGTGATCTGCCAGATCGATTATTTCAGCCTGCACCCATCGCTCTAACTGCTCAAAGAGCACGGTCACGCTGCCGTCTCTTTGTCCAGCTACCGTGACGGTCAGGCCGTAGCGATGCCCGTGAATGTTTGCGCACTTGCCGCCGATCTCCTCGTTGCGGTGAGCTGCGTAGAAATGGAACTGCTTGGTGACTGTGCTGATCATGTGGCGGCCTCCGTCGTCGGGGCCGGCGGCGGGGGAGAGCGGTAGATCAACTCTTCGCGCATAACGCGAATGTGCTTCGGTGCGTCGATTGCGAACCGCACGCTCTTCCCCTTCACCGACAAGACCGTGATCTTGATTTCAGGCCGCGAGAAAATGAGTCGCTGGCCTTGTAGTCGAGTGATGCAGAGTGCCATCTTGGAATCCTTTCCGTAGTGGTGGGCAGTAGTCTAGCGAGCGGCTTTCTTGTCGTCCATATGTTTTTTGCAGGCGGCGCGGACGGCGTCTCGCTTGTGATTCTGGGCAGCCCACTTGATGAACTCCGGCCCCTTCGTTTGTCGCTCCACCTCGTCTAGTGTCATGCCAGCAAACCGGCCCTCTCGCAGCACGAACGACTCCTCCCGTGGCTTTAGATGCCCGCTAATGGCTTTCACCCACTGCCCGGTGCCGCAGAAGACGCAGGACAGATACCACTCGCCCTTGTCTTCGTGCAGGATGTCGTGGCACTGGGTTCCGCAGGCGGCGTCGGCGCAATCGTAGGTGTGTTCAATCATGCCGATGGGGAGTATCGGTCGGCTTTGCTGAACCTCCCTATTAAGTAACGGCCTTTCTGGTTCAACCACAACCGGCAAAGCCTGCGCGCGAGAGGCACTTTTACCGCGAGAACGTACTGGTTCATCGGGCGAAATGTCAAAAAGCGTGTCTTTCATCGGGGCAACTCCATTGAGTAAGGCTCGTCCGACTCGCACACAAACAGCCGCTCTTTCGCTCGAGTCACGGCGACATACTCAAGCCGGCACTCCTCGTCGTGGCATCTGGGGTCAAGCTCCCGCTCCACCTCCACTCGGTTCGCCGTCTCCGTCGCCAGGATCACGTCCTGGGCCTCCATCCCCTTGGCACCGTGGATCGTAGACAGCCTGACATTCGGCTTCGTCGCCACCTCCGGCCCGTGCTTCTTGGCGGCGTCATACCACTTCCTGCCGCCGTCCAAGAGCGAAGACCACGCCCCACTCTTAATTGCCTCCATCAATGCCGGCGTGGCCCCTCCGAGGGCGACGAGTTCGTCGTGATCGATGAATTCGACGCCGTCCCGCTTCCCGTTTTTCCAGGCCGCCTTCTCCCCGCGAGCCAAGAAGATATCGTCGCCAGTAGCCTTTACGGGCGTTAGGGCGATGGCCTCCTTCCACTGCTCACCGCCGACCCCCTGCCCGTGCTGGAGCCTCCAATAGGTGTTGAACGCGACCAGACTCTTGGTGTCCTCTTTGTCGTTCAAGCCACCGTGCGGGATTTTGCGGGCCGTCAGAACGTCCGAGAACTTCTTCAGCGAGAAGTTGCACCTCGCCAGCACCAGCGTGGAGCGGGTGCCGTCAACCTGACACAGCGCCCTCTCAATCGACGGCTCGCGGATCACGACGCCTTCGTGGCTGGCAGGAGCGATCCCGCGGTCGAAATACCCCTTGTGCATCCTCCGCAGGCACCGCTCCCCTAGCTCCATCACTGGTTTGGGGCAACGCCACGACTGCGGCATCGTCCGCTCCTTGTCGGCCTTCCACGACAAAAAGTTGTTGAAATCGGCCCCGCCGAACCCAAAGATCGACTGAAACGGGTCTGCCGCCAGATACGCCCACTTCACTCCTGGGGCATAGGCCAGCCGCCGGCAGACGCGGTCAACCAAGGCCGATGCGTCTTGGGCCTCGTCGAATATCCACGCCTGCACGCCCTCGGGGAGGTTGCCCTCCGGCTCAACCATCTCCGGCCCCTCCAAGCTGAACCGGACGCCGCTGTAACGCCCGAGGAGGTCAACGTAGTCCGTCCTGCCCTCCAGACGCTTGGCGTCCTCGTACCGCTTCACGAAATGCCTCACAGACGCGATAGAAGGCACCTCTAAGCCCGCGTTGGCCTTGGCGGCATGGATGGCCCCCAGAGGCTCTATACGGCTCCTAGACAAGTCCCAGAGCGTCATAGCGGCAGCCGCCTCCTCGTCGCCCACGCAGGCCGCGTAGCCGCTGTCTCCGACCTTCTTCCACGAAACCGATACCTTCAAGTGCTCCGCGATCCACTTTGACGCCTTGTCGTCGGCTGCCAGTAGCTCGTCGCTCCTCAGATTGAGCATCTTCAGGCACGTCGAATGCACCGTCCGAAACCACCCGTGCCGATCCAGCAGGCTGGGCGAGCAGTCAAACGCCGCCGAGGCCCGGTTGACCATCTCCTCTCGAGCGCCGCGAGTGAACGTGGCGAACCCGATGGCAGACGGGTTGTCGCCGATCTGCGCTAGCACTGCCTTCATAATCTCCAATAGCTCAGTCGTCTTGCCCGTGCCAGCACCGCCGACGAGCCGCGCCACTTGTGTCTCCGACATTGGGCCACTTTCCGTTTTAGGGGGATTTGTGGGCCGACTTTTGGCCCACTGTAAACTATTACTCAGTAGGCATTTAGGTCACGCTGGGCCACAAACCAACTTTCCCGAGCCAATAATTGGATTTTGAAATTCAATTTGGCCCTTAATAATAAGGGTCTTTTGGTCAGGCTGGCCGTCAGGATGGGCAATGTTGTTAAGGTGGGTAATGTGATCCTGAGTCCAGACCACATACCTCCTCCGCACGCCCGTCTCCACCCGCACCCGTTCGATGCGGAATTCCGGCTCCCCCGTGGCCTGGAGCATTCGACGCTTCAGCGAGGTCTGGTCGCCTTCGTGGAGCCTGACCTTCTTGTTCTTCTGGATGTCCTCGAACACCCGGCCCCAAGTGAAGAACAGTTGGAACTCTCCGTCTGGCATGCGCACCCACGACGGCCTGCCAGAGGGATGGGGCGTGGAGTCGTCCGAATCCGGCTCGGGCTGCACGATGGCTGTCAGAGCCTCTAGGAGCCATCCTGCAACCATGCAGTACCGCTGCTGCTCTGCCGGCGGCCACTCCTCGTCCCGCTCGTCCATGAGCTTGACCTTCAGCCCGCGAACCTTGACCGACTTCTTCTCCCCCTCCGGCTTGTAAGAGTAGCCGTTCCAAATCTTGGCCCACTCCTTGGGGTTAGGGTCGGTCACGTCGATGGTGCCTGTGGCCTCGAGCACCTTCCTGGCAACTGCTATGGGGCTAGACCAATCGGCACTGGTCAGCGACACGAAGACACGCATCCGGTCGTCGTCGTCGTCTTGAGTGGCCCCTGAGAGCGGCACGCCCAGCCGGAACTCCTTGGGGTCGGAGTGGACAACCGTCAGGCTCCAGAGGCCGGGGAACCACTCGCCGCTGCGAATCTCCAAGCCGCTGGCCGTGTGCGGACTCTTCCGGCGGGCCTCCTCCACCTTCTCGTCGGCATCCTTGTCGGTGCTGGCGATCTTCGTGGCCCCCGAGGCTCTGGCCTTCATGCCCCAGCGAAGCTGACCCTGCCAGATGGAAACTACTTCGTGATCCTTCATCGGGACGGCCAGCCGCGTCTGGTTCAAGGCACGGCAGATCATCAGCACGTTCTGCTGCTCGGCCGGGTCGTGAGGGTCACGCATTCGCATGATCTCCGACGATATCCAAGCGACGAGCGAATCGTTCCTCTCGCCTTCTTGGATGATCCGTTCGTAGATCGTGTTCTTTGTGATCTCGCCTTCGCCGCCCTCGCCGCCGCAGGCAGCAATGACGGCGAGCACCAGTGCCTCGGGCATGGTTGCCAGTTCAACTTCATCCGGCGACCGACCCGTCTCCCAGGCATACTTCTTGCCGGTGTGATGCACGCTAGGGGGGATGATCGACTGGGTCATCTTGCCGCCGCCGCCGAACCGCACCTCCAGACCGTCGATCTTCTTGACGCCCTTGGAGATGTCGATCAGCCGCTTGTCCATCTTCCAGAGCCGGTGGCCGCCGCGGGACGAGACAAAGCCGGGGGTCGGTATGCCCAGCAGGCCGAACCGCTTGGCCGTGGCGAACGACTTCTCGTCGTCCCATTCTGTATCGATCACTCCGCTGGACGGGCCGAGAGGCAGACCGATGTTGAACATCTCCCCTTCCTCGAACCACGACGCGATTGTGTCCTCGTCGGTCGTGACATGGAGGAGCCAGTCGTCGTGGATCGGGTGCTTTCCTGGGGTGGCGCATGCCTTGCGACGGAAGCACATGCACCCGCCGTCCTCTCGCATCCCCCAGTTCTGAACCATCGGCCACGCTTGATTGGCCGCATACCCTGCTGCTGCCTTGAAGATGTCATTCATCCAATCGCCTCCTTGCCGTATGTGGTTAAGAAATCCCCTGCGGAGCCGCCGATGTCAGAGCGGCCCCGCAGGGGCAAATGCCCCGCCGCAGGCTCGCGAGAGGTAGGCGCGAGGTTCTGCGGCGAGTTCCTGGGGTTATGAAGCCACTCCCAGGCATTGGCTGCCGGCTCGCTGGACAACGGAGAACAAACCAGCGAGTGCGCCGCCGGCCCAGCGGCAAAGAAATCGACTACTCGTCGCCGTGCTCGACGACGACACTGCTGGCACCCATCGGCGGTGCGTTGAACATGGCCGTCAGCGGGAGGTGATAGGTCTTGCGAGCGACCTCACCCTGCTCCTCGCTGATGGTGCCGACCACGCGACTCACGATCTGCGAGTAGGGCTGGCCGCCGCTGTTCTTCGCCTTGACGAGCTTGAGTCCGATGACCGTCTCGTACATGAACCCCTGAAACTGCCGCTTGCGACGATTCCAATCGACGATGGAAGCGCCGCCGATGCTGACCAGAATCGGCCACGTCGCACCCTCGCGGAGGATCGCGAGCACCCGGTGCTCCTTCACCTTGCGAGTCCGCTCGCCGCCCTTGCCGCTGCCCCAGCCGAACTCTGGCCCAGAAGCCAACGCCGCCCAGTCATAGCGACGGTCGCCGATGCGATACCGTTCAACGGCTTGGGGATCGCGATCCCCGTAATCCTCTCCGACGCGGTAGCCGACCAAGAGATCGTGCGAGACGATCAGCGGGCGGTCACCGCTCGGGTCGTCCTTGGGCCAGAGAGCGGCCCGCTTGCCCTCGGCCACCAGCAGCCCGACGATCTCCTCAGTCGTCTCGATGTTGCCCTGGTTGTCAATCGACCACATCGTCGCGCCACCCACCGGGGTCGGCACCCGCACCAAATCCATCTCGCGCATCGGCTCACCCTCCAGGTTCGCCGCGATGATGCGGGCCTGCCGGCTGTCGGCCGCCAGACTCGCGTAGTTGATCGTCTTCACCGTCGAAATTGCAGTGCTCATGTGTTTTCCTTTTGAGCGACTATCGATCCATCGTCCACGCCCCCGGCGACAAGCCGGGGAGCGTCATCAACCCGTCGTCAGATGCCTGAGCACCGGGCGAACGTATTCCGAGACGATCCCAGCGAAGGGCGTCCCGTCGGCCCAAGGCTGTCGGGCATCCCTGCCCGATTCCTTGGACATCTCCTTGAGCAGAGCCTTGAGCCGCGCCGTGTTGACGCTGACAAGTTGCTCCTCCAATCCGGCATCCCTCGCCGCGGCGAGAATCGCATCCTGCTTCTCACCCGTCGCGCTCACCGAGTGCTCCCACTCGATGCGCCAACTCCTTCCGGCCACGCGAACACCATCAAGCTTGCCAGCGAGGAGTTCCTCGACGGCAACCTCAGAGAGCGCGTCCCTGCGCTTCTTCAACTCCTTGATCTCCATCTCAGCCACGCCGATCTGCCGGTCGATCTCCGTAATCTGCTCAAGACTGCTTGAGAGCGGGCTGTCGGTGGCGGTATGACTCGCAAATGACATCAATCACTTCCTTCCTGTTTTTAAGGGCTTCGTACACTCGTCCGTCGGCAGTTGTCTCGCCGTGTAGTGTGGCGACCAGCGAGAAGAAACGGGTGCTCCGTTCCTGGCCGGGGCGGTGAAGACGGGCGATTGCTTGGAGCCATTCAGAGAGCGAATGACCAAGCGAAAAAAATACGCCCACGTTTGCCCGCGTAAGATCAATGCCGATGCCGCCCGACTGAATCTGTGCAACCAGTACGGCGGTCTTCCCGGCCTGCCACGCGGCAAGGTCGTCTACTTTACCAGACAGTTCGCTCACGCTGCGGCCATGCGTCTCGCAGGCTTTCAAGACGCAGTTGATGTCGGAGCGGAATCGGCAGAAGACGACCAGCGGCTCGTCGGGCGGCATATCCTCGAGCAGTTCGGCGAAGGCGGCGAACTTCGACGGCGTGTCGTCGATCTGCCTCGCGGCGTCGTCGCCGTCAAGCCGCATGAACCCGCTGGTGGCTTGAAGCATTCGCAACAGGCCGACCATCGCATTCGACGGCGTGATCGTGCCGTCTTCCAACTGGACGCAGAAATCCCGCTCCAGCCCCGTGTAGACGCGGCACTCTTTGGCGGTCATCTCCACGGCGACTTCGACGTGATGGATCGGCGGGAGGTCAAGCACGTCTTCCGACCTGCGCTGAAACGTCGTCGCCGCGACTTTCTCAGCGAACAGTTTTTCGTTGCGGTAGCCGAGCACCGCACCTTGAATGTGGGGGTGCGGCACCGAGAACATCGCCTTGAAGAGCGACCACAGAGTGCCGAACGTCTGGCATTCAGGAGATTCGACGGCCCGCCAAGTCCCGTAGGCGTCAAGCGGCGATTGAGCAAGGAGGGTGCCCGACAGGCCGATCCTTTTGGCGGTCGGGTTCTTCTTGCCCATGCGGGCGGCCCATTTGCTCGCGGCACCCGACGGCGACTTGAGCCTGTGAACCTCGTCCCAAACGAGTATGTCCCAGGTGTTTTTCTCAATCTCTTTGATACGCCATAGGCTCTCGTAGTTGCCGACGATGATCACGATTGATGTATCGGCGAGGGCGCGCAGAATCTCCTTGCCCTTGTCGGCCGAGGTGCCCCGATCAAGAAGGATTATCCGCACTCCTGGGAGCCAGAGGCTGGCCTGCTTCTCCCAGGCGGGCATCACGGCCTTCGGGCAGCCGACAAGCACCCTGCGGATGCTGCTGGCGACCATCATTCGCTTGATGATTTCCAAGGCGACCCGCGTCTTGCCGGTGCCCATGCCCATCCAAAGCAGAACGTCGCGGCGGCCTTCGGCCCAATCGATAGCTTCCTGCTGGTGCAACCAAAGCATCCTGCCACCTCCATGTGTCGGAGGGGCAGGATACTTTGGCTACTGTGCAATCGTCAATCTTGTTTTCTCTTCCGGCCCCGTTTTTTCCCAGCAGCCTCTAGTCGAGTGATGACGGACACGTTGGCTTCGCAGCTTGCCCGCGAGAAAATCCAGCAGCGACTTCGGGCGTTTCGCCCGTTCTGAAGGATGCGGCCGACAATCTTGCCTTCGGCCGCCAGCCGGGTCGGCCACGTCCAATGGCACCGCAGGATTTCGGCGGCCTCCCCGGTCGAGACGGCATCGCCAAACTCAATAGGTTGCTCAATAGCCTTTAAGAGCTTGAGCATTTTCGACCGGTCGTCAGCGTTGGCCCTCGGCCGGCGGCCCGACCCGCCGTGCTTCAGTTGCTCTTCGTAGTCCTGCCAGTCCTTTTCGCACTCGGCAAACGAGAAAATACTCCAGACTCGCTCTGGGTCACTGACCTCTGGCGAGAGCAGTTGCCGTGTTGTCAGCAGCCCCTTTTGCTCCATGCGGCGGGGAACGGTGAAGTGGACGCCCAGGATTTGAGCGGCCTCCCAACTGCCAATCGCAAAATCAACGGTTTTCTTAGACATTTAAATCTCCCTAAGTAGCCTAAGTTTCCGAAACTAAAAAAACAACGCCATAGCGGTTTTCCCGCAAGCCGCCACGGCTCCCTCACTCGCGCTTGACAAGTGGAGGATAGGGGATTTGAATATGGGGGACGCCGCTAAAGGAGCGGCTAACGGATCAGCAATCACATGGAGGTGAGTATGCGTAGGTTCACAGTCGTTTGCCACTGGCAGGGTCGTGATCAATGGGAGGCAGACGCCGACGAGGTTGTCGTTTCGGCAAACTCTGCGGTCGAGGCCGTCGCCAAAGCTCGGAAGCAATGGCGACTGAAGTTCGGTGCTCAGTGGCCGCATCTGAAGCTTGAGCAGGCCGAAGTTTTGACCA
>Ga0304730_1001801_pt1 | contig 15854 bp, 10 predicted proteins | sample M_130628_MF_Meta_FD_190474 | JGI IMG/M metagenome (GOLD analysis project Ga0304730, IMG submission 190474) | Freshwater microbial communities from Lake Montjoie, Canada to study carbon cycling - M_130628_MF_MetaG (v2) (version 2) | ecosystem: Environmental > Aquatic > Freshwater > Lake | place...
GCGCCATCCAAGACCTGCTCGGCCATGCCTCCCTGTCGACCACCCAGCGCTATACGGATGTCGATGCAGCGGGCCTGATGGCCGCCTACGAAAAGGCGCACCCCCATGCGTGAGGATGGGTTTTCATAGGTTGCTTGTCAGATACTCGTCTCTAATTTCGATCAGTGTCTTGCCATCATGTTTCCAAAATCCGGGTCCCCGGATCGTCTTCCATGTGTAGCCTTTGCGATGGGCGACAATCAGAGCGGCACTGGTCAGAGAATGACGTTCATTTTCAAACGTGACACCAACATCATCAATGACGACGGCTGTAACATCATCATCAAACACGGAGTGCAATTGAGCGCCCGGATGGATGCCAACCTGTGAAAAGCTAAAGCGCGAAGCGCGCTGACGCTCACGATCCAGCGCCTCCTGCTCTTCGGGTGAATCAACAATATCGAAGACAGGCGTTACGTTCGCCACTTGCAACATCTTGAGTATTGCAGCCGGTTTATCGGGCGATAAACGGAAAAATTCTCGCCTTGAGTTAATGCGCCGATCATCAAACGCTTCATGCAGCGCCTTTTCCCAACCCGCAGTATTTTCAACCTCAGCGGCAAAAAACACTTCAAATGGCAAGGGCACGCCAGGCACAGAACTTAACTGGCGCACACGCTCAACCAATGCGCCGTCTGTCCGACCAATCTTGATCAGATCAGGCATCGCCGGATTTGTCAGGATATAGACAATGCCCAAAGTGGTCTAAGCCTGCATGGTCCAGCCCTCGACGCCCATGGCCGCTTGGCGCAGGGCTTCGGAGCGGGTCGGGTGGGGGTGGCTGGTGCGGGCCACGTCTTCGGACGAGGCCGAGAACTCCATGGCCACGCAAAATTCGCCGATCATTTCACCGACCTGTGGGCCGATCATATGGACGCCGAGGATCTGGTCGGTGGTGGCGTCGGCCAGGACCTTCACAAAGCCCTCGCCCTCATGGTTGACCTTGGCGCGGCTATTGGCGGTGAAGGGGAATTTGCCGGACTTGTAGGCAATGCCTGCGGCCTTCAGCTCTTCTTCGTTCTTGCCGACCCAGGCCACTTCCGGGAAGGTATAGACGACGCTGGGGACCAGATCATAGTTCACATGTCCGGCCTTGCCCGCGATCAGCTCGATACAGGCCACGCCATCATCCTCGGCCTTGTGGGCCAGCATGGGGCCATAGGTGGCGTCGCCCACGACCCAGACGCCCGGTGCCGAGGTCTTGAAATGGTCATTGGCGATGAAGCCGCGCTTGTCGGGCACGATGCCGACCGTCTCTAGCCCCAGACCGTCCGTATAGGGACGACGGCCAATGGCCACCAGCACATAGTCGGCATTCAGGGTCTCGGCGGCACCGCCAGCGGCGGGCTCTAGCGTCAAGGCCACGCCGGCCTTGGAGGCCTTGGCCCCCGTGACCTTGGTCCCCAGCTTAAAGCTCACGCCCTGCTTGGTCAGGATACGCTGGAAGGTCTTGGCGGTTTCGGCATCCATACCCGGTGTGATGCGGTCAAGATATTCCACCACCGTGACCTCGGCCCCCAGACGGCGCCAGACCGAGCCCAGCTCTAGCCCGATAATGCCCGCGCCGATGACGACCATGGATTTGGGGATTTCAGGCAGGACCAGAGCCCCGGTGGAATCGACAATACGCTTTTGATCGACCGCAACGCCCGGCAGGGGCGTGGGCTCAGACCCCGTAGCGATGATGATGTTGCGGGTTTCGAGCACGGTTTCGCTGCCGTCCTCAGCCTTGACCGCGACCTTGCCCGGACCGGCAATGCGACCCCAGCCCTTGATATAGTCGGCCTTGTTCTTTTTCAGCAGGAACTCAATGCCCTTGGTCAAGGCCAGAACAGAATCGGCCTTCTGTTGCAGCATGACCGGCAGATTGACCGTGACCTTGCCCTCAAGGCCCATCTTGGCGAAATCCTTATTCGCCAGTTCATAGAGCTCGGAGGCGTGCAACATCGCCTTGGACGGGATGCAGCCGACATTCAGACAGGTGCCGCCGAGGGTGCCGCGCCCCTCGATACAGGCGACCTTGAGGCCAAGCTGACCGGCGCGGATCGCCGCATTGTAGCCGCCGGGGCCGCCCCCGATAATGACGACGTCGTACTGGGCCATGGCTTTAATCCGCTTTGGGTCGTTGAATGATCAAAGAAAGGGGTGGCTAAGGCCGGTGTCCCCGGCCCGCCGATTAGAGGTCGAGCAGCAGGCGCTGAGGATCTTCGATATAGTCCTTCACCTTGACCAGGAAGGTCACGGCGCCCTGACCATCAACCACGCGGTGGTCATAGCTGAGGGCCAGATACATCATCGGACGCACGACAATCTGACCACCGACCACCATCGGACGGTCCTGAATCTTGTGCATACCCAAAATGCCTGACTGGGGCGCATTGAGGATCGGGGTCGACATCAGCGAGCCATAGACCCCGCCATTGGAGATGGTGAAGGTGCCGCCCTGCATGTCGTCAATCGACAGTTGGCCGTCGCGGGCCTTCTTGCCCAGAGCGCCAATGGCCTTTTCGATACCGGCCAGGCTGAGGGTCTCAGCATCGCGCACCACCGGCACGACCAGACCCTTTTCGGTGCCGACCGCAACGCCGATGTCATAATGGTTCTTATAGATCAGGTCGGTGCCATCGATCTCGGCATTGACGTCGGGCACGTCCTTGAGGGCCTCAACACAGGCCTTCACAAAGAAGGACATGAAGCCGAGCTTGACGCCGTGACGCTTTTCGAAAACGTCCTTGTACTGATTGCGCAGGGCCATGACCGCGCTCATATCCACCTCGTTAAAGGTGGTCAGCATGGCCGCCGTGTTCTGGGCTTCCTTGAGGCGCCGGGCGATGGTCTGGCGCAGGCGGGTCATCTTGACCCGATCTTCGCGCTCATGGGCAGGGCGCGGGGCAGAGGGGGCTGCCGCTGCGACCGGGGCCGCCGCGCGGGCTTCGAGGGCTGCAAGGGCGTCACCCTTGGTCACCCGGCCATCCTTGCCGGACCCGGCAACGGTGCTGGTGTCGAGACCGGTCTCTGCTGCAATCCGGCGAACCGATGGGGCGACAGGAGCCGCAGCAGCAACGGCAGCGGGTGCAGGCGCTGGAACAGGGGCTGCGACAGGCGCAGGAGCCGAGGGGCTCGCCGCAGCACCGGCAGTGACTCGCCCGAGCAGAGCGCCCGGAAGGACCGTATCGCCCTCAGCGGCGACGATCTCGGTCAAGACGCCGTCAGCCGGAGAGACGACCTCGAGGCTGACCTTGTCGGTTTCCAGCTCGATCAGCATCTCGTCCCGCTTAACCGCATCACCAACCTTTTTGGTCCAGCGGGCCACGGTCGCTTCGGCAACGGACTCGCCAAGGGCGGGGGTCATGATGTCGGCCATCGGTCTATCTACTCCAGTCAAAACGGCAGGACGCGATCGCGCCCCAAGAGCGGGCCTCGCCTAGGCGAAGGCCTCACTAAGGAAGGTTTCAAGTTCTTTCACGTGACGGCTCATCAGGCCCGCCGCCGTCGAGGCCGAGGCCGGACGTCCGACATAGCGGGCGCGCTTGGCCTTGATCTTCATCTTGGCCAGGGTCAGCTCGATCCAAGGATCAACGAAGGTCCAGGCCCCCATATTTTTCGGCTCTTCCTGACACCAGACGAGCTCAGCGTTTTTGAAGCGCGACAGCTCTTTGGTCACAGACTTAACGGGCCAAGGATAAAACTGTTCCAAGCGCAGCAGATAGACATCATCAATGCCGCGCTTTTCGCGATCGTCTAGAAGGTCATAATAGACCTTGCCCGAGCACATGATCACGCGGCGGATCTGATCGTCAGACTTTAGCTTAGTCGAGGTCAGGGCCGGATTGATCTCAGCATCGTCCCAAAGCACGCGGTGGAAGGACGAGCCATCGGCCATGTCCGTCAGCTTGGAGACGGCCTTCTTGTGGCGTAGCAACGACTTGGGCGTCATCACCACGAGCGGCTTGCGGAACGGACGATGCATCTGGCGACGCAGGGCGTGGAAATAGTTGGCGGGGGTCGAGACATTGACCACCTGCATATTGTCCTCGGCGCAGCTTTGCAGATAGCGCTCAAGACGGGCCGAAGAGTGCTCTGGACCCTGACCCTCATAGCCATGGGGCAGCAACATCACCAGACCGCTCATGCGCAGCCATTTGCGTTCGCCAGAGCTGATGAACTGGTCGACCACCACCTGTGCGCCATTGGCAAAGTCACCAAACTGCGCTTCCCACATCACCAAGGTGTTGGGGTCGGCAAGGCTGAAACCATATTCAAAGCCCAAAACCGCCTCTTCAGACAGCAGCGAATCGATGACCTCATAGTGGGCCTGCCCGGGGCGGATATTGTTCAGCGGCGTATAGTGCTCTTCGGTCGTCTGATCGATCAGGTCCGAATGGCGTTGCACGAAGGTGCCGCGCACACTGTCCTGACCGGACAGACGCACGGGGAAGCCCTCATCGAGCAGCGTCGCGAAGGCCAGATGCTCGCCCGTGGACCAGTCCAGACCTTCACCGGCTTCGATGGCGGTCCGGCGTCCTTCGACCACGCGCTTGACGGTCTTGTGGACGTCAATGTGGTTGGGCACCGTCGTCAGGCGCGATCCAATATCCTTGAGCTTTTGCAGCGGCACGGCGGTATCGAACTTGCGATCATCGCCGTCAGGACGCGCGAACCCGCTCCAGGCTCCGTCCAGCCAGTCGGCTTTGTCGGCCTTATAGACCTTACCGGCCTCAAATTCGGCATCGAGGAAGGACTCAAAGCCGGCCAACCAGCCGTCCACCTCGGCCGCCGTGACCACACCCTGTTCGATCAAACGCTGGCTATAGATTTCGCGGGTCGAGGGGTGGCCCTTGATCTTGGCGTACATCAAAGGCTGGGTCATGGTCGGATCGTCGCCCTCATTATGGCCGAACCGGCGATAACAGAACATATCGATGACCACGTCCTTACCGAACTTCTGACGATATTCGGTAGCGACCTTGGCGGCAAAGACCACAGCCTCTGGGTCGTCCCCATTGGCGTGCAGGATCGGGGCCTCGACCATCAAAGCCACGTCTGATGGATAGGGGGACGAGCGCGAGAAGCGCGGGCTGGTGGTAAAGCCGATCTGATTATTGACGATGAAGTGAATGGTACCGCCCGTGCGATAGCCCTTCAGCCCCATCAGGGCGAAACATTCAGCCACCACGCCCTGACCGGCAAAGGCCGCATCGCCGTGCAGCAGCAGCGGCAGCACGTGACCGCGGCCACCCTCTGGATCTTGGCGAAGCTTTTCGGCCTGCTTGGCGCGGGCCTTACCGAGCACGACCGGATTGACGATCTCGAGGTGAGACGGGTTGGCGGTCAGTGACAGGTGGACATTGTTGTCGTCGAAGCTGCGGTCCGAGGACGCGCCCATATGGTATTTCACATCGCCCGAGCCGCCGATGTCCGACGGCACGGACGATCCGCCTTGGAACTCGTGGAAGATGACGCGATAGGGCTTGCCCATCACGGCGGCCAGCACGTTCAGACGGCCCCGGTGCGGCATGCCAATGACGATATCATCGACGCCCAGTGCCCCGCCACGCTTGATGATCTGTTCCAGCGCGGGCACCGTGGCCTCACCGCCATCCAGACCAAAGCGCTTGGTGCCGGGGAAACGCTTGTGCAAGAAGCGCTCAAAGCCCTCGGCCTCGATCAGCTTCTTGAGGATCGCCACCTTGCCCTGAGGCGTGAAGGTGATTTCCTTATCCTTGCCTTCGATCCGCTCCTGCAGCCACTGCTTTTCGACGGGATCGGAGATGTGCATGTACTGCACGCCGACATTGCCACAGTAGGTCCGGCGCAGGATCGAGACGATCTCACGCACGGTGCTGGTCTCTAGGCCCAGAACATAATCGAGGAAGATCGGGCGATCATAGTCGGCCTCAGAGAAGCCATAGCTGGCTGGATCGAGCTCCGTCGTGTCGGGCTTTTCGTCCAGGCCCAACGGGTCGAGATTGGCCGCAAAATGGCCGCGCATGCGATAGGCGCGGATCATCATGATGGCGCGCAGGCTGTCGAGCGTGGCGGCGCGAACCGCCTCGGGCGTCGCCGCCGGAGCCTTATCCGTAATTTTTTGAGCGATCTTGGCCTCGACCGCTGGCCATTGGCCATCAAGGGCCGATAGCCAATCGGGACGGGCCTGAGGCGTCTGGCCGCCCACCCAACCGGGCTTACGCACCGCATCGACGGCGTCGGCTGTCGGCTCATGCAGACCGGCGAAGAAGACCTGCCACGAAGGCTCTACCGAGGCTGGGTCTTTCGCCCACCGCGCATAGAGCGCCTCTACGAATGCACTGTTGCCGCCGTAGAGGAAGGAGGTCTGCTCAAGAAGTTGATTCAGCCGCCCGGTATCGTCCGCCATAGTCTTCGTTCCTAGGCGATCCGCCGCAGGACATCAGCCGATGCGGATCGCGCCCTTGCGTGTGTAGATCACAGGCTCTTAAGCAACTCGACCAAGGTCTGGCCTAGGGCTGCGGGAGACGGCGACACACGGATACCCGCGGCCTCCATCGCTGCGATCTTGTCTTCAGCGCCACCCTTGCCGCCGGAGATGATCGCGCCCGCGTGACCCATCCGACGCCCCGGAGGCGCTGTGCGGCCGGCGATGAACCCGACCATAGGCTTTTTAATCTTAGAATGCTTAATGAAGTCCGCAGCATCCTCTTCGGCAGAGCCACCAATTTCACCGATCATGATGATCGACTTGGTGGCTTCGTCGGCCAAGAACATTTCCAGAATGTCGATGAACTCGGTGCCCTTGACCGGATCGCCGCCGATGCCGACAGCCGTGGTCTGACCCAAGCCCACGTTCGTGGTCTGGAAAACAGCCTCATAGGTAAGGGTGCCGGAGCGAGAAACAACGCCCACCGAGCCATTGGAGAAGATATTTCCGGGCATGATGCCGATCTTGCACTGATCTGGCGTCAGAACGCCGGGGCAGTTTGGACCGATCAGGCGTGACTTGGAGCCGTCGAGCGCGCGGCGCACCTTGACCATGTCGGCCACGGGGATGCCTTCGGTAATGCAGACGATCAGCGGGACCTCAGCGGCGATGGCCTCTAGGATCGAGTCGGCGGCAAACGGCGGCGGCACATAGATGGCCGTAGCGGTCGCACCGGTACGCTCGCGGGCTTCGGCCACCGTGTCATAGACGGGAAGGCCGACATGGGTCATGCCGCCCTTGCCGGGGGTAACCCCAGCGACCATCTGCGTGCCATAGGCAATGGCCTGCTCGGTGTGGAAGGTGCCCTGAGAACCGGTGATTCCCTGGCAGATAACCTTGGTGTTCTTGTCGATCAGGATGGACATGCGCCCTGCTTCAGCTTTCTAGAAATCGATCTTCGGACCCGGTGGGATCCAGCTCAGTTTCCGGCCCGCACGGCCTTGACGATTTTTTCTGCGGCGTCCGACAGGTCGTTCGCTGCGATGACGTTTAGGCCGCTCTCATTGATGATCTGCTTGCCGAGGGCGACATTGGTGCCCTCCAAACGAACCACCAAAGGCACCTTCAGGCCGACTTCCTTGACTGCAGCCACCACGCCCTCGGCGATGATGTCACAACGCATGATGCCGCCAAAGATATTGACCAAGATCCCCTTCACCGCCGGATCGGAGGTGATGATCTTGAAGGCTGCGGTAACCTTTTCCTTGGAAGCGCCGCCGCCAACATCGAGGAAGTTGGCAGGCTCAGCCCCATAAAGCTTGATGATGTCCATGGTCGCCATGGCCAGACCCGCGCCATTGACCATACAGCCAATTTCGCCGTCGAGCGTGATGTAGGACAGATCGTACTTGGAGGCCTCGATCTCTTTTTCGTCCTCTTCGGTCATGTCGCGAAGCTCGCGCATTTCCGGCTGACGATAGAGGGCATTGCTGTCGAAAGAGATCTTAGCGTCCAGAACGCGAAGCTGGTCGTCAGCGGTGACGATCAACGGGTTGATTTCCAACATCTCCATGTCGCGCTCGACAAAGGCCTTATAGAGCGAAGGCAAGAGGGTCTGGATCTGCTTGGCCGCTGCACCGGTCAGGCCCAAGGACGATGCCAAGGTCCGCGCATGATGCGGGAACACGCCGGTCGCAGGGTCAATCGAGAAGGCCATGATCTTTTCAGGCGTGTGGGCTGCCACTTCCTCAATGTCCATGCCGCCCTCGGTTGAGGCGACGACGGACACGCGAGACGTGACCCGGTCAACCAGCAAGGACAGATAAAGCTCGCGAGCAATGGCCGCGCCCTCTTCGACATAGAGGCGGCGAACCAAACGGCCGGCCGGGCCGGTCTGATGGGTGACCAGCGTCATGCCCAGCATGCGGGTCGCCTCTTCGCGAACCGCGTCGATCGACTTGACGACCTTGACGCCGCCGCCCTTGCCACGGCCACCGGCGTGGATCTGAGCCTTGACGACCCAGACAGGACCGCCGAGGGCTTCAGCACCCTTAACGGCCTCATCGACCGTAAAGGCGGCAAAGCCGCGTGGAACAGGAACGCCGAACTCTTTGAGGACGGCCTTGGCTTGATGCTCGTGAATGTTCATGAGGTCCGGTCGCGGCTAGAAAATCGCGGAAAACACAGCACCGAACACAGGTTCAGCACCAATCTTGAACCGCGTTATAGAGACGGCTATCCGCAGGCGCAACCAAACAGGCCAAGGAAAACACGCTTTGCGCCGAATTTGTTCTTTATCCGACGCGACATGGGCAGCGGGATTTTGCGCCATTGCGCCCGCCATCAGAACAGACGCCCAGCATCGGGCTATGAACGCCCCCTTCTGGCCAGATCAACAGAGCCCAAGAGGAAATTCAACCCCCTGAAGACTTGGGCGCAAATAGGGGCGCAGAGGCGGTCCCACGGCGCTCCAACTTACCCCAACCAACCTGAGGGCCACGCACGGCCGTGATCACGGCGCGGACCACCACCGAATACATCAGTTGGCGATAGCCAAACCGCTGAAGCGGCAGCCAAGGCAGGTCAGACCACGGCGCTTCACGCTCCATCGCCATCCCCATCACCCCAGCCATCAGGTCAATCAGCACAAAGACGCCCCAATAGAGCAGGATATTAGTGGTCTCATCCGGCGACCATTCGATTGGGTGGGCGATGTGGGCCAAGATTCCGCTGACCACGCCCCAGATAACAGCAAGGTCGACCAAGGGAGCAACCACGGCCAAGACGATCTGAAACAGCCAGATCTGCGGCAGGGCAATGAAGCCGAGGACAGGCGTCTTGGTATTGAAAAGACCGTCGCGATGTTTCCACAGGCACTGCAAGGTGCCGAACGACCATCGAAACCGCTGCTTAAGCAGGCCCGCCACCGTATCAGGGGCTTCTGTATAGGCTCGCGCATCGGGATCGAAGGCGACATCCCAACCGGCGCGCTGAACCGCGATGGTCAGATCCTGATCCTCGGCCAGTGTGTCCGGCGGATAGCCGCCCAGATCCATCAAGGCCGACCTGCGCCACGCCCCGACGGCACCCGGGACCACCGTCACGGCCCCCAGCGCCGCCAGCGCGCGCCGTTCAAGGTTTTGCGCTGTGACATATTCCAGCGCCTGCCAGCGGGTAATCAGATTGAGCCGGTTGCCGACCAAGGCATTGCCCGCCACAGCGCCGATCTGCGGATCAACAAACCAGCGGGCCAGACGACCCAAGGCCTCTGGTGCAAAGAGCGTGTCGGCATCGAGCGCCACGATGATGTCGCCCTTGGCCTCGACGAGGCCTCGATTCAAGGCCAGCGCCTTACCGCCATTTTCAAAGCTCATCAGGCGAACCTGCAGATGGTTCTGAAAGGCCTCCGTGACCACAGCCGCCGTGCGATCTTTCGAGCCGTCATCGAGGACAATGACCTCCATATGGCTCCAGTTCGATGCCAAAATCTGGCGCACCGAATTCACAATGACCTTTTCCTCGTTGAAACAAGGGATCAGGACCGTGACCATCGGCCCGGTCGCCGGATCAAGCTCGGGCGGCGTGCGCACCTCAACCGTAAACCGATGGACAAGGGACAGGCTGGCCAAGAAGGCTAAGCGCGCTACGCCAAGGGCAATGGCGGTGATGAACAGCACCCGCAAAAAGGCATTGACGATGCGGAAAAATCCAAACCCCAAGCGATCAAGGGTGATGTCGAGATCATCGCGCGATGTCGGCGGCAGGGCTAACATTGGCGACAGTCCCGCCAACTCTGAAACTGTGACCAGCCGATAGCCATGGGCGCGAAGGGCATCGATTAGCTTGGGAAGGGCCGCGACCGTGTGCTCGCGATTGCCGCCAGAATCGTGCAACAAGACCACCTGCCCGCCCGTCTCAGGATTATCGTCCGCGAGCCGCGCCAAGGTCCGATCAACGATCAGCCGGGCGTCGGGCTTTTGCCAATCATCGGGGTCGATCCGAAGGCCGACCGTCAGATAGCCCTGTTTTTGAGCCGCGAGGATCGGCGACACTTCGCGCGGCGTTGAAGGCTCAGCGTCACCGAAATAGGGCGGGCGAAACAGACGCATGGACCGTCCGGTCAGGGTTTCGAACAGGCGCTGGGTCACATTCAGCTCAAGCACCGTCTGAACCGCAGAGATCTCGCCAATATTGGGATGGGTATAGGTGTGGCTACCGACCATATGGCCCTCATCCAGCTCACGCTGCACCAGGCCCGGCCAGGTCTGCATATTCTCGCCAATGATGAAAAAGGTCGCGGGCGCCTTCTTTTCCTTCAAAATATCAAGTATTTCAGGGGTCCAACGGGGATCCGGGCCATCGTCAAAGGTCAAGGCGACAAGCCCCGGATGGGCCCCATAGCGTTTGATCTCATAGGACGACGGCAAGACCTCATAGTGCTGATCGACAATCAGGCCATGACTGGGATCAACCGTGAAGGAGCGTTTTCCTGCCGATGGCGTCGAGGCGACATGCAAAACCTCTCCCGTGCCATCAAAATCAACGCCCTCACCCGGTCCCATTTTGGTTAGACCTGCTGAGGATACGGTCCCATAGGGCTTGCCCAAGAGCGGCCAGATACCGGGGTCCTCTGAGCCGAGCCGCCAAACCCCATAGGCCCGGGGATGCCATGCGTCGGCAACCTTGATCTGATTAAACAGGGTCGGCGCATCCAAGAACCAAACCGAATGCTGCTGCTTTTGGTCATCTTGATAGGCAAAGCCCGGATTGAGCGAGGCGTGATCCATGCGCACATCCGCGCCCGCATCACGGGCAAGAACCGACGCCTCATGGAAGGTCACCACATCGGCCCGGCCCTTGCTGGTACCGGATGCGAGGGTCCAGTCATAGCCATAGGCCCCGAGGATCATCATGGTCTTGGCCGGATCAAGGACCTTAAAGCTCTCGGCCATATGGGACTGATACCAGTCTTGCCCCGCCACGGGACCAGGATCACCGGTCAACCAGTGCTCGTCATAGGCCATTAGCATCAGGCTGTCGGAGGCCTTTTGCAGCTTGGCGAGGGGCCATTCAGGATCGTCCATCGGAGCGGTCACCCAGACCTCCCGGCCTAACGGACGCAGGGCCGCAACCGCTTGGGCGACAAAGCTGGGATAGGCGCGAAGGCCCGCAGTCGATAGGTTTTCCAAGTCGAAGACATAGCCGCCATAGCCACGCCGCTTGGCGAGGTCGACCAGCTGCGCCACCATCCTTTTGCGCGCTTCTGGATCGGCTAAGAAACGGTCGGCCATCTCCCCGTTAAAGGCCATATTTTTGGCATTAAACAGAACAGGCAAAACTGACGGGCGATGGGCCGCCGCCGCGATCATCGCCGTGGCTTGAGGATCTTCGGTGAGGGTTATGGCCCCCTTGGCGTCCTTTAAGGCAAGCCATTGCGGCGCGACCACATCAAGCTGGGCCAGATGGTCGGTCAGGGAATGGCGCGAAAGCTCATCCCAACTGACATAGAACCCAACCGTCAGCGGCTTAGCCTGCCCGCCGCGCGTGGCCATATGCGGATGAGGCACGCGGGTCCATCCCGGCTTAGTCTTGAGACCTTGGATATTTTCACGGTGCAGGGCCGACAGGGCGCGTGGATCGCGAAGCTGCATGTCCGGCAATCGCGGCGCTGTCGCCAGTGTCATGAAAAAGGCGGCAATGACGGCCAAGATGCCCGACACGACGAGAGCAAGCACCAATCCGGCCCGCCGCGCGCGCTGACCTGACGGATCGTGAAAGATAGAACTGGCCATGGTGTGACGCGTACCGATTAAACATCGAAAGCGTCTCGTCGGCCCAAATCATGGCCGGACCAAGGCCTTCAGCCCTAACCCATTATCACGCGCCACATTAAGCGGCCCGGGAAAAAGGTGAAGGCTCCAGCGATCACCATGCCGCCGAGAAACATGCCGGTCATGGCCCGCTGGTGCATCAGAACCCTATGACGGCGCGCCGCAATAACCCCCGCAGGCAATGTGATCAGGACATAGCCAGACAGCATATGGATCCAGGAATAGGCATTCCCATTTAGGCCCGTCATAAATAAAGATGATGCGGCCACGGTGGTCATGAAGATCACCCAAATCCAACCCAAGGTCCGGTGCGGCAAGGTGCCCTTGGGCGCAGCAAAGAGCACGAGCCCCAAGCAAAAGGCTAAGAGGGCAGCGCCAACATGAATCTGAACCTTGAGCGGTTGCGCGGCCAAGAGGTCCAGCCTTGGAGGATGCAGGCCGATGGACTGAGGCAGGCCGATCAAGGCCGCTGCGACGGCAAATAAGGCGAGCAAGCCAAGGCTCAAGACAAGGGGCGGGATGCGGCGCTTGCCAGCTTCGTCGATCATGTTAGGACCTCATAGATTAAACTGTCGCCACTACCCTAAGAGGCCCGACCCGCCGGTGCAGCCCGATCTTCGCCAATCACCACCGCCCCTTCGCCAACGAAAAGGGGCCGCCATTGGCGCTTCGCCAACGGCAAGGTTGATGCTGCGAAATGCGCGGGGCTTGGGCATCGGGGCCCTTGCGGCCCTGTTTCTTTCCTTCTCCGGAGCCTTTGGCACGGACGGCGCCCCCATTGCCTTGCGTCTCGCCTATTGGGCTGGACTGATGATCGGAGGCAGCGCGATGGGAGCCGTCACCATCAGTCTGATCCAAAGATTTGAAATTCTCGAAACCCGCCCTTGGGGTCAAGGCCTGTTGATCGTGGCTATTATCACGGGGCCGATCGCCCTGATGGTTTATTTCGCGTCCACCATAATGTTTCCAAGTTCCAGCGAAACGGTGACATTTTTGACTTACCTGCCGCAGGTCCTGATCATCACGATGGCCATGACGGCCCTGAACTATGCGACCGAACAGCGCCAGCAATCGACCTCATCGCCTAAGGGGCGCACCGAAACCGTTCGGTTTCTCGATCGTTTTCCAGCCAAGCTTAAGGGCGCGACCCTGCTGGCGGTCGAGGCCGAGGACCATTATCTGCGCCTTCATACTGACCGCGGGTCAGACCTGATCCTGATGCGCTTGGCCGACGCTATTGGCGAGCTTGAGGGTATTGAGGGCGCGCGAACGCACCGCTCTTGGTGGGTCGCCAAGGCGGGGATTGTCGAAGCGGCGCGCGGAGACGGCCGCGCCACCTTGACCCTAAAGGACGGGACAAGGGTGCCGGTCAGCCGCAGTTACGCTGCGGGCCTGCGAGACGCTGGCTGGTTCTAACCCCGCAAGGGGCCTAATCGGCGGGGGCCATGACCCCCGCCGCAGGTTCGCTTACTGCGAGCTAAACCCTATCGGAACAGGCCGAGTAGGGCGGAGGTAGACTGATTGGCGATAGACAGGGCCTGAACACCCAGTTGCTGCCGCGTTTGCAGCGACTGGAGCTTGGCACTTTCCTTGGCCAGATCGGCATCGACGAGGTTGCCCACGCCATTATCCAAAGTGTCTTGAAGTTTCATAATGAAGGATAGGTGCAGATCTAGCGCCTTTGAACCTGTACCCAGCTTTGCGAGCGCGGTACTGACCTTACCGATTGCTGTATTGACCGTTGCAATCATGGCCTGAGCGGTTGAGGCCGTGTTGGTCGCCAGGCTGGCCGTGCTGCCAATACCGGTTAGATTGGCACCGCCCAAAGCGAGAGACTGGGCCGCAATCGTAATCTTGCTGGTGCCCGCTGCGTTGGCGAGGGCCGCTACGGTGGCGCCGCCCGTCTTGATCATGTTGGTGCCGTTGAAGTCGGCATTGGCCACGGTCTTGGCCAACTGATCGCGCAGCGCCTTGAAGTCTTCGTTCAGGGCCGCACGACCAGACGTGTCAAGGGTGGTATCAGAGGCTGCAAGCGCCTTTTCTTTCATCTGCACGAGCAGATCCGAGACCGAGGTCCCTGCAGCGAGCGCCACATCCACGGTGGATTGGCCACGCTGTAAGGAATCCTTTACAGCGTTAAGAGCGGTTGATGTGGCCCGCTGCGATTGCGCAATCGCCCAAGTGGAGCCATTGTCTTTCGCACTATCGACCTTACGTCCGGTCGAAATCCGCTGTTGTGTAACACTAAGTTCCGAGCCTGTTACGTTCAGATTCTGAAGCGCAATCATGGCGTCACGGTTCGTATTCACGCTGTATAGCGCCATACCGAAACTCCTTCTTCATGTTGACCGGTTCCATTTTGGCACCGGGGGCATTTTGCCCATCGTCAGACTAAAGGTTCTGACAGACGATAACTACTATTATCGAGAAAGGTTGTCAGTAGTTTAACGGATTAGAAATTAAAAAATCTCGCCCTGGGCGTTTAGTGGCGGAACACCCGCACCCCGGTAAAGACCATGGCAATGCCTGCCGCGTCGGCTGCGGCAATGACCTCATCATCGCGAATCGACCCGCCCGGCTGGATCACCGCTGTCGCGCCCGCCTCGATGGCTTGGATCAGGCCGTCCGCAAAGGGAAAGAACGCATCAGAGGCGCAGGCCGAATTGTACGCCAAAGACTGGGGCAAGCCCGCTATCTCTGCGGCTTCACCGGCACGCAGGGCAGCGATTCGCGCTGAGTCCTTACGGTTCATCTGACCTGCGCCAATTCCTGCGGTCTGGCCATCCTTGGCGAAGATCACGGCATTGGACTTGACGTGCTTAGCCACCGTAAAGGCAAAGACCATATCCTTGATCTCCTGCTCGGTCGGCGCGCGCTTGGTCACCACAGTCAGGTCTGCAGCCGTTAGGCGCGCATCGTCACGGCTCTGGACCAAGAACCCGCCCGCGACCGACTTGAATGTATCGCCCTTAGCCTTGGGGTCGGGCAGGCCGCCGGTGACCAAAAGGCGAAGGTTCTTCTTGGAGGCAAACAGCGCAATAGCATCGTCGTCGGCTTCGGGGGCAATGACCACCTCGGTGAAGATCTTGACGATCTCTTCGGCTGCCGCCAAGTCGAGGCGGCGGTTGACCGCAACAATACCGCCAAAGGCCGAAACCGGGTCGCATTGAAGGGCCTTCAGATAGGCGGTCTTCAGATCTCCAGCCACCGCCACGCCGCACGGATTAGCATGTTTAATGATCGCCACAGCGGCCCCGTCGGCGGGGTCAAATTCAGCAACCAGCTCAAAGGCTGCGTCCGTGTCATTGATGTTGTTGTAGCTGAGTTCCTTGCCCTGCAACTGCTTGGCGGTGGCCACGCCTGTGCGCGGGTTCGAAAAGGTGTAGAAGGCCGCCGACTGGTGCGGGTTCTCACCGTAACGCGTCGTCTGGGCCAAGGTTCCGGCGATCACCTTGCGCTGCGGACTCGTCTGTCCCAGTTGCTCGGCAAACCAGCTTGAGATGGCGGCATCATAGGCCGCCGTGCGCGCATAGGCCCGAGCGGCCAAGGCCTTGCGCAGATCCAATCCCGTGCTGCCATCGGCCTGC
>Ga0304730_1001802_pt1 | contig 15851 bp, 16 predicted proteins | sample M_130628_MF_Meta_FD_190474 | JGI IMG/M metagenome (GOLD analysis project Ga0304730, IMG submission 190474) | Freshwater microbial communities from Lake Montjoie, Canada to study carbon cycling - M_130628_MF_MetaG (v2) (version 2) | ecosystem: Environmental > Aquatic > Freshwater > Lake | place...
GATTTTTTGAAAGTAGGTGAGCTAAAAGAAAATCTCGTAAAACTCATTGAGGCAAAATTTGAATTAACGAAACTAAATATACAAGATAAAATAGAAGTCATTGCTGTAAAAGCAGCTTATGCCCTCATTACTTTTATACTCGGCATCGTAGTTGTTATTTTTCTTAGTATTCTGATCGCCCTCGGCATCAACCATTTACTCGAAAGTACTTGGCTTGGCTTTTTGATAATATTTGGTATTTATGCCATGATTCTTGCCATTTTTATTTTTGCAAAAAAGTCGATTTTACGCACAATCAAAAAAAGAGTGGAAGAAGTAGTTGACGAAAACTTGTAGGACAGGTTTTCAACCTGTCAAAAGCGTAAAATAAGTTTTAGACAGACTTACAACCTGTCGAAAAAGTAAAATAAGTTTTATAACTTTAATAGACAGGTTGAAAACCTGTCCTACAAAATATGGATGAATTTCATGAGAGACATCTCCCGCATTTTCAGCCACTTGGAGGATTATTTTTTGTAACTTTCAATCTTCATGGATGCGTTCCCAAAGAAATTTATGAGCAATGGGAACAAGAGTTTAATTTAGAAAAGGAAAAAATTATGCTTTTCTCTAAAAACAAAAACGAAGATTTAGACCAACTCGGAAAAATAACCTTTGTAAAAAAAGACAAATTTCTTGATAATTATTTAGGGGGGAAACAGTATCTCAGAAGCGACTCATTGGCAAAAATTGTAGCAGACACTCTGCATTTTTGGGATGGCAAACGTCTTGAACTTTTTGCTTATTGCATCATGTCAAATCACGTTCATGTTATTTTGAGACTATTTAATGACACCGAAATTGATACTCCTTCGTATCTTCAAGAAATTATGCATTCAATAAAACGATTTTCTGCCAGAGAAGGTAATAAATTATTAGGCGAAACAGGCAAATTTTGGCAAGATGAAAGTTATGATAGATTAATTCGTGATGACAAAGAACTACATAAAATCTTAATTTATATTCTCAATAACCCAGTAAAAGCAAACCTTTGCATACAAATGAAAGACTGGAAATGGTCTTACATCAAAGAAATCTATAACGACATAATGTAGGACAGGTTTGCAACCTGTCGAAAGTGTAGAATAAGTTTATTTCCAAAAATATTAACAGGTTACAAACCTGTCGAAAGTGTAGAATAAGTTTATTTCCAAAAATATTAACAGGTTACAAACCTGTCGAAAGTGTAGAATAAGTTTATTTCCAAAAATATTAACAGGTTACAAACCTGTCGAAAGCATAGAATAAGTTTATATCCAAAAATATTAACAGCTTACAAACCTGTCGAAAGCATAGAATAAGTTTATATCCAAAAATATTAACAGGTTACAAACCTGTCGAAAGCATAGAATAAGTTTATATCCAAAAATATTAACAGCTTACAAACCTGTCGAAAGCGTAGAATAAGTTTATTTCCAAAAATATTAACAGGTTACAAACCTGTCGAAAGCATAGAATAAGTTTATTTCCAAAAATATTAACAGGTTACAAACCTGTCGAAAGCGTAGAATAAGTTTTAATACCATAATTGAGGTTTGCAACCTGTCAAAAGAGTATAATAATTTTATTTCCAAAAATATTGACAGCTTACAAACCTGTCAAAAGCGTAGAATAAGTTTTAATACCATAATTGAGGTTTGCAACCTGTCAAAAGAGTATAATAATTTTATTTCCAAAAATATTGACAGGTTACAAACCTGTCGAAAGCATAGAATAATTTTATTTCCAAAAATATTAACAGGTTACAAACCCGTCGAAAGCATAGAATAATTTTATTTCCAAAAATATTAACAGCTTACAAACCTGTCGAAAGCATAGAATAATTTTATTTCCAAAAATATTGACAGGTTACAAACCTGTCCTACACTTTTTTATTACACTTTCAGCTAAAAACCATAAATTTGTAAATTAGTTAAGAAACGTGGTTTTCTTAATGGCAAAGTTTTTGCCACTGCATCAATAAAAATCCTTCATGAAATACGAAATTGTTATTGGCTTAGAAGTTCATTGCCAATTGGCGACCGAAAGTAAAATATTCGCATCAGATACAAATAAATTTGGTAGCGAACCAAATACAAATATCAGTGTAATCACGCTAGGACACCCTGGTGTTTTGCCAAAATTGAATAAAAAAGCAGTTGAATTTGCCATTCGTATAGGCTTGGCTTGCGGCTGCGAAATCAATAGAAACAACTATTTTGACCGTAAAAATTATTTTTATCCTGACCTTCCAAAAGGCTATCAAGTTTCGCAAGATAAATATCCAATCTGTAAAGGTGGAGAAGTAAAAATTCGCCTAAAAGATGGCAAAGGTTTCAGAGAACGCACTTTAGAGCTTCACCACATTCACCTTGAAGAAGATGCGGGAAAATCGGTTCACGATGGTAGCGATGCTTTTACGCTTTTGGATTATAATCGTGCAGGAACGCCACTCGTTGAAATCGTTTCGGAGCCATGTATGCGTAGCCCCGAAGAAGCAGGTGCCTATTTGACTGAAATTCGTAAAATAGTACGTTATTTGGGTATTTGCGATGGAAATATGGAAGAAGGCTCAATGCGTGCCGACTTAAACATATCGATTCGTGAAGAAGGCACGACCGAATTTGGTACGAAAGTAGAAATCAAAAATATGAATTCAATTCGTAACTTACAACATGCGGCCGAATTTGAATACAAACGCCAAGTTGCATTAATCGAATCGGGCGGAAAGGTTATTCAAGAAACCCGAATGTTTGATGCCGATAATGGTCAAACTTACAGTATGCGTTTGAAAGAAACAATGAACGATTATCGTTATTTCCCTGAGCCTGATTTAGCTCCTTTACGCATTTCGGATGAATGGATAAACGAAATCAGAGTAAAAATGCCTGCTTTACCGAGTGAATTAGTCGAAAAATTCACAAAAGAGTTTGGTATTCTTGACGAACATGCTGTAACAATTACCGACACTAAAGAAATGGCGGATTATTATTTGGAGGTTTGTAAACTATCACAAAACTATAAAGCGGCATCCAACTGGCTTACATCAACAATTAAAGGATATTTGAACGAAAATAGCATTGAAATTACCGATTTTAGACTAAAACCAAGCAAATTGGTAGAAATTATATCGTTAGTTGATGAAAACAAAATCAGTAGTTCGGCAGCTGCACAAAAATTATTTCCTTTAATGCTCGAAAATCCAACGATTTCGGCATTGAAATTGGCAGAAAGTAACAATTTGATTCAAGAAAGCAATACCGATACATTACAATCGTTAATCAACGAAGTTCTTGCTGCCAATGAAGCAAAAGTAAAAGAATATAAAAACGGAAAGAAGGGCTTACTTGGCATGTTTGTTGGTGAAGTTATGAAAAAATCGAAAGGCTCAGCAGATCCAAAACGCACAAATGACTTATTGTTAGCAGCTTTGTCTTAAAATTGGGTAAAATTTTACAAAATTATTTATAAAAAAAGTATTTAGTCAAAAAACAAAGCTAAAAGCTACGAGGAAAGCCGTCCGTGGCTAATAGTAAAAAGCAAAAAAAACATGAAACACATTATTATTGCTATATGCTTGGTATTCAGCGGAATGGCTTGTCAGTCACAGCCCCAAGCAAATGCACCAACAGGTACGGAAAGTACGTATAATATTAGCGGAAAAGTAAAGTCAGCAGTAAGTGGAAAGATTTATTTGGAGCGAATGAACGACCGAAATATTCCACTTAGAATTGATTCGATGGCTCTTTCGGCAGATAATAGTTTTGCATTCAAAGGTAAAATGTCTGAGCCAGGAATTTATCAAATCAATATCGCTAACCAACAAATGATAGGTTTGATTCTTGACGGTGGTGAAACGCTCACGGTTACTGCGGATGGCTTTAATACGCCTGATAAGCCCGGTTCTTATGCAGTGGATGGCTCTCCGATGATGGCTAAATTTAATATTGTTATGGCGGAATCACAGAAATTCCGTCAAGGTCAAGTAGAATTACAAAATCAATTTGATGCAGCAACTCAAAAGAAAGACGAAAAGAAGAAGAGAGAAATTCAAACAACTTACCAAGCATCAGAAGCAAACTTTACTGCAACTATCAAACCTATAATTGCTGAATTAGGCACTTCATTGGCGGGTTTAATTGCGATTAATAATTTCTTGAATCTTGAAACAGATTTTGAAACTTTTGCAAAAGTAGCAAGTCAATTAGAAAAAGAAGGCAAAAACCACTTTTTTGCTAAACTTTTTATCCAAGATGTAAAACGCAGAAGTGCTGGCTCGGTTGGTGCTGATGCTCCTGATTTTACGTTGGTTGATTTAGATGGAAAAAGCGTGAAACTCTCAGAATTACGTGGAAAAGTAGTGGTTCTTGACTTTTGGGCGACTTGGTGCGGGCCATGTATCATGTCGTTTCCGGGCATGAAGTTATCAATGGATAAATTTAAGGATAATCCAAATGTAAAATTTTTGTTTGTAAATACTTACGAGCGTGTAAGTGTAGACCAATGGAAATCGACGGTTAATTCGTTTGTCAAACAAAGAGGTTTTACGACTTTCCCTGTGATTTTGGATATTGGTGGCGAAGTTGCTGGAAATTACGGAGTAAATGGAATCCCGGCTAAATTTTGTATTGATAAAGAAGGCAAAATCAAGTTTAAAAGCACAGGCTACTTAGGCTCAAGCGATGCAATCGTAACAGAAATGACCCATTGGGTTGAAGATGCAAGCAAATAAAAATGGTTAATTAATAGTTGTTATTGATAAAATAAAAAGCTCGGTTGAAGGTTTCAACCGAGCTTTTTATTTGTTTTCTCATGATTACTTCTCATTCGAAGGTAAAACTACACGTTTTACGTTGCCATCTTCGCCTTGCGTAATCATCACAAAAATTGTTCGTGATTTTTGTTTGCCAATATTGATTTGACCAACATATTCGCCAGAAAAGTCTTTGATTTCTTCTTTTGCAATAACGCTTCCTTTTACATCTAGAACTTTGATGCTTACATCGCCTTTTTGTGGAGCATTGAAACTTACATTTAAGATTTCTGTTTTGGGGTTATTCGGAAAAACCTCCACATTTTTAATAGTTTTGCTGCCTGAATTTCCACCATCAAAAAAGTTATCAGGGATTGAACGAAACTCAAACTTTAGGTCTTTACCCATTTGTTTCATATTATCTCGCAGGCTTTCCACATTACCATTCATTCCGTGCTTAAAAACTTCACTATCAAAACTTTCAATCTCACCTTTGCCGTCTCTTTTGAAAATCCTTACTTGCGGCCCACTTTTGAGTATAATGTCTTCATTTCCGCCACCGTCATTATCTTTAAACTCATAGCGTTTTACAATCTTTTTTTCATCATTTCGCTGTATATTGATATTTGAGTATGAATCGTTATCAATCTCAATTTTTACACCTTGAGCTTTACCTTTATTTAGTGCCAATACCGAGTCTTTGAATTTTTCAATCATTTCATCTTTTTGGCCGCTTGACAAACCTGATGAATTGATAATTTTCTCGTTAATAGTTATTTTGCCTTCAACTTCTTGTTCGATACGAATACGCACTTTTTCTTTTTTTTCTTGTGCCAACGAAACAAATGGAGCAACAGATAGTAGAAAAAATACCCCAGTTTTTGAAATAGCCTTCATAATTTTTTAAATTTTAATTGCAAAATTGGTTAAATGACGTTTTAACAGTCAAAATGTTTCACAAACTTAGAATAAGTATATAGATTTTGATTGTTAAAATGTCTTAAATTATGTTAAATCCCTTCGATGAGTTGCTTAGCAGTAGCGATAGGATTATTTTCTGTCACTTCAAACGTTCTAATTTTTTCAGGGTCTCTTTTTGAGAGTCCGTGTAGATAAGCCTTGTCGTAATAATGTAGGGCAATGTCAGTTCCGACCGAAAAATCGCCTTGTGCTAATGCCTCAATAGCATCTTTATGTTGTTGCCCGCCGAGTCGTTTTGCAATTTTATCGGTAGCTTGTTTGAGCTCTTCAAACGAAAACTGAGCGTATTCATTCATCAAACGCCCGATTCGGATCTCTTTTTTAACATCAATGAAGGCAACGTTCGTCATTCGCATTTGTTGCCAAAGTCCCTCAGGAAGATTGCAACAACCAACGTTTTTGCTTTCATCTTCCACCCAAATTCGGCGAGAAGTATCTAACTTAGAGAGTTTCCCGTAAAGCATATTTTCAAAATGCTCCGTCATTGGTTGCGGAGCTTGTCCGAGCATTCCAAATGCTGAGCCTTTATGATTTGCCAAGCCTTCTAAATCTAAAATTTGTTCGCCTAGTTTTTCGAGTTCGTACAAAATCTCTGTTTTCCCACTGCCCGTTTTTCCACCTAAAATAATAATATTGAGCGGTTTACGAAATTGTTCTAAAATAAAATTTCGGTAAGATTTATAGCCCCCTACCAAAAGCGAAACCTTCATTCCTGCCGAACACAGTAGCGTTGCAAAACTTCCACTTCGCATTCCACCTCGCCAACAATGCACCAAAACCTCTTTTTCAGGAGCAATTTTATTAGCTTTTTTTACAAAACCAGATAGTTTAATCCCAACTATATCAAGACCCAACAAGAAAGCTGACTCTTTTCCAACTCGCTTGTAGCGTGTACCCACTTCTGCTCGTTCATGATTCTCGAACAAAGGAATATTCACCGCCCCAACAATATGCCCACGTTCAAACTCACCCGGCGAACGCACATCAATTATTGGAAGCGTTTGTGCTTTTTCAAGAAACTGCTCTACTGAAAGTGGTTTTGTCATTATTTTTATATGTCAATATAAAATAAATCAATCGATTTTATTAGTAAAAGACAGATTATCTACTCATTTTATCACTCAATCATTCATTTTTCTACTCCAATTCACGCAAATATAGCTGAATTGTATTTTCCAAACCCAAATAAAGAGCATCACAGATAAGTGCGTGACCAATTGATACTTCAAGAAGATTCGGAATATTTTGTTTGAAATAACGAAGATTTTCTAAACTTAGGTCGTGGCCAGCATTTATGCCAAGACCAACTTGGTCGGCCACTTTTGCGGCACTAATGTAGTCTTTTATGGCCGCTTCACGGTTTTTGAAATAATCGTGGGCGTAACTTTCGGTATAAAGCTCAATTCGGTCAGTACCTGTTTCGACTGCCCCTTCAACCATTGCTTCGATTGGGTCAACAAAAATAGAGACTCTACAACCCACACTTTTGAAGCTTGCAACCAAATCTTTTAGTAATTCTTTGTGCTTAATTGTATCCCAGCCTGCGTTTGAAGTCACGGCGTTTAGTGCATCGGGAACGAGTGTTACTTGGGTAGGTCTATTAGCAAGTACCAATGCTACAAATTTCTTTTCGGTAGGATTTCCTTCTATGTTAAACTCCGTCGTAACGATTGCCTTAAGGTCATTAACATCCTGATAGCGTATATGTCTTTCGTCAGGACGGGGGTGAACCGTGATTCCCTCGGCCCCAAATTTTTCACAATCAATCGCAACCTGCACCACATTTGGTTGGCTTCCGCCTCGTGAGTTTCGCAAGGTCGCAATTTTGTTGATATTGACTGATAATTTCGTCATGCTATTATTTAATATGTTTTGTCAAAATCATACTCTTTCCAAACAAATAATGACTAAGAGTTTGAGTAAGGTAATGAGATTTGCGAGATTAGTCGCTTTTTTCACCAATTGCCTTCACATGTTTCATTTTTTGGTAATAGTAACTATTTTCACTTACTTTTACCAGATTTTTGTCGGAACTTTGTATTACTTATTAATTAAATAACTGATTTATAGCCAAAATCAGTTCCTATTTTTACCAAAATAATATTCGAGTCTGATTTTTCCAGCTTCGACGAAATTTTCCGAAACGAATTGCTCGAATCGATTGTTTTGAGATTAGACCCTTATTCCAAATAAAATAATACAATTAATTCTCAAAAAAATGTCTTTAAAAACAACAATTGATGCCCAAATAAAAGCAGCCATGCTTGCTCGTGAATCTGCTAGATTAATGGCTCTTCGTGATATAAAAAAAGTAATTTTGTTGGAAGAAACAAAGGAAGGAAAAACAGGCGATTTGACAACTGAAGAAGAAACAAAATTGCTTACGAAAGCCGCTAAACAAAGAAGAGATTCGGCGGATATTTATCGTCAACAAAACCGTCCTGACCTTTTGGAGAAAGAATTGGCCGAATTGGCAGTTATCGAAGAGTTTTTACCAAAACAGCTTTCAGAAGACGAACTAAAAGCTAAACTAGAAGAAATCAAGACTCGTGTGGGAGCTTCTGCTCCATCGGATATGGGTAAAATGATGGGCGTAGCTTCTAAAGAACTCGCTGGAATTGCTGACGGAAAAGCGATTTCGGCAATGGTGAAGGCTCTGTTGGCATAGTTTTCGGGGTTTCGACTACGCTCAACCACCGAAATAAAAAATGGTGCCTGAGCGTAGTCAAAGGCTCATTTTTAATGTAAATTCCTCCTCATCGCTACCATTCCCAAATATTCGGTTTTCATTTGCTCAAAATCAAGGAGTAAAGTTCCGCAAATTTCAAAGCCGAGACTTTCATAAAATCTGATGGCGTTTTGGCTGCTGTCCATTGCTTTTAGCCAAACATAGTCTTTGTTGTGCTGCATCGCCATTTCGATGGCAAACTCCATTAGTTTTCTTCCTGCTCCCCTACCCGTGGCTTCGTTTGTTAGATAAATTCTTTCTATTTCAAAGCCATTTCCTTCTTGTCCAATCAGTTGATTTTCAGGACGCAGTTTTAGAAATCCAACTAGTTTTTCATCAAGAATAGCAAAGAAAAACTTATTTTTTGTATCAGACAATTCTTCACTTAATTGGTTAATATTGAAGCATTTATGAGCATACCATTCACCTTCATCATACCAAAGGTGTCGATAATGGTCAAAATATGCCCGAGTGGCAATATCAGAGAATTTTTCAACTTCCGAAATGCTTATTTTTTCTATTCTTAAGTTTATCATAAATCTTTTTTCATCGTAAAATCAGTCTGCAATTCTGTTCCCAAGACAAAAACACGTTTGTCCAGAAACTCAAAGCCCATCTTTTTATAAAACTGTATCGCATTGGGGTTGTTTTCCCAGACTCCTAGCCAAACTATTTCAAAACTGTTTTCTTTTGCCCAATTCGTGCAGAAATCCATTAATTTTCGTCCCAACTGTTGTCCATGCAGGTTTTTATCGATATAAAAACGCTCAATCTCGACAACTCTCTTGCCTTCTAAACCTTTTGTATTATGTGCTTTTACGAGCTTTGAAAAAGCAACAATTTGTGTCTCAAATTCAATAACAAAATATTGATTTTGAATACTTTGTAAATCTGCTAAGATTGTTTCTGATGAAAACTTTTTAGCTACATGGATTTCCATGTTTTCGGGCGTGTTAAATTCTGCGTAGGTATCACGGAAAGTTTTCTCAGCCAATACACGAATAGCTTCGGTATCATCGATTGTTGCTAATCTAAAACTAAAATTCATGAGTTATTTCTAATTCTATTTGGTTTTTGATAAATTTAAAGATAATATTTCTTTTTCGACGAGCAGAATATTCGCTCCACAAATATTATAGAAATATTCTTCTCTATCATTCTATTATTTTCTTTATCTTTGAAATATTACCGTAATCTATATAAAATGAGTAATCAAACTAACTCACAAAGACTTTATTCGCTCGATGCCCTTCGAGGTTTTGATATGTTTTGGATTATGGGCGGCGAGGATTTTATCCACGAATTAGCTCATGCCACCCATCACCCAGCAGCAGTCTGGATGGCCACTCAGCTTTCACATGTTGCATGGAACGGTTTTCGCTTTTATGACCTCATTTTCCCATTATTTTTATTTATTTCGGGCGTTTCAACTCCATATTCAGTTGGCCGTGAAATTGATAAAGGTATAGAAAACCGTAAGATTATTCTACGAATTATTAAGCGAGGACTCATTTTGGTGCTTTTGGGCGTAATTTATAATAATGGTTTACAGATAAAAGAGCTTTCGCAGATTCGTTTTCCGAGCGTATTGGGGCGTATCGGGTTGGCATATATGTTTGCGTGTATGATATATGTGTATGCAAGTCAACGTTTTCAGTATGTGTGGTTTGTGAGTATCTTGGTTGGGTATTGGTTGATTATGAAATTTAATGCCGCACCCGGATTTATGGCTGGAGATTTGACGATTCAAGGTAATTTTGCTTCGTGGGTTGATCGCACTCTACTTCCTGGCAGATTACACCTTGTCATTCACGACCCCGAAGGACTTTTCTCGACACTTCCTGCTATTTGCACTGGTTTATTAGGAATTTTTGCAGGAAATTTTCTTAAAAATAATGCTACCAAAACTCCAACTCAAAAGGCCGCAACTTTGGCGATTGGAGGCTTACTTTGTTTAATTGTTGGTGGAATGTGGGGCCTCATTTTCCCGATTAACAAAAACCTCTGGACAAGCTCATTTATGCTTTATGCGGGTGGTTGTAGCCTAATTTTATTAGCGATTTTCTACTTTATAATTGATGTGTTAAAATATCAACGTTGGGCTTTTTTCTTTACTATTATTGGCCTAAACTCTATTTTGATTTATATGTCGGTCAAAGTTATCGACTGGGATTATGCTTCATTGGGACTTTTTAAATGGCTGGGGCAGCTTTTTGGTGAAAACTACTATGGTGTTGTGATTACTTTAGCGGTTATTAGCGTGAAATGGGCATTTCTGAGGGCAATGTATCATTATAAGATATTTTTGAGGGTTTAAATAGACTCTGTTATTATTTATTAATGAAAAACTATTTACTGATAACTAAGGTATATAGATAAAAAGGTTTCACAAAGAAAAATAACAAAAACGCCATAAAAATGAAGATTACGGGTTTATTGAGTATTATATTATTTACGGTAAGTAGTTATTTTGCCGTAAATGCTCCGACATCGAATGCTGAGCCAATTAGCCATGAAATTTGGAATGGTTTATTGAAAAAATACGTCGATGCCAAAGGGTTTGTTGATTATGCTGGTTTTAAGAAGGAACAAAAAGAGCTAAAAAAGTATTTGACTTTGGTAGAAAACAATGCTCCTGGCGATAAATGGAGTAAAGATGAAAAACTGGCTTATTGGATAAATGCTTATAATGCTTTTACGGTACAGTTGATTTTGGATAATACTCAACACAAAATTAAGAGCATTAAGGATATTGGTGATAAGGTGAAAATTCCATTCGTCAATACGCCTTGGGACGTGAAATTTATCAATATTGGTGGGAAAAAAATGGATTTAAATAATATCGAACATGGTATTATCAGAAAAGATTTCAACGAACCACGTATTCACTTTGCATTGGTTTGTGCGGCAAAATCTTGTCCTCCGCTCAGAAATGAGGCGTATATTGCGGCAAAACTTAACCAACAACTCGACGCCCAAGGAGTAGATTTTTTGAATGATTCATACAAAAATCAAGTTTCTGCAAAAGAAGCAAAGCTCTCAAATATCTTTAAGTGGTATGGTGGTGATTTTAAAGATAAAGCACCAATTTTAGATTGGGTAAATAAATATGCGAAAGTCAAAACAAATAAAGATGCTTCGATTTCATATTTGGATTATAATTGGGAATTGAACGGAAAGTACTGATAATCAACTGTTTTTGTTCAACGGTAAATTTTTGCAGATTTAATTATTTTGCAAAGGTGCGGTATTGCTACATAGCAACGAAAACCCCCTCAAGCGTTTGATTTTGAGGGGGTTTTTGATGCCGTTTTAAAAAGCGGGTTTATATAGTGATTTAAAAATCAGCCTCTGTATCGTTGAGAATAGCATTCTTCAAAGAATTAGCTAGTACTTTTATCTTTAAATCGACATGAAACTTGAGCATTTCTAATAAACCATCGCTAGTAAAAGCCCCACGGGAAGAAGACAATGGTGCGTATCTACTTGTTGTTAGTAAACCCATACCTTCGTCAATAGTCGTTCCCTGCTTTATATATACATCATCATGAACTAACCCGTCAATTACATATTTATATTTATTGTCTTTGATGTAAATTCTGATACTGAACTTTACATATCCTCCAATAGATGCTCTAAAAGTTCCGTTACCAATTAAAATCCCATTTTCAAAATCCGAAAAACTTAAAACTGATTTATCATCAACAAAGGTTTTATGAAACCATATTCTTGAACGTAAATAGACTTTCTTTTTTTCAGTATTAGGGACATTAATAATATCTTCATACTTTAAAGGTTTGGCATTATTAATTTCATCCATTTTTTTTTGTTCAGCCAATTTTTCATCTATTTGTTTTTGTTCAGCGAATTTTATAATTTCATCCATTTTTTTTATCTCTTCGTCAGATGATACAATGGATGCGATTGAAGGCCCGTTTAGTTTTTTACCGTCAGGGTATTTTACTGATATTATTTCTGATTTTCCGAATATTGATATAACATTTGGGCTTAAATCAAGCAGGATATCCTTGTTGGTAAAAACAACTTTACTTACAGTAAATGTATTTCCGTTCTTAAATTCGACTTTTATTTGAGAAAAACTTTCAAACACAAAAAAGAATAAGAAGATAAAAGTCAAAAGTTTTTTCAAAAGATTCATAATTTCGTTAATGGAGTTTATTTGAACAAATGCTTTTCTAGAAACATTATTTTTTCTAGAATCGCTATTAAGGTCCCTCATGCGTCTCCCTTTACGGGGATTTGGAGGTATTAGTTTATCTTTCTATAAGCTTTTTATGCCACAGCAAAACCAGAATGTTCACGAGCATACGGAGGAAGAAAACCAAGCACAATATCTTGTTTATTGATGCCATTCGCCATAAGTTCGTCAACTACTTCTCGCTCTGTGTTGTTGCATTGCATCCAAATTTTTTCATTCTTAATTTCAAAATGAAAAAGTGGACCAAAAACAAAATGTTTTCCACGCCAACCCGAAGAAAGTAGTTGAAAATTGAGGTTTTCCTTGTCAGATAAGATACTATATTCTATGGTGCTATCAAGCATTGGTGCGGTTTCGGCAAGATAATTATTAAAAAAACTCAAAATCGCCTCACGATATTTAGCTATTTTATCCATTGTATAATTATGTTTTGTGTTGGTTCAAAAACCAAAATTTTCGCTTTTATTCTCTCCAAAGACTTCTGGATAATCGGTTTTAGAAAAAAACGTTCCCAAACTTCATCGGGTATTGCTAAAAAAAGAACTCTATTTGGGTCTGCTATTTCTAATGCAACTGCGTAATCATTAAATTGACCAACGGCTTTATGAAACTCATTTATTGTGGAAGGGCCAACAAAACTTTTTACTTCAATAGCAATTTTCAACTCGTCTTTTTCAGCAGCAATGAGTGGTTCGGCAGCAAAATCAATCTCATAACCAACATCATCAATTTTTACAGAATAGGGGTCGTGCGTAATTATCCATCGGAACGCCGAAGCGTCCATCCTTTTCTAATGCTTCTCTCACATTTTTATGATAAAAATCTCTCGCCATTATTCAAATACTTATTTAACGTTCTCCATTCCCCAAAAACTTACATTTTTATAAATTAGTTTTTTCTTCAGCGTTTCTTCTTTTTAATTCCTCTTTAACTTTCTGAAATTCAGGGCTTTTAAAATCTTGTCTAATTTCCTCTTGCGTTTCCCTTTTACTTTCCATCAATTTTCGTGCGAAAGCAATGGCTTTTGGACTGCTGGTTTTAAAACTTATCGTTATCATATTAAACTATTTTTTGCAAATTTAAACACTTATTTGAGTTTTGCTCCAAACTTTTCTTTCATAAAATCGAAAGCATTGACAGTTTCTTTTATTTATATTTGGTTTAATCAGATGGATATCAAAATTTACATGTCAATACTTTCAAAAACTCACATTCTTATAAATCCGCTTCATCGAAATTTCTACACCGAGCGATTGCAAAGGCAATTTTCCTTCAATATCTGTCACGATTGTTTCGTGCCAAAGGCCTGGGCGTTCTCTATACCAAACTTCGGCATAGCACTCATTTTGGCGAATCATCACGTATTCTTTAAATGATTCGAGGGTTTTGTATTTGTCAAATTTGCCACTTCTATCATATTTTTGAGTGCTTTTCGACAATACTTCTACTACTAAAATGGGGTTGATTAATAGTAAATCATCATTATCCCAATACAAAGGCTTTTCGCATACTGCAAGAGAATCAGCATAAACGCCTTCATCAAGACTTGGGAAATATATTTTTTGGTCAGAGCCATAAAAAAGGTAATTCTTCCCTAAACTCTCTGTTGTATTTGTCATTTCAACAGCAATATTCATTGCTATTAAATTGTGTGTGCCTCTTGCGTTTGGCATTTTGATTATTTCGCCGTTTATAAATTCGTGTTTGTGTGTTGAGTTCGCTTCTTTTCGTAAGTATTCTTCAAGCGTATATTTACGAGTAGGTTTATACAAAATCAACCTTGGACTTACTTCTTTAGTCATTTTCTGAATATTTATACACAAATTTAACTACTTTTTCGAGTTTTGCACATTTAAGATATTAGTATTTCAAGTATAATAAAACAAAAATCCCCTTAGATTTAAACCGAAGGGGATTGTGATTTTAGAAAACATATTTCGTAGAAAGGAAGTGCGAACTATGCTCTTCGACAATCTCATTGAAAATTTTCTTATTGGCATCGGTATCTTTCGTAGCTACCACCGTTCGAATCGAGAAAGCTCTAAGAGCATCTTCTACCGAAAGTGTTCCTTCGGCCGAATCTTTTCTGCCTGTAAACGGGAAAGTATCCGGGCCACGTTGACACTGAGCGTTGATATTCACACGACTAACTTGGTTAACAAGCGGGTCAATCAAATGAGCGATTTGGTCGGCATTTGTGCCAAAAATACTCACCTGCTGTCCATGCGAAGAATCAATGATATATTGAATTGGCTCTTCAACATCATCAAAAGGGACAATTGGCACGAGTGGCCCAAATTGTTCTTCGCTATAAACCTTCATTTTGCTATTTACTGGGTAAAGCACCGCAGGATATACAAATGAATTTACGGTTGTACCGCCACCTTCATTTATAACTTCCGCACCGTTGGCTTGAGCATCTGCGATGCACTCGGCCAAATACGCTGGTTTGTTTGGCTCTGGCAGTGGCGTTAGATTTACACCAGCTTCCCACGGCATTCCGAACTTGAGTTTTTCGAGTTCTTCGGTAAATCTATTCAAGAATTTCTTTGCAATTGAGCGATGAACCCAAATGATTTTAATAGCCGTACAACGTTGACCATTGAACGAAAGCGAACCTAAAATACATTCTTTTACTGCCAATTCTACATCAGCATTTTTCAAGATAATTCCTGCATTTTTGGCATCAAGACCCAAAACTGCTCTCAAACGATTGAGTTTTGGGTGCATTTTCTTTAAATCATTGGCAACTTTGCTCGAACCAATAAGCGTAAGTACATTGATTTTACCAGTTTGCATCAAAGGCGGAACAACGTTTGCTCCACGGCCATAAATTGTATTCACAACCCCTTTCGGAAAGCATTCTTGGAAAGCCTTCAACAAAGGATAATGCAAAAGCGTACCGTGTTTTGGTGGCTTAAACAAAATCGTATTTCCCATAATAATGGCAGGAATCAGCGTACAGAAAGTTTCATTCAAAGGATAATTGAATGGCCCCATACAGAGCACAACACCCAAAGGTGAACGTCTGATTTGACCAATAATGCCTTGTTCGATTTTGAAACGAGACGAATTGCGGTCAATATCTTTCAAACAATCAATCGTATCATAAATATATTCAATCGTTCGGTCAAATTCTTTAATTGAATCGG
>Ga0304730_1001803_pt1 | contig 15844 bp, 20 predicted proteins | sample M_130628_MF_Meta_FD_190474 | JGI IMG/M metagenome (GOLD analysis project Ga0304730, IMG submission 190474) | Freshwater microbial communities from Lake Montjoie, Canada to study carbon cycling - M_130628_MF_MetaG (v2) (version 2) | ecosystem: Environmental > Aquatic > Freshwater > Lake | place...
CAAAGTTACAATGTTACGAGGAAAAAAGGGTATGGTGCCGGTAGGGGTGTGTGGTACAATTTGCTCTTGCTGCGTCTTTGCTCCAATCCTAATTTTTCAACCTTCATACCCCTCGCATAACAATGTAACATATAACATTCCTTATAAATCAACAACTTACGTGTGGTACAGAGTAACATTAGGCCTAAAAGCATAACATTTACGCTGTAAACCATAACATTGGGGCTACCCCTACGTCGGGAACTGGTAAAAAGGGATACTGTGTTTATGTACACTACATTACACACAGCTAGAGAATATGTAAGCCAAAGCGAGCGGACGCAAAAAAGCCCGCCGAAGCGGGCTTTATGTAACATTAGGTAATGTTACGCTAAGAAGATTGCCTTAGCATCTTGCAAGGCCTTGATGGCTTTTGCTGCGTCAAAATCAATCTTGTCTTCTTTTGCTCTACGGATGCCGTCGATCATATCTTGGCATTTCTTGGCGTAGACCTCGCCCATCGTTTTGCGCTCTACTGTACCTCGCTCGGTATCCTCAAATTTCTTGAGGTGCTGCGCGATGCGCTTCATGTGCACGTTATCCACGCGATTCATAAAGTATTTGCGGTCTGAGCGTTCTTGGTCTGTAAAGCCTACTGTGCTAGACGCAGTCAACAGCGTGATGATATTGGGCTTTTGGGCTTGCACCACAATGTTACGTATAGCCTTGTAGGTGTCACCCTTAACGTCCGCCAAGTCACCGTGGCGCACATCGGCCATGTACAGCTTGGAGGCTGCGCTCACCCATTTATCATTGGCCACGTCCTCAGCGCCACAAGCCACAGTCACGGCCTTAACCAATTCAGGGGAAGCCAAAGTTAATTTTGCATTCGTCATAATCTAATACCTCTTCTAATGTAAACACTAATAAAACCCTTTTGGGGCTATACACTGCATTATCGCTGCGTATGTGTATATTGTAGTACAAAAAGAGTTCTGTGTCAAGCATTTACACTGTAAACACTAGCGGGAATCAAAAAACCCCATGTACTCAGACTCTTAGGGCTACCCCCACGCAGGGAACTGGTAAGAAAGGGTAGCTTGGTTTCCGGTTAGGTTTACGTTGGAAACGACAGACGTAAAAAAACCGCCCGAAGGCGGTTAGTTGGTTGGGGGGTTGGTTATTCGGGTTTTAGTTTTACGCCGTTACTATGCTTTACAGTAAACCGCACGCGATTTTTACATAGTGTGCCAATCCATTCAAGCGCTTTACCAATATCGTCAAATTCGAAAAGTGTATCGCTGGTTTCAACAATAATGAATCGCATTTCATTTTCACGTTTGATCGCGGCTTTTAGTGCACTGCGAACAATTTTGGATTTAGTCGGGTCAATCATTTCATTTCTCCGGTTGGTCGGAGTCGGGGGTTTCCCCCCGACCCCTAGGGTTTACGCTAGGAATATTGCCTTAGCGTCTTGCAAGGCCTTGATTGCCTTCGCGGCTTCGAAGTCGATTTTGTCTTCCTTCGCCTTGCGAATTGAGTCGATCATGTCTTGGCATTTCTTAGCCATGCTTTCGCCCATGGTCTTCCGATCAGCCGCGCCGCGTTCGGCTTCCTCGAACCGTTTCAAGTGTTCACGTACGCGTTTCATGTGCACATTGTCCACGCGATTCGCATAGTAGCGGCGGTCTCCACGTTCCTGATCGGTGAAGCCGACCGTCGATGCCGCCATGAGCAGGGTTATCACGTTCGGCTTTTGGGCCTGAACAACCATAGCGCGAATAGCGACATACTTTTCGCCTTTGGGGTCAGCCAAGTCACCATGGCGAACGTCAGCCATGTACAGCTTAGAAGCCGCGCTGACCCATTTGTCGTTAGCGACATCTTCTTGACCAACCGCCAAACCAACCGCCTTAATCACTTCGGGCGATGCGAGAGTCAATTTTGAATTTGACATTTCTAACCTTTCTGATTCGCCGGAGATAGTCCGACTTGCTAATGAACGACAATGCGTTGTTCATGGGCTGATTGTATTACAAATTGACCCCCATGTCAAGCGTTTTCGTTGTAAACCCTATCCGACGACCCCATGCCCCCATTTAGCCTGCTTGGGACTCCTGACCCTCTTACACAGTGCGTTGCACACCCAAAGACCGTTTTTATATTTTTTGTAACTTTGCACACTCGATCTTCATTTTTATATTTTTTGTAACAATACCCCCCACCCCCTATAAAATTTTCCCAGCACTCAGGGAAAACCCTAATTCCAAAACACCCCCCGTCACTTTTCTAAATCGCCAACCCCCCACCCCTATATTTTTTTGTGCTACAGTCCGCCCATTCCCGTAACTTTAACGGTGCACATGATCCAGTTGACTCCTACTGCAGAACACCCACTGCCATTTGACCTGTCCGATGAGCAACCCAAGACTCATGCGGATAGCATAGCTATTGCAGCTAATACTGCAGACTTGATTGACCAGCTTGGTGGCAGCATTGACTACAGCGAAGAAGATGAAGAGAAGGCCCGTGCGCTAATCAAGGGTGAAGCAAAAGGCAACACTCCCAAAACCATAAGCGTTCCCGGTGTGGCCAAGAAAGCTGCGCTGATTCTCAAGAACTACGATTACCAAGCAATTGCTGATGCCATTCAGGCACGCAACTTCATTACGAATAAACTGATTGAGTTGGCAGACTGCGGAGACCCCAAGTTTGAACTCAAGGCCCTAGAGTTACTGGGCAAACACAGCGACATTGGAATCTTCACAGAGCGCAGTGAGATTACGGTGCACCACACAACTTCCAGCTCCCTTGAGAACTCAATCAAGGATCGCATCAAGCGCCTGCTCAATGCAACGGTCACGGACATTACTCCGATTGACGATCTGGATGCTCAGCTAGGGTTAACCCCTATGCCCCAAGAGCAATATATAGACCCCGACGAAGATGACATAGACCCCGAGGACCCGGATGGGGAGTATGCAAGGGAAATAGATGAGTAGCATTTCTCTTAGGGATATCGAAGCACTCATAGCTGCGGGGAAACTTACAGAGTCTGACTTGCGCGTGCTCGAAGCGCAGCTGGATAAGCTAGAGAAGCTCAAAGAGCGTGAACTTTGCCAAACCAAATTCATTAAGTTTGTAGAAAAGGTGTGGCCAACCTTTATTTCTGGGCGTCACCACAAGCGAATGGCCGAAGCGTTTGAAAGGGTAGCAAATGGAACGTGCAAAAGACTTATTATTAACATGCCTCCTCGGCATACCAAGTCAGAATTTGCTTCTTATCTGCTCCCTGCTTGGTTTTTGGGTAAGTTCCCTAATAAGAAGGTGATCCAAAGCTCCAATACGGGCGAATTGGCCGTGGGTTTTGGTCGGAAGGTGCGAAATCTGGTCGATTCTGAGGTTTACCACGACATTTTTCCCGAATTGACGCTCCAAGTGGACTCAAAAGCTGCTGGAAGGTGGAACACCAGCAAGGGTGGTGACTATTTTGCTATCGGCGTAGGGGGTACAGTGACCGGTAAGGGTGCTGACGTACTCATTATTGACGACCCACACTCGGAGCAAGAGGCTGCGATGGCCGCGAGCAACCCGGAAGTCTATGACAAGGTGTACGAGTGGTACACGTCAGGCCCACGTCAGCGTCTGCAGCCCGGTGGGGCTATTGTTATAGTTATGACACGCTGGGCGCAGCGGGATTTGACTGGCCAAGTGTTGAAATCTGCTGCCCAGAGATCGGGCGAGGACTGGGAAGTCATTGAGTTTCCAGCCATTCTCCCTTCGGGTAAACCCTTATGGCCAGAGTTTTGGTCATTTGAGGAGCTTGAAGCCCTCAGAGAAGAGCTGCCCAATTCCAAGTGGCAGGCGCAGTACCAGCAGAATCCAGTGGGGAATGAGAGCGCGATTGTGAAACGCGACTGGTGGAAGTGGTGGGAGAAAGACCTGCCACCCAAGTGTGACTACATACTACAGACGTGGGACACTGCGTTTGAGAAAAGCCAGAGGGCTGACTATTCTGCGGGCACGACGTGGGGGATGTGGATAAACGAGGAAGATAACTCGACTGCAAACATCATCCTGCTGAACACCTACAAGAAGCGGGTTGAGTTCCCGGACTTGAAACGAGACGTGATCGCTGAGTACAACGAGTTTGAGCCAGACGGGATACTGATTGAGAAGAAAGCGTCCGGTGCCCCTCTTATATATGAGCTTCGTGCGATGGGTATTCCTGTGCAGGAGTTCACGCCGGGAAAAGGGCAAGACAAAATTGCCCGTCTGAACGCAGTCTCAGACATAATTGCGTCTGGGAAAGTGTGGGTTCCCCGCACGCGCTGGGCGGAAGAGTTGGTCGATGAGATCGCTGCGTTCCCTTCCGGCGAACACGATGACTTGGTTGATGCGACTACTCTAGCTCTGATGCGGTTCCGGCAAGGAGGGTTTCTCCGCCTGCCGAGCGACGAGCCAGAAGAGCTTAAATGGTTTAAAAGTGGCCGTCGAGAACGGTTCTATACAGTCTAAGGACACAAAGGATTAATCATGGCAATGGACAAAGGTTTATACGCGGCTCCCCAAGGGCTATCTGATATTCAATCCGCCCCGGATGTTGAGATCGAGATTGAAGACCCAGAGGCTGTGCACATTGACATGGATGGTATGGAGATCGACTTGGAGCCAAGAGATACTTCAGACGAGGAAGGGTTTGACGACAACCTGACTGAGTACATGAGTGACAGCGAGTTGGACTCGCTGGGGTCTGAGCTTGTAGCAGACGTGGACAAGGACATTCTTGACCGCAAAGACTGGATACGCACGTATGTAGATGGCCTGAAGCTTTTGGGTTTGAAGTACGAAGAGCGTACTGAGCCGTGGCAAGGGGCGTGCGGTGTGTTTCACCCAATGTTGACAGAATCAGTTGTAAGGTTCCAGTCAGAAGCAATGATGGAGACATTCCCAGCTATGGGTCCGGTGAAGACGCAGATCGTTGGAGCTATTGACCTATTGGCCGAGGAGTCTGCAGCGCGGGTTCGTGAGGACATGAACTATCAGCTAACTGAGGTTATGGTTGAGTACCGCCCGGAGCATGAGAAGCTGTTGTGGTCACTGCCTCTGGCAGGATCGGCGTTCAAGAAGGTGTACTTTGATCCAAGCAAGGGACGCCAAGTGGCGATGTTCATCCCAGCGGAGGATATTGTGGTGCCGTACGGCGCGAGTAATCTGGAGTCTGCCGAGCGGGTCACGCACGTCATGCGGAAAACACCCAATGAGTTGAAGAAGCTCATGGCCGCTGGGTTCTACCGTGACATCGACCTTGGTGAGCCGTCGAACGAGTTGGATGAGATCGAGAAACAGAAGGCTGAGGAGCAGGGGCTTTCTGCTACGCAGGATGATCGGTTCCGCATACTTGAGCTACACATTGACTTGGACCTTCCCGGCTATGAGGACGTGGACAAGAAAGGCGAGATGACTGGGATCGCGCTGCCGTACGTAGTAACTATAGAGAAGGGCACTGGAAAAGTACTGGCCATTCGTAGGAATTGGTACGAGGGCGACAGGCTCAAAATTAAACGCCAGCACTTCGTGCACTATCAGTACATTCCGGGCTTTGGGTTCTACGGCTATGGGTTGATCCACCTGATTGGTGGGTACGCGAAGTCGTCCACGATGCTCATTCGTCAGTTGGTGGACGCGGGCACGCTATCTAACTTGCCCGGTGGGTTGAAATCCAGAGGTTTACGAATCAAAGGAGACGATACGCCTATTGCTCCGGGCGAATTCCGGGACGTAGATGTGCCTAGCGGAAGCATCCGTGACAACATCTTACCCCTCCCGTACAAGGAACCGAGCCAAGTTTTGTTCTCTTTGTTCCAGAATATCGTGTCCGAGGGCCGTGCTTTTGCCTCTTCTGGTGATATGAACGTCTCCGATATGAGTGCGAATGCTCCAGTAGGCACAACCCTAGCTCTGTTGGAGCGTACTTTAAAGGTGATGACGGCAGTTCAGGCCCGCCTGCACTACGCTATGAAGCAAGAGTTCAAGCTCCTGAAGGTCATCATCGCCGACTACACGCCGGAGGAGTACAACTACGAGCCTCAAGGTGGTAGCCGGGACATTAAGAAGTCCGACTATGACGCTGTGGATGTGATCCCAGTCAGCGACCCTAACGCTGCGACGATGGCCCAGAAGATTGTGCAGTACCAAGCTGTGCTCCAGTTAGCCCAGTCCGCTCCTCAGTTGTACGACTTGCCGCTCCTGCATCGTCAGATGATTGAGATTTTGGGCATCAAGAACGCCGCCAAGCTTGTACCTACTGAAGACGACGCAGTTCCAGTGGACCCAGTGCAGGAGAACCAAGACTTCCTGACAGGCAAACCAGTCAAGGCGTTCATTGAGCAGAACCACCCAGCGCACATCCAAGTGCACCACTCTGCAATCCAAGACCCGAAGATTCAGCAACTGATGCAGATGAACCCACAGGCACAAGCGATCATGGCCGCAGCTATGGCGCATATGAACGAGCATATTGCCTTCGAGTACCGCAAACAGATTGAGCAGGCGATGGGTATGCCCCTGCCTAATAAGGATCAGAACAAGGAAGTTTCTCCTGAGCTTGCCGACCAGATTGCGATGATGGCGGCTAAGGCTTCGCAGCAACTCTTACAGCAGAACCAGCAAGAGGCACAGCAGCAGCAAGCTCAGCAGCAACAACAAGACCCAGTGGTGCAGATGCAGCAGCAAGAACTGCAGTTGAAGCAGCAAGAGTTGCAACTCAAAGCGCAGAAGCAGAACGCCGACGCCCATGCGAAAGCAGCGCAGTTGACTATTGAGCAGGCGCGTATCGACTCGCAGAAGGAGATCGCCCTTATGCAGATTGAAGCGACGGCGGCTACAGCTCGGGAGCGCGTGTCTAAACAGCACGAGACTGACCACAACCGCATGGGCTTGGATGCAGCAAAACACAAGTCGCAGCTTGCACATCAGCAGCGTCAGGCAGCTATTCAACAGTTTCAAGCAACTCAAAAACCAGCTAAGGAAACCAAATAATGGACAACCATAGAGTACTTGCACATATTGCACGCGAGATTGACAAGTTACGCACAGAGCAAGTAAGTTTTCTTTCTACCGGTAGAGCAGGGGACTTCTCTGAATACCGGCATATCTGCGGGATTATCCGGGGTCTAAGCCATGCAGAAACCATTGTCAACGACCTCGTGCAACGTATGGAGAAATTTGAAAATGAATGAATTTGATACCGCTGCGGTGGACCTCTCTGGAATCCTTAATAAAGACTCCGAAGAAAAAGCTAAGCAGTTGCCTGAGCCTAAACGCTTTCACATTCTGTGCATTGTTCCAAATGCGGAGGAAGAGATTGGGGAATCTGGTCTAGTCAAAACTTCAACCATGATGCACCACGAGGAGGTTTTAACCCCAGTGTTGTTTGTAGTTAAGTTTGGGCCTGACGCCTACAAAGACGAAAGCCGATTCCCATCGGGGCCATCTTGCAAGGTAGGTGATTTTGTCATCGTGCGTCCGAATACAGGCACCCGCTTGAAGATTCATGGGCGTGAATTCCGAATCATTAACGATGATTCTGTTGAAGCAGTTGTTGAAGACCCGCGTGGCGTCAGCCGCGCTGCATAAGGAGTAAATATGGCTACATTTAAAGGGGATGACTTTAAGTTTCCCGACGAAGTAAATGCTGTAGATGAAAAATTTGAGGTTGAAATTGAGGACGATACTCCCAAGGAAGATCGTAATCGTAAACCCGCAGCACCCCCAGAAGACCCCACGGACGACGAACTTTCTTCGTACGACGAAAAGGTTCAAGCGCGTATCAAGAAATTTACTCGTGGCTACCACGACGAACGTAGGGCTAAAGAAGAAGCAATGCGCGAGCGCCAAGCTGCGGAAGAATTTGCCAAACAAGTGTTTGAGGACAATAAACGTCTGAAACAACAGCTTTCTAGCGGTAGCGAAGTGTTTATTGAGCAGAACAAAAACACTGCTCAGGCGGAACTTGAAGCCGCTGAACGCAACTACAAAGAGGCTTATGAAGCTGGCGACCCCGATTTACTCGCTGCAGCGCAGACAAAAATTGCCAAAGCTGCGTTGAAATTGGATAAGGCCGAGAGTATGAAGCCTATCCCTGCCGAGGATAAAGAGTTTGAACCACCACAACGGCAAGCGCCTGAGCAAAAAACTCACCCGCGAACAGCTAAGTGGATAGAAGCAAACTCGGACTGGTGGGGCAAAGACGAAGAAATGACTGCTGCAGCATCGGGACTTGACAGGAAACTCCAACGAGAGTATGGTGCTGACTTCATAGGTTCCGAGAAATACTTCGAGACCATTGACAAAACAATGCGCAAGCGTTTTCCTGAGCATTTTGAAGATGCCCAGAGCGATGAGGATGATTTACCTCCCAAAAAATCAGAACCGGAAGAGGAGTTTGTCCAAATCCGTGCAACAAAACCAGCTTCGGTTGTGGCCCCGGCTACCCGTAGCACACCGCCTACCCGTATTAGGCTGAAGCAATCAGAAGTCAACATCGCAAGACGACTTGGGGTTACTCCAGAACAATACGCTAAACAGGTTGCTTTGCTTAAAAGAGGTTAATTATGGAAAAAATTGCTGAAAAATCGCCAAATCGTATGGTCCGTGAACTTGATTCTCGTACCGCTAGTATGCGTCCACAAGCGTGGCGTCCTCCTGAGACCTTACCGTCTCCCGATCCTCGGCCCGGTTGGACACATCGTTGGGTTCGTATTAGTATGGTTGGCCACGCAGACCTTAGTAACATCTCCTCTAAGCTACGCGAAGGCTACGAACCCTGCAAAGCAGATGAGTATCCCGAGCTATTGGTGCACGCCACCTCAGAAGGACGTTTTAAAGGTAACGTCGAAATTGGTGGGTTATTGCTTTGCCGAATCCCTTCGGAGTTTTTGGAACAACGGGAAGCGTATTACGCTAACCAAAACAAAGCTCAGATGGAGTCTGTAGACAATAACTTTTTACGCGATAGTGACCCTCGTATGCCACTGTTCTCGGACAAACGCTCGAAGGTGACTTTTGGTTCTGGTACTTAAATATAGGAGTCCTTTATGGCTTATCCGGTTATTGATGCCCCTTACGGGCTAAAGCCGATCAACCTGATCGGCGGGCAAGTATTTGCGGGTTCTACCCGTGAAGTGCCTATTCAGTATGGCGATGCGACAAGCATCTTCTACGGTGATTTTGTAAAACTTACCCGTGGTAATGCTACCCGCGCTGCTGTCACTACTAGCGGTACAGGTCTAGGTCTGGTCGGAGTCTTTCTTGGCTGCTCGTTTACGAATCCGGTGACAAAGCAGAAGCAGTTCCAACAGTTTTGGCCCGGTGGTACGCTGTCGGGCGATGCGGTTGCTATCATTTGCGATGACCCGGATACGGTTTTCAAAGCGGCAGTTGTGTCTGGCACAACCGTTATAGCTTCTGGTAACTATGCCATGATTGGGCAGAACTACTCGATGGTTGACGGTACAGGCAACGTGAACACCGGCAACTCGGCCAATGCGCTGTTGTACTCGGCAACGCTTACCACGGCTGCTTTCCCAGTTCGTGTTGTTGGTGTGCAACCTGACACTGGTACGGCTATCTCGGCTACTGGCTCGTCTTCGTCTACGACTATTACTCTTACCGGAACTGGTTTGCCTAGCGCAATTCTTGCTGGGACAGATGTGGCGTATATCGCAGGCGGTGCTTCTCCAACTGGTCAGCTAATCCGTACTGGTTCGTTTGTTACCACCGCTGCCGCAGCGGGTGCTACCTCTGTGACGATCAACGTCGCCACTAGTTCGCTTGGCAATACTGCTACGGTGATTCCCGCTAGCTCTACCATTGTGTTTACGCAGTTCCCGGAGATGTTGGTCAAGATCAACTTCGCTGTGCATTCGTATTACACTGCTACCGCTGTTTAAGGAGTTAAATCATGGCTATTTCACGCGCACAGCTACTTAAAGAGTTGCTCCCCGGTCTGAATGCTTTGTTCGGTCTAGAGTACGCCCGTTATGGTGAAGAGCATAAAGAAATTTATGAAACTGAAACCTCCGAGCGTTCTTTCGAAGAAGAGACGAAGCTGTCTGGCTTCTCTGCTGCACCTGTTAAGAACGAGGGCCAAGCCATTGCTTATGACAATGCGCAAGAAGCTTGGACGACTCGTTACAACCACGAGACTATCGCCCTTGGCTTCTCCATCACGGAAGAAGCTGTGGAAGATAACTTGTACGATAGCTTGTCTGCTCGCTACACCAAAGGTCTGGCTCGCGCTATGGCCTACACCAAGCAGGTAAAAGCTGCTGCTGTTATCAACAACGGTTTCTCTGCTGCTTATGTCGGCGGTGATGGCGTGGCGTTGTTCTCCACGGCTCACCCTTTGGTTAACGGTGGAACCAACTCGAATCGCCCAGCTACCGCCGCTGACTTGAATGAGACTTCTTTGGAAGCCGCAGTCATTCAGATCGCTGCTTGGGTAGATGAGCGTGGCCTGCTGATTGCTGCTAAGCCTAAGAAAATGATTGTTCCCCCAGCTCTGCAATTCGTTGCTACCCGTCTGTTGGAAACCAGCCTGCGTGTTGGCACTACCGACAACGATATCAACGCGTTAAAGAACAACGGTTCGATCCCTGAAGGCTACACGATCAACCACTTCTTGACCGACAGCAATAGTTGGTATCTGACCACTGACGTGCCTAACGGTATGAAACACTTTGTTCGTACTCCGTTGCAAAACGGAATGGACGGTGACTTCGACACCGGTAACGTGCGCTACAAGTCCCGCGAGCGTTATAGCTTCGGCTGGTCTGATCCTCTGGGTGTCTTCGGTTCGTCCGGTTCGTCTTAAGCCCTAGGGCTTTGAGAAAGGCACCTTCGGGTGTCTTTTTTATTGCACCCCCTGCAAAACCATGTTATATTGGCTCCATCTGGGACTTCCAGTGCGCCAAACTGCCCCAGCAGACGACATACCGATTGACGCACTTATCTTGTATGTAAGGAACACATATCATGGGATTCGCAACTCATCTCGGCCCTTGGCTGCTTGGCACTGTTAAAAACACCACTGGCACCACTGTTGGCACTATTGATAACCTCGGTGTAACCATTGTTTCTCAGACCTTTAAAAAAGACTACACAGGCCAAGCTGCTTCGGCAACTACCGACACCATCTGCGTGTTGCCTGCTGGCTCTCAAATCCTGAGCATTAACATTGATACCCTAATTGCATTTACCGGCTCTACCGCAGCCAACTTAACACTGGGTGACGGTACTACCGCTGCACTGTATTGGGCTTCTACAGACATCACTACCCAAGGCCGTTTGGCTAACACCAATGCTGCCACTAAGCTTGTTAACTGGGCGGGCGCAACCAGCACAGCATCTTCTAATGGAATAGGCATTGGCCCCACAGATGTTAAAGTAATTGCTACGTTGACACCAACAGTTGCTGCTGTAACCGCTGGTACTGTGCAGTACACAGTTATATACGCGGTTGCCAATTCCAACGGCGCTCAGTCCCCCTCTGCCACTCAGCAATAATTGATCTCAGGGGCTTCGGCCCCGCACTTTTAGGAGATTGATATGGCTAAACAAACCAACTATAGCCCCACGTTCCCGATGTACCCGGGCGGGGCTGCTACGTTCACAAACAGCGACACGGTTAACCTAGATACACCTAGCGTCATTTATGTTGGTGGTGCTGGTAACGTACAAGTGACTACGGCGCAGGGCGATCAGGTTATATTTTTAGGATTGTTGGCTGGACAGGTAATCCCCGTACAGGTAATCCGCGTATGGTCTACTTCTACCACAGCTACAAACTTGCTACGTATCTACTAGCATGATAAAAATCAACTTCACTATCAATCACCTCTCAGACGCATTGCATCTGGCTGACGACCACGGCCTGACTGACGCTGAGATTGAGGCAATGAAGCAGGCTCGGTACGACAAGTGGAAGGATTTCGTTGACAACCCACCACCCGTGGTTGACAACCCACCACCCGTGGTTGACGAGGAGTAATCATGGCTGATCGTTATTGGGTATTGGGAACAGGGACATGGGATACTTCGTCCACACTTAATTGGTCAGCAACTTCTGGCGCTGCTATTGGTGGCGCAAGTGTCCCTACCGCTGCGGATAACGTAATTTTCGACCAAGCAGGAACTTATATCGTCACTTTGACGGGCGCATTAACTTGTTTAAACATTACGGTGTCAGCGGGTACGGTGACTTTTACTAGCACTGGAACCATAGCAATCAGCGGGTCTATGGCGTTAGTAGCGACAACGGTGTGGAATGCTACCGGCACAATTACCTTCAACTCTACAACTACTGGCAACACAATTACAACCGACCCAGTTGCTCTTTCTTGTCCTATTACATTTAACGGTGCAGGCGGCTCTTGGCAGCTTCAAAATGCATTGACTTGTGGGGCGACTCGAACTTGCTCGTTAGCCGCTGGTACGCTTGACCTTAATAACTACACGCTGACTACAGGTTTGTTTAACTCAAACTTTACGGGCATCAGAACAATAGCATTTGGCTCAGGAAATATTACCGTCACTGGTGTATCTGGAACTGTGTTTTCTGGCCCAACATCTGCAAATACTGGATTAACAACTACTGGCACTGCTCAAGTTAACGTCATAGGTAACGGGACAACTACACGAACAGTTAACCCCGGCAATGCAGCGGCCATCACTGGTTTTATTTCGTTTACCATCAGTAATGGTAGCGATACAATAAATTCCTCTGCTGGTATGACTTTTAATAATCTTACGTTTACCAGCGGTTTTACAGGAACTTTTGGAAATGTCTCTAGAAATATTTTTGGAAGTTTAACTTTAAATTCTGCTATTAATACCTTTTCTTCGGGGGCGTCTACACTCACCTTTAACGGTACTGGAAGCCAAACTATTACCACTGCTGGTGAAACAATAGGCTGTCCTATTACTTTCAACGGCGCAGGCGGCTCTTGGCAGCTTCAAGACGCATTGGCTACTTCAAGCACTTGTACTTTTACTGCCGGTACTTTAGATTTTAATTCTAGCTATTCGTTAACTTGTTTAACTTTTGTTTCGACTGGTAGTGGCGTTAGATACCTTGCCGGTGGGGGTCGCATTTTAGTTAATGGAACAAACACAACAGTAGTTAATGTTACTTACAGTTCAGACTTTGATACGACAGCGGGGTTCGATTATATTGGGCTAATTGCAAACCCAAGTACTGGAACTAGACAAATTACAGGACCCTTAGCTTCTACTAGTGTAGAGTTTAATTTATTAGATATTAAAATTACGGACGGTTCAGACATTATTACTTTTGGTACAGACCGCGCTTGGAAAAATATTGACTTTACTGGATTTAAAGGCTCAACAGCAACCAACACAAGTTTTATTTGTTACGGAAATTTTACGCTTGACTCTGGGATGGTAAGTGTAGCCGCTGGTACTGGAAATTGGAGATTTAGTGTTAGCCAAGAGTCGCCCGACCCCTCTACTATAAATATGGGCGGTCTTACTACAGACGTTCCAATTTCTTTTATCAGTGGAATAAATCAACCATATGACAGTGGCAATTGGACAATGGCAAGTGCATTGTTACTTCCAAATAATGCTTTAACCATAGACATTTCTACGCTTGCATTGTATCCAAATTCTCAAACGCTTAAATTAAAAGCTGGCACAACAAACACTGTAGGTTCACTTGTTACTACTGGCACAGGCCCAAAGTATTTACTCAGCACAATCCCAGGGACACAAGCAACCATCAGTGACGCAAGTGGCACTAACACGGTGACAAACTTGACTATTCAAGACAGCAATGCTACTGGTGGGGCGACTTTTAATGCTATTGACCCAACGAACGTAAACGCAGGCAACAACACAGGTTGGATTTTTAGAAACCCTACATTTGGTAGTGGTGTCGGTACTCGTTTTGGTTTTGGGTTTAGGATTTAATCATGGCTAAGAAAAAAGGCCCGGTTCTCTCTGTTGGTCGTGGCGAAAAGCTTCCAGTGTCTAAGGGCGCTGGATTGACCGCCAAGGGAAGGGCTAAGTACAATGCAGCCACAGGGTCTAATCTAAAGGCTCCGCAACCTCAAGGTGGCCCAAGAAAAGACTCGTTCTGCGCACGTATGTCCGGTATGCCCGGCCCAATGAAAGACGAGAATGGCAAGCCTACTCGTAAAGCGGCTTCACTTGCAAGATGGAAATGCTGATATGACTCAATTCACCGAAGATGCAAAACACTTAATCGACGCGCTGTCGATTGCAACCGTAATAGGGACATTGGTAGAGATGCTTCCATCAGTTGCAGCAATATTCACGATTGTGTGGACAGCTATCCGCATATGGGAAACCGAGACCGTTAAGCGATGGACTGGACGAGCGGGAGGCTCAGGTGCCGAGTAGCTCTAAGAAGCAACACAATTTCATGGCGGCTGTGGCGAATAACCCTGCTTTTGCCAAGAAAGTAGGAGTCCCACGGTCCGTGGGGCAAGAGTTTAACGAGGCCGACAAAGGCCGTAAATTTGGTAAAGGTGGTGATATGGCTGCAAAAAAACCAGCCCCAAGCGTAATGACGCAGATGTCTGCGTCACTTGCAAAACCCCCACCTCTCCCCGTAGCAGCTAAGGTGCGTGGGTCTGGGTCTCGCGCTGATCTTCAGGGTGTAAACAACCCTAAGACTAATCAAGGTAAAAACGAACTTTTTAAAAAAGGTGGTGACACTATGGCTACTAAAGGCGTAAATCCATTTGCTAAATTTGAAAAATCGGGCAAGGACGTTGAAACTAAAGGCAAGGGCAAAGAAGGCTCCAAGAAAGAGGAAGCCTTTGATTTCAGCCAGTTGAAGACGAAGAAGATGGCTGAAGGCGGTATGACCGATACGGCGCAAGACAAGGCCATGATTAAAAAAGCCTTTAAACAACACGACATGCAAGAGCACAAAGGCGGTAAGGGCACGTCCCTGAAACTAGCCAAAGGCGGCGCATTTCGTTCCTCGGCCAACGGAATTGCCCAACGCGGCAAGACCAAAGGTACCCAAGTCACTATGAAGAAAGGTGGGATGTGCTAATGTCTAAACACAAAGTCAAACGTTTTGACGGCGGTGGTATAGCTGACCAGACCGAAGAAGAAGCAGCAAACGAGGCGGCGTTAAATGCTGATCTTCCGCGCCGCCAAATGGCAGATGCAGCGGCGGCTGAAGGCGCTAAAGATGAGAAGGATATGGGGGGTACAAAGCCTTCCGACTCTATGGATATGGGGGCTGCAAAGCCTTCGTATGTAAGCCGAACCCCGTCTATGGCTAGCGCACCAGCTAAAAAGATGCCTGCGCATCTGGTAAGCCAAACCCCGTCTGCAGGCTCTACTAACTACAGCAACGAAGGCCGTGGTAGCAAGCCCAAAGTTTCTACTAACTACAGCAACGAAGGCCGTGGTAGCAAGCCCAAAGTTTCTACTAACTACACTCCCGGTAAAGTGCCTACATCAGAACAAGCTGCTGCTAACCGCGCAGCAATTGGAGACAGCATTAAGAAAGGGTTGTCCAGCGTTGGTGACTATTTACGCAACTTTAAAACACCTGCTGAACGCCGTTCAGAAGAAGCCAAAAAGTCAACGTCCGCCATGAAGCGCGGCGGTTCAGTTAAGAAAATGGCATCTGGTGGTATGGCCTCTAGCCGAGCTGACGGTATCGCTCAACGGGGTAAGACCCGTGGGAAGATGTGCTGATATGAGAGCCAGTCGCGGCATGGGGGACATCAACCCCTCCAAGATGCCCAAGGCTAAGAAAACCGCACGCCGCGACAATACTGACTTTACTCAGTACGCC
>Ga0304730_1001806_pt1 | contig 15830 bp, 13 predicted proteins | sample M_130628_MF_Meta_FD_190474 | JGI IMG/M metagenome (GOLD analysis project Ga0304730, IMG submission 190474) | Freshwater microbial communities from Lake Montjoie, Canada to study carbon cycling - M_130628_MF_MetaG (v2) (version 2) | ecosystem: Environmental > Aquatic > Freshwater > Lake | place...
GTTAGGATTTTTTTCTAAAACAACCACAAGCAATTGCCTATTTATTGTTTTAAAAAAGGTTCTTCAAAAGCATCGAACTTAATGGGTTGCTTTTTTAGTTTCTTAGGGTTGGTGACTAACTTTATACTATTATAAATCCGTTTATTATCTCATTTTCAAGGTCACAATGGCAAGCGCTACACTAAGGATGGTAACAATCCAAAACCTTACAGCAATCTTACTTTCGTGAAACCCTTTTTTTTGATAATGATGATGCAAAGGGCTCATTAAAAACACGCGCCTTCCTTCACCATATTTCTTTTTGGTGTATTTAAAATAACTCACCTGAATCATTACGCTCATATTTTCGATTAAAAACACAGAACAAAAAATCGGTATCAATAATTCTTTTCTAACGATAATGGCTAGTGCTGCAATAATTCCACCTAACGCAAGACTGCCCGTATCTCCCATAAAAACCTGCGCTGGATAAGCATTGTACCATAAAAACCCAATGCATGCACCCACAAAAGCTGCAATAAAAATAGATAGCTCGCCCAAATTGGGGATGTACATGATGTTTAAATATTCGGCAAATTTTATGTTGCCACTTACGTAAGCAAAAATGCCCAAGCATATTCCAATAATCGCACTTACACCTGTTGCCAATCCGTCTAACCCATCTGTAATATTTGCCCCATTAGAAACCGCAGTAACAATAAAAATTACAATTAGGATATAAATAATGTACGTGTATTGTTCTAAAGACTGAGGCAACAATTTGGCATAATTAAATTCATGTCCTTTCACAAATGGTATGGTTGTAATTACATTTTTAGCATTTGTAAAAACACGTTTTTTTCCGTCAATATTTATGATTTCAAATTTTGTTTTGTCTTTTAAATTTTCAATCTTTTCAATTGGAACAGTTGATACTACTTCTCTTTTTACGACTACACTTTGGTTAAAATAAAGTGTGGCACCAACAACTATCCCAAGCATTACCTGTCCAAATATTTTAAACTTACCAGCCAATCCATCTGCATTTGTTTTTTTAAAGTCAATTCCCTTTTCTTTAGCGATTCTCTTGGCTTTGATTTTTAAATAATCATCGATAAATCCAATAGCACCAAGCCAAACGGTACAAAGTAGCATCAATCTGATGTACACTTTATCTAAATTAGCCAGCAATAAAGTAGGAACCAGAATAGCCAAAATAATGATTAATCCGCCCATGGTAGGTGTTCCTTTTTTCTGTTGTTCACCCGCCAATCCCAACTCTCTTACTGTTTCTCCCAATTGTTTTTTTTGTAAAAACAATATCACTTTCTTTCCAAATATTGTTGTAATGATCAATGATAAAATCAAAGCCAGCATCACCCTGAATGTGATGAACTGAAAAAGACCGCCACCAGCAAACCGGTAACCTTCTTTAGACAGCCATTCAAAAAAGTGATATAACATAATAATTCAGATTTATAATTTTATTTCTCTAAAAGTTCTAGCATTTCCATTAAAACAGACTTATCATCAAATGGATGTTTGACGCCTTGTATGTCTTGATATTTTTCATGTCCTTTCCCTGCGATTAAAACAATATCAGCATGATTAGCAAAACTGATGGCTGTTTTAATGGCTTCTTTTCTATCACTAATAGTCAGGCATTTTTTTCTACTAACCACATTTACACCTGCCTCCATTTGTTTCAATATTTCATTAGGCGATTCAAACCTTGGATTATCAGAAGTAAGAATCACTTTATCGCTATATTGACAAGCTACTTCAGCCATTAAAGGTCTTTTTGCTGCATCTCTATTTCCTCCACAACCTACTACTGTAATGATTTTCTGTTCGCCTTGTCGTAAATTTTTTATAGTAACCAACACATTTAATAAGGCATCTGGCGTATGTGCATAATCAACAATTCCAACAATATTTTCTTTTACACTTACTGTATAATCAAATCTGCCTTCAGCACCAGTAAGCATACTTAAATTTTGCAACACTTGATATTTATCTTCACCCAAACTCATTGCTACGCCTACAACAGCAAGAATATTGTAAGCATTGAATTCGCCAATCAATTTAAAATGAACATCGGTGTCATTGATATTCATATGCAAGCCTAATAATGCATTATCTAAAATTTTACCTTTAAAATCAGCAAGTGTTTTTAAGCTGTAATAATATTTTTTTGCTTTACAATTTTGAAGCATCACTGCTCCTCTTTTATCATCAGCATTTGAAATGGCAATAGCATCCTTTGGCAAACCATCAAACCAAGATTTTTTTACATTAATATAAGCATCGAATGTATGGTGATAATCCAAGTGATCATGTGTGATGTTGCTAAATACCGCTGCCGCAAATTCAACACCAGCAATACGTTGCTGATGAATGGCATGGCTACTACATTCCATAAAAACGTGAGAGCATCCACGGTCAACCATTTTCTTCAACAATTCGTTTAAATGAATGGCATCAGGCGTCGTGTGTGTGGATTCAATAACCTGATCGCCAATTTGATTTTGAACCGTGCTGATTAATCCACAGGTATAACCAAGTGAGGTAAACAATTTCCAAAGCAATGTGGCAATGGTTGTTTTTCCGTTTGTACCCGTTACTCCAATCACTTTTAAATGAGATGATGGTTCACCATAAAAATGATGACACATCATCCCTAAAGCTTGTGCAGTGTTTTTAACTTCCACATAAGTTATATTATCCTGAAGTTGCAGAGGTAAGCATTCGCAGATAATGGCTACTGCACCATTTTGTATGGCTGTATTTATATAATCATGTCCGTCAACTGAAACGCCTTTTATGGCTACAAAACAACTACCAAAAGTAACCGCTCTAGAATCTGTTTGCAGATTCTTTATTTCCAAATCCGTTTTACCAGAAATGGAAACCATGTTTACTTTATATAGAATATCTTTTAGCATAATCTTTTGCTCTTAATTGAGCATTAATATTATTTTTTGACCTTTTTTAAACGAAATACCTGGATACAAGCTTTGACTAATTACTTTTCCTTTTCCACTAATCATTGCCGTTAGTCCTTTATTTTCCAATAGATACAATGCATCTTTTAAACCCATCCCTACTAAATTGGGCATTATATTAATTGCTGTATTTAATTGAGCAGGTTCTGCAAGCGTGGCTTTTTTACCCATTAAGCTTGCGTTGCGCCATAATCCAGAAGCTGCAGAATCGGCATAAGCAATACCAAGTCCAGAAAAAATAGATTGCATATCGTTTTTTATGCCATAATAATAATGAACTGAAGTATCTAAAATCGCTTCATTTTTAAAATTAGGTTTACTCAAAAAATGATTATAAATGCGGTCACTCACTTTTTTAAACACTTTTCCCGCAACCAAAGCTCCATAATATTGTTTTGAATCTTTGTTATTTTGTATAACAACAGCGATAGAATATTTTGGATTTTCTGAAGGGAAGAAACCAATAAAAGAGGATTGATAAATTTTATTTCCTCTGTTATATCCCGAATTGTCTAATGCAGATACAGCGGTTCCTGTTTTTCCAGAGATTGAATAATTTGAATCCGTTAATATTTTATAACCAGTTCCATGAGCGCTATCAACTACTGCGCGCAAACATGCTTTAGCTTGCACAATGGCATCATCGCTACAAATTTTATCGACCAAAACTTCAGGTACAAATTTTTGAATTTCAATTCCATTTTCCTTTACTGAATTAACTAAATACGGCTTCATCATTTTACCATTATTGGCTACTGCATTGTAAAGCATTAGCATATGTAATGGTGTAACCAATTCCTCATAACCATGCGCCATAAATGGAATGGTTGTTTTTCCCCAGCTTTTTGATGAGGGACTTTTTATAGTTGGCCTTCCTGATGTAGCAACAATATCAATTCCCGTTAGTTTGTTTAATCTAAAACGATCCAAATGTTGATACCATTTCATGGGTTGATTTTGATAATATTCATGCGCTAATTTTGCAAACGCAACATTACTACTTCTTGCAAAAGCGTCTTTTACAGAAATTACACCAGTGCCTAAATGCGAATCCTTTATTCTTAATCCATAAAAATATTTTGCCCCACCTTCGCAATCTACTTTGGTGTCGATAGTTACATATTTATCATCCAGCAAACTCAATAGTGTAGCCAGTTTAAATACGGAGCCAGGTTCTGTTGCTTTAGCAATTCCATAATTTAAATCTTCGGTGTAAGTAGCATCTTTTTGTTTACCCAAATTGGCGATTGCTTTTATTTTCCCAGTTGCAACTTCCATAACGATTACACTACCATGTTCTGAGTTGTTTCCAACCATCATTTGCATGAGCTCATCTTCAGCAACATCTTGGATGTAAGTATCTAATGTAGTGATGATGTCTTTTCCGTTTATCGGATCTACTTCGGCACCTTCTACAGGCATATACGCACCCGAAGTGTAACGCATTAATCTTTGACCAGATTCGCCACGAAGCAAACTGTCATAGGTCCTTTCAAGTCCAACATTCTTTGAAGAATCTTTCCTTGAAAGGCCTATGGTTCTGTTTGCTAATAATACATAGGGGTTAATACGTTTATCGCGAATATCATAGATGAAGCCACTTTTATTTCTACCTAATCTTACCAAAGGAAAATTGCGCATCATGCTCATTTCATCGTAAGAAATTTTGCGCTTAAGCAAATAATAGCGCTCTTTATTTTGATAGGCCAATTCCAAATCATTTTTGTACGTTTCTTTAGACTTGTCACCAAAAACTTCACTCATTCTCAAAGCTAAAGAATCAATATTTTCATTAAATAACAATCCGTTTTTTGCCCTTAACCCTTCCGCACAAAAATCAACATACACATCAAAAACAGGAATCGATGTACTTAAAATATTTCCATCTTCGCTATAAATACTTCCACGAGCTGCATTTATAGGCGTGTATTTAAGATGTAAACTATCGCCCATACTTCTCCAGAACTTACCTTCAACTTGCTGTATGTAGAAGGTTTTGGCCAGTACTAATACGCCAATGATCATGATGCCAATGTAGCATACATAAACTCGCCATAATATGTCTTTTCTGATTTCCAAAATTAGTTCCGGTTTTTATTGTTTTGTTGAATCCGTATCATTTAATAAAATAGGCGGCTGTTTCAATTCTTTCAATCCCAAAGCTTCCACAGACTTAATTATTTCAGTTGCTTTACTTCTATAAATCACCTCGCTTTTTATTGTCTTGTATTCGTATTCTAATTCTTTTACGTTATGTTCTGTTTTACTTATTTTTCTAATTAATTTATCTGCATAATGCCCATTATAGATATACGCAATCGCGAGTATGGACAAAAACAAAATATATCTGATATTCTTAACGATGTTGCTATAATTGAAATATTTTTTCCAATCAATTTTTTCACTCGTTATGTTCGATATTTTTTTTTCTGTTGTCAACTTTATATTTTTTCTGCTATTCTTAATCCTGCGCTTCTCGACCTATTGTTTCTTTTCAATTCAGCCGATGTTGCTTCAATGGGCTTTTTGGTTATTATTTTCAATGGGCTTTTTGGCTTTATTCCAAAAACATCATCTGCCTGAACTTCATCTATCGAACCCGTTTTGAAAAAATTTTTCACCATTCTATCCTCTAAAGAATGAAAGGTTATTATTGCTAATCGTCCACCAGGGTTTAACAATTCCAAAGACTGTTCAAGCAAATCCCTCAATGCACCCATTTCATCATTTACTTCTATTCTAATGGCCTGAAAAACTTTAGCCAAATATTTATTGGGATTTCCCATGACCACTTCTCGAATGACCTGCTTAAACTGATTGATGGTTTGTATCGGCATATGATTGCGCTTTGCTACAATTGTTCTAGCCAATGTTTTCGAATTGCTAACCTCCCCGTATTTTTCAAATAACTTATGCAAAGCTTGTTCATCGTAAGTTGCCAACACCTTTGCCGCTGTTAGCAACTGTCTTTTATCCATCCGCATGTCCAAGTCCGCATCAAAACGAATTGAAAATCCCCGCTCCGCCTCATCAAATTGGTGACTTGAAACGCCTAAATCCGCCAGAATCCCATCCACTTTTTGCACCCCAAGCAATCTTAAAAACCGTTGAATGTGTCTAAAATTTTGCGGAATGAATTCAATCCTTTCGTCATCTGGTAAATTCGCTTTTGCATCCATATCTTGGTCAAAAACAAATAAGCGCCCATTTGAACCCAACTTTTTTAAGATCTCTTTACTATGTCCACCACCACCAAACGTACAATCGACGTAAATTCCATTTTCTTTTATCGACAAACCTTCAACACTTTCCAAAAGCAAAACAGGAATATGATACGCTTCACTGTTTTCATCATCTTGATTATTGCCGTTTATTTCGTTATTTGACAGCATGGTATCAAGTATTCGGATTTTCTTTCGACTTGTTCATCACCTCATTCGCTAAATTGCTAAAGTCATCAGCCGACATCGAATCAAAGAATGCTTGATAAGTTGCTTTATCCCAAATTTCAATTTTGTTGACTGCAGCAATCAACACGATATCTTTATCCAAACCAGCATATTCTATCAATGATTTTGGCAATAAAATCCTTCCCGCAGAATCCAAGTCAATTTGATTTGCGCCATTCAAGAACATACGTCTAAAGGCTCTAACTTTGGGATCGAAATCATTCAACGCGTTGATCCCATTAAAAATTGGTTCCCAGCTTTGCATTGGATACAAAGTCAGGCATTTCTCGAAACCTCTGTTTAATACAAAACTTGCGTTCTCTCCTTCGGGCAATTGCTTCTTAAATCCCGCAGGTAGCAGAAAACGTCCTTTTGCATCAACCGTTGATTCATATTCGCCTAAAAAACCAATCATGATAGGAAATTGTGCTGTTAAATATTATTTCAACACAAAATAACACTTTTTCCCACTTTTTTACATCAAAAAGATATAAGTATTTTATCCACAATGATGTAATCCACACATTTACATGGTTTTTTGCCCAATTTCAAGGGTTAAAACCACTATTTACGCGGAATTAGCTGTGAATTAATGTGGATTGATGTGGATAACTTTATTTTATATAACTGGGAAACTAAGGGTAAATGTGGTTCCTTTTCCTAAAATACTATCAACTTTAATGGTTCCTTTTTGTGCTTCAACCATTGCTTTTACATAACTCAGCCCCAAACCGAAGCCTTTTACATTATGAATGTTTCCTGTGTGCGCTCTGTAAAATTTCTCAAATATCCGGCTCGACGTTTCCTTATTCATGCCAATACCATTGTCCGTTATGCTAATTCTAAACTGATTAAAATGATTTTCTGTTTTTAGACTAATTTCCAAACCTGTTTCTTTTGAATACTTTATTGCATTGTCTAATAAATTATTTACCAAGTTTATAAAATGTACTTCATCCAAAAGAAGTAAATCGTTTTTCGCATTTAATGCAATGTTTAATTTTCCATTTTTTTCGGCTAATGGCAATTCAATATTATTAATTGCTTTTTGAATTAAATCATGCGCATTCGTTTTTTTCGAATGAATTTCGATTTCATTTTTATCTAACAATGCAGCTTGTAAAATCGCTTCCACTTGTTTGTTCATCCGCTTGTTTTCTTCTTTTATGATGTTGGTAAAATAAGCAGATTTTTCTACGTCATGAATTACTTTTTCATTTTTCAATGCATCTACTGCTAAAGAAATTGTAGCGATTGGCGTTTTGAATTCATGCGTCATATTGTTAATAAAATCTGATTTAATTTCACTCAATTTTTTCTGATTGATTAAGGCCTTAATTGTTATAAAAAATGCAGTTGTTATTATGATTGAAAACAAAATTGTACCGATTATAAACCAAATGATTTCTCGAAAAATAATATCTTCTTGATTGGGCACTATGATTACCAAATACTCTTCGTCGGTTAAGTTTTCAAATTCCGTTCCTGGAGCGGGTTGTAGCGGAATAGCAAAATTGGTATTGTTTACAGAATCCAAATAATATTTGAAAAAATTATCGCTCTGCACTTGATCTCCGGTTAAACTATTATCAGAAACCGCATACTCGAATGAAATGCCTTTTAAAAAATACTTGTCCATCGAATTTCTTATGATTGCTTGAATTTCATCTTTTGAATAGCGTTGTATTACGGACGGCCTGAAAATATCAAGTCTCTTTTTTTCATTGGGAATTAATTTCTCCGTTTTTTTATTGAATGAATTGAAACTAGATTTATCATTCATCAATTGTTCCGCAGCTTCATTTGCAGCAAAAAATATGTTCTCTTTTAATTGCTTTTCTTTAGTTGCTTTTGCAGTGGTTAACCATGTAAATTGAAAATAAATCAATCCTATTAACGACAAAGAAATCAACACAATTATTATTGGAAATATTTTTTTCATTAAAATGATTTATTGCGCTAAAGAATTAGTATTTGAATTAAAATGAACCATAATCAGATTTAAACATTGTAAAATTTTGGTTTGACAAATTTAATGTAGAAAAAACGTATTTATCTTGATTCAAATTTTTTGGATGTTTTTTAACCGTGTTTATATAAATTGATTTCTGTCGTTGCACATAGTGAATGTATAAATTAATTGAGTACGTTTTATTTATTTTAGATATTTTAGAGGAATGATTCCATTGAATGAAAATATTTTTTTGATTGCAGATCCTTTTCTAAAAGATATACACTTTAAAAGATCCGTTGTTTTCATTTGTGAACACAACGATGATGGCAGTTTTGGATTGGTTCAAAATGAACCTACCGATTATTTTTTAGATCAGCTTCTAGACAAGATTACGATTGAAAACATTCCTATTTTTAAAGGCGGTCCCGTTGGTTTAAACACGATTCATTTTCTACACCAATTTCCAAACATTCCCAATTGCATAAAATTATCAAACGATTTATTTTGGGGCGGAGACATAGAAACGATATTGGAATTGATAAATACCAATCAAATTGATTTACAAAAAATAAAGTTTTTCGTCGGCTACAGCGGCTGGTCGCCAAAGCAATTGGCTGAAGAAATAACTGAAAAAACCTGGTTGTTATCAGAAGTCAATACAGATATTATTTTTAAATCAAAACCAAATGAAACCTGGAAAGATGCATTGAAATTTTTAGGTGGAGAATTTGAACAACTCATTAATTACCCTATCGATCCTCAATTAAATTAAAATCATACACGTTGTTATTTAAACTTTTAAAATACCCTTCTAAATTAGCTTTATTGTTTTTTTGTAGGCATATAACTATTCAAAATAAAGTAGTTTTAAAACAAAATGGTCCATTGCTAATCGCTTGCAATCACCCCAATTCTTTTTTGGATGCCATCATTTTAGCGACCTTGTTTAAAAAGCCAATTTATTCGTTGGCAAGAGGTGATGCATTTAAAAACAAAAGGATTGCTAGAATTTTAATGTCATTAAATATCTTACCCGTATTTAGAATTTCGGAAGGCGCCGAAAACTTAAATACCAATTATGACACGTTTGCAAAATGCAGGGAAATATTTAAACAGAATGGTGTTGTATTGATTTTTAGCGAAGGCTTATGCATCAACGAATGGAAATTAAGGGCGTTAAAAAAAGGTACTGCTAGATTGGCATTCAGCACATGGAGTGAAGGCATCAATTTAACCGTAATCCCTACTGGCATTAATTATCAATCGTTTCGGTCATTTGGAAAAAATGTGCAACTCAATTTTGGAACACCTATTTTAAAACAAAACTTCGAAATAAAAGAAGCAGAGGGAACCAACATTAAATTGTTTAATGAGCAATTAAAAAACGAATTGAAATCGTTGGTAGTTGAAATCGAATCTCATGAAAAAGAAATGATTAAAAATACCTTCCACATAAATCAACATCCCATAAAAAAATCAATGCTGATTGTCCCTGCTTTAATCGGAAAAATAATTCATGCGCCTTTGTTTATTCCAATTCGGAAAACAAGTTGGAAAAATTTCGGAAAATTGGATCATTACGATTCTGTTGTTGTAGGATTACTATTCTTAATGTATCCTTTGTATTTGCTGCTTATTTCAAGTATTTTATTTGTACTTTTTGGAGGTTGGTATTGGATGCTTGTCTTTATAATTTTCCCCTTTTTTGCTTGGAGTTTTATTCAGCTAAAAAATCAATTCTAAGCGATTACTGCCTTTTAATATTATCGCTTAAAATCTTTCTTGCATTATCAATTTCCTCTGGTTCAAAAGCTTCTTTTGGAACTAAAAAAAAGGAACGGGGATTGAAATAAATATGAAAAAAATGTGGACTTTCCATCCAAGTACTAAATGCATTCCATTCCCAACTCTTATCCGTTCTTTCATGAATTAAAGAGAACGTTGTTTGATTCATTTCCACTTTAAATTTGTCTTTAAAAGAAGCTGATTTTGTATAAATCATTCTGGGCAATAAAAACCAAAATAAAATCATCATTACAAACCAAAGTAATGAACTAAATAAAAATGCCAAAAGCAATATTTTTTTAAAAAAGAATAAACTGGCAGAAATAATTGCAAATAGATTTACGATAATCATCAAATACTTTATTTCTTTACGGCTGATGAAATGATAACGTAATGCCTGAATTGTTTTTAATTTATCGTATGCAAAAATAGATGAGGTCATAAAAAATCTTCTTATAATTTAAATGTTCAATACCCTTAATTTCTCATTTTTAGTTTGTTTTCTTCTACAAACCAACTTCCTAAATTGGCTCCATTTTTATCAATAAAATCAACTTTCATGGTGCGGTTTCCTTTGCTACCAAAGAAAGAAATTTTTCCAAAATTTTGCGCTTCTATTAAAGTGTTTGCTACACGAAATGGGTTATCCAATTCTTTCCCCGAAACCTTTCCTACGCCTGAAGTCAATGGCGAAACGGTGATGTCATACAATGGATATGCATTCGGTCTTGGCATTTCAATCACTTCGCTATGATGTCGATCGCCGGTTAAAAATACCACGCCATTGATTTTTTGATTGGTCATAAATCCAATTAAATCATTGTATTCTGTTGGATAATGTTGTACACATTCGTAGTTGTTAATTGGGTTAAGCACTTGGTTTCCCGTTACAATAATTTTAAATGTTGCCTTACTAAATGATAAATTATTTTTCAACCAATCCAATTGCTTTTTTCCAAAATAATCTTTATCCTCATTTGTCAAATTATTTATTGAATCAGGCAGCATAACATCCGACCTAAAAAAACGATCATCCAACAAGAAAAAATCTACATCCCCATAATTGAACATGGTGTAAATACCTTCGTGATTTTCTCCACTATTTGGATTAAGCCAGTAGTCATTAAAAATCGTTCTGCTTTCGTTTTTGAAAATATAATTTTTACCAGCATCATTAGGACCAAAATCATGGTCGTCCCAAATGGCATATTGTGGCATACTCGCCATAAATTTTTGCACTATAGTAATGGCTCTATCATGAGAAGCTCTATATTTCAAACCCCAAACCGATGAATAATCAACCTCTCTATAATACCAATTATCCCCAAGCCAAATATTGAAATTTGCTGGTGTTTTTGCCATCGTTTCAAATATTGAAGAATCGCCACCATAGGGTTTTCCAGGGCGATCAAATTTAGCCTCATTGAAATACGCACAACTTCCGGTTAAGAAACTAAAATCTGGCGCAGGTTTACGATATTGCCAAAGGTCTTTTGTAGTGAAACGGGTTTCAAATGGCAAATCAATTTTCTTGCCATCAATCAAAATTGCATATTCATACGTTGTGCCAAATTCAAGATCATTCAATTCCAACTTAATAGGGTTAAATGATTTACCCAGCTCTCCTTTGTATGCAACAAGTTTTTTTAAACTCAAACTTGTGGTAGGAAAATACTCAACAGCTACTTTTTTTACATCGGAAGAAACTTCTAGCCAAATCATCGCTGTTCTTAATTCTACATTGCCTGCCCACGGACCGCTAACTAGTTTACTTTTGATTTGCGCTGTAATCCATAAAGGCAAAAAAATAACAACCATTATCAGATAAAAAAAATGCTTTTTCATAATTGAATTTTTTGCAAGGTATTTCTATTTTTTTTAGTTAAAAAGTATTGGATGTGAGGGCTATTTAGAACCTAATTTTTATTTTTTAATTTTTCATTTTCAACATGTCTATTCGCATCTCTTTTTGTTTTTTTCTCCATGTTTTTTTGAAGTGCTTCATTTAGGTTTACGCCTGTTTGATTGGCAATACACATCAACACCCACAACACATCTGCCAACTCATCTTCAATCTCTTTTCCTTGGTCTGTTTGCTTAAAAGATTGCTCACCATATTTTCTAACCATTAACCTACTGAGCTCCCCAACTTCTTCCATTAAAATACCAAGATTTGTAAGCTCGTTAAAATATCTTACCCCAATTGTCTTTATCCAACCATCTATTTCGTTTTGCGCTTCTTCAATGGTCAATTGCTTAAATAGTTTTTGGTTTTCCATTTGTATATTTTTTATGCTTTCATTTGTGTATCAATCCAAATCGTTACTGGACCATCATTTAACAATTCCACCTTCATGTCTGCACCAAAAACCCCGGTTTGAATTTGTCTGCCAAGATCAGTTTCTAAACATTCAATCAACTTCTGATATAAGGGTATTGCATATTCCGGTCTACTGGCTTTAATATAACTTGGGCGATTCCCTTTTTTTGTAAGCGCATGAAGGGTAAACTGACTGACTAAAATAATTTCTCCTGAAATATCTTTCACACTCAAATTGGGAACGTCATTTTCATCATTGAAAATTCTAAGGTTGACAATTTTGTTGCTTAGCCAAATGGCATCCTCCATGGTATCAACATCTTCAATGCCAACAAACACAAGAAGTCCTGACGAAATGGATGATTTCACTTTGTTGTCAATAGTAACTTTAGCCCAAGAAACGCGTTGAATTACACTTCGCATTGTTCAAGTAAATGTTTTAAAATTTTTAGCTAAATTAAACATGATTAAACTAATAATAGCAATCGTAAATTATTTAAAGACAATTCAACCAATAAAAAAAAATATCTTTCCACAAAACGTGCAAAACTCATGTAAATCAATGCGAATCAGCAAAGCTAAATTGTTAACATATTTTGTCCACATGTTGTTGATATTTAAGTTGCTGAAAGATGACATACAAAAGATATTTTCGTTGGCCGCAAGGGGAAATTATTTTTATAACTTACCATTAACAATTAATAAAAAATGCCAGCAAAAAAAGAAACCTCAAAGGCGCTCAGTTTTCAGCGTCAGTTTACCAAAGAAGGAGTTAGTCCTTACGATATGTTTGAATACGACTATCGTACATCAGTTATTAAAAACCCAAGTGGAGAAGTTGTTTTCCAAATGGATAATGTAGAAGTTCCAAAACAATGGAGCCAAATTGCTACAGATATTTTGGCGCAAAAATATTTCAGAAAAGCGGGTGTTCCTCAACCAGATGGAAGCAAAGGAAGAGAAACCACTTCAAAACAAGTTGCTCATCGTATGGCACATTGCTGGCGTGTTTGGGGAGAGCGTAATGATTATTTTGCAACTCAAAACGATGCACAAATTTTTTATGATGAGTTAGTATATAGTATATTAAATCAAGCTTGCGTTCCTAATAGTCCACAATGGTTTAATACTGGTTTGCATGAAGTATATGGCATTTCTGGAAAACCACAAGGTCATTATTATGTAGACGCGAAAGATGGTCAGTTGAAAAAATCAACTTCTGCTTATGAGCGTCCACAACCACATGCTTGTTTTATATTAAGTGTTGATGATGATTTAGTAAATGAAGGTGGTATCATGGATTTATGGGTAAGAGAAGCACGTATTTTCAAATATGGTAGTGGTGTTGGTACTAATTATAGCAGCATAAGAGGAGAAAATGAAAAATTAAGCGGTGGCGGTACATCAAGTGGCTTAATGAGCTTCTTGAGAATCGGTGATCGCGCGGCAGGTGCAATCAAAAGTGGTGGAACTACAAGACGTGCTGCTAAAATGGTTTGTTTGGATCTTGATCATCCAGAAATCATGGAGTTTGTAACTTGGAAATTAAAAGAAGAAGATAAAGTTGCGGCACTTATTGCTGCTGGTTATTCAAGTGATTACGAAGGTGAAGCCTATAAAACCGTAAGCGGTCAAAATAGCAACAACTCTGTGCGTATTCCAAATTCTTTCTTTAAAGTTTTAGATGCTAATGGCGATTGGGAACTTAAAGCAAGAAGTGATGGTAGTACCATGAGAACAGTTAAAGCAACTGAACTTTGGGATCAAATCAACTACGCTGCTTGGAGATGCGCTGATCCAGGAACTCAATACGATACCACTATTAACGAATGGCATACTTGTCCAGAAGGTGGACCAATCAGGGCTTCAAATCCTTGTAGCGAATATATGTTCTTAGACAACACCGCTTGTAATTTAGCCAGTGTTAATCTTCGTCGTTTCTTTGATGAAGACAACAATACATTTGATGTTGCTGGTTTCGAACATACATGTCGTTTATGGACGGTGGTTTTAGAGATTTCAGTTTTGATGGCTCAATTCCCATCAAAAGAAGTTGCACAATTGAGTTATGACTACAGAACATTAGGTTTAGGATATGCAAATTTGGGAAGTATGTTGATGGTAAGTGGCATTCCTTACGATAGTGAACAAGCTAGAGGAATTGCAGGAGCGATTACCGCAATCATGACAGGTATTGCATATAAAACTTCAGCAGAGATGGCTTCTTTCTTGGGTACTTTTAGCAAATATCCAGAAAACAAGAAGCACATGTTGAAAGTAATGCACAACCATCGCGCAGCAGCTTACGATGCAACTGATGCATACGAAGGATTAGAAATTAAACCAAATGGTATTAACGCTAAATATTGCCCTGATTATTTATTAAAGGCTGCAACTAAAGCATGGGATGATGCAGTACAAATGGGTGAAAAATATGGTTATAGAAATGCACAAACTACTGTAATTGCACCAACAGGTACAATTGGTTTGGTAATGGATTGCGACACTACAGGTGTTGAACCAGATTTCGCTTTGGTTAAATTCAAAAAATTAAGTGGTGGTGGTTATTTCAAAATTATCAATCAAAGTGTGCCTCAAGCTTTACGCAATTTAAAGTACACAGAAACTCAAATTGAAGAGATAGTAAACTTTGCAAAAGGACATGCAACTTTAAAAGGCGCACCTTTCATCAACAATGAAACACTTGCTAGCAAAGGATTCCAACCTGCAGAAATCGAAAGATTAAATGCAGCAATGGGAAGTGCATTTGAAATTGGATTTGTATTTAACGTATATACTTTAGGTGAAGATTGTTTACAAAGACTTGGATTTACACCGGCTCAATACAATGATTTTGAGTGGAGTTTATTAGAAGCGTTGGGCTTTAGCGATGAAGAAATTGAAGCTGCAAACATTTATGTATGTGGTACAATGACTGTAGAAGGTGCACCACATTTAAAAGACGAGCATTTGCCAGTATTTGATTGTGCAAATAAATGTGGAAACACAGGCGTTCGCTACATTCATGCACATGGTCACATTCGTATGATGTCTGCTGCACAGCCTTTCTTAAGTGGTGCAATAAGCAAAACAATCAACCTTCCAAACGAAGCAACTGTAGAAGAAATTGCAGATTCATATCGTTTGAGTTGGGAGCTTGGTTTGAAAGCATGTGCACTTTATCGTGATGGTTCTAAATTGAGCCAACCGTTAAGCAACAAATCAGATAAGAAGAAAAAATCAACAGACGAAAGCGAAGAAGCTACAGCTGAAAGTTCAATGTTTGATATGGGCAAATTAACCATAGACGAATTATTGGAAGAAATGAATAAGCGTGT
>Ga0304730_1001808_pt1 | contig 15823 bp, 11 predicted proteins | sample M_130628_MF_Meta_FD_190474 | JGI IMG/M metagenome (GOLD analysis project Ga0304730, IMG submission 190474) | Freshwater microbial communities from Lake Montjoie, Canada to study carbon cycling - M_130628_MF_MetaG (v2) (version 2) | ecosystem: Environmental > Aquatic > Freshwater > Lake | place...
ATTTACTCGGCCAGCGCTTGGTGTATCCGATCAACGGTAATTTGGCGTTTGTGCAAGCCCTGGTGGATCAGTACGCTGGAGATTCTGCGTTGATTTCATTGCGTACAAGGCAAAGTGCGACGCGGCCATTTACAGTGATCAAAGAAATGGAGACTCGTGCTCAACAGGCTTACACAGAAAAAATTAAAGACATCCAGGATAGTCTGCAGGCAACACAAGAAAAGTTGCAGGCACTACAAAAAACTGCACCAGTACCGGGCGCGGCTGCAGGTGCTGCGATTTTAACTAAAGAGCAGCAAGCCGAAGTGGATCGTTTTCGTAAGGTTGCCGCCGAGAAGCGTCGTGAATTAAAAGACGTTCGTAAAGATCTCAGGGCGGATAGCGAGGCACTACAGTTTTGGATCAAAGTGCTGAACATTGCTTTGATCCCGGCTTTGCTGGTGGTGTTGGCGTTTGGCCTCATGTTCTATCGGCGTCGTCAAACGCGTTAATTGGTTTGACGATGGTTCGCTTGCAAGACTGTCTCAGCCCTTGTTCGACAGTCTTGCGATGATTGATTGCATTTGATCATAACGAACCTCATACGTTGTCGCCTTCACAGCGCCTCAGTTTGCTCGGATATTTCCGTCTTTGATAATTTTGGCGTACTTCTTGATGTCGTTCTGCAGAGCAACCTGAAACTGGTTGGGCGAGGTGCCAACCGCTTCGATTGAGTACTTTGAGAACCGCTCTCGAATTTCGGGGGTGCTTAGGGTTTTATTGACTGCTTGGCTAATCTGTTCTGCAACTGTGACCGGGATCTTGGCTGGTCCTACAACACCCCACCAAACCGAGACCTCATATCCAGGCAGGCCAGCTTCACTAATCGTTGGTAGCTCGGGCATTTCTGCGCTACGTGTGCTTGTTGTGACGGCGATCGGTCGCAGCTTTCCAGATTTAATGTGAGGTGCAGCCGACGGCATTGTTTCGAACATGATCTGGACCTGTCCACCAAGCAGATCAACGATGGCTGGTGCACTGCCTTTATAAGGCACGTGGATCAGGTCAAGGTTCGTTCCTAACCTGAACATCTCACCTGCCAAGTGAGGAGTCGAACCGCCGCCGGTTGAGGCAAACGCAAATTTTCCGGGTGACGCTTTGGCAAGGGCAATAAGTTCATTGACTGAGCGAGCGGGCAGTTCGGGGTTCACGACAAGCACTAAAGAGCTTTGTCCCACCTTAGTAATCGCCGTGAAATCCTTATCTGCATCATAGGATAGTTTTTCATAGAGCGCATTGACCATCGAGTGTGTTGTTGCCGTCAACATCAAGGTGTAGCCGTCAGGTGCGGCACGCACCACATATTCACTGCCGATGGTACCGCTCGCACCTGGTCGATTTTCGATGATCACCGGCTGCTGGTAGGCTGCTGTGAGCTGTTGGCCAATCGCTCGAGCGATGAGGTCATTTGGACCACCGGCTGGGTAGGCGACTACGATCCGTACTGGAGCCGAGGGCCATTTGACTGATTGAGCGTGCGCGGCAGGAATTGCCAGGGCACTAAGCGTGAGTAGCATTGACATCAGGCGCATATGATTTTCTCTTTGTAGAGTAGATTGCTATTTTTTGTTGTTAATCGCATCGAGTGTATATTAATAACTCTACGAAAAATAATAAATGACAAAATGACAAACTTTACTAAACGCGCCCTTGACGATCTGGTGGTACTGGATCTTTCGCGTGTACTCGCTGGGCCTTGGTGCGCACAGCTGATGTCTGATTTTGGCGCCGAGGTGATCAAAATTGAACGTGCAGGCGTTGGTGATGATTCGCGCGGCTGGGGCCCTCCTTTTGTGAATCTGAGTGCACAAGAACGGGTCGCCACCTATTTTTGCAGCGCCAATCGTGGCAAGAAGTCAATCGCACTAGACATCTCAAAGGCAGAAGACCGAGCTGAGATTTTGAAATTAGTGGCAACTGCTGACGTTTTTGTTGAAAATTTTAAAGCTGGGAGCTTGACGCGTTTCGGACTCGATTTTGACTCGTTGAGCAAACTTAATCCTCGCTTGGTGTATTGCTCTATTACAGGTTACGGCTCAACGGGCCCTTACGCAGATCGACCTGGTTACGATGGCGTGATTCAGGGGGTGGGTGGCATTATGAGTGTCACTGGAGAGAAAGATGGCTTGCCAGGTGCAGGCCCACAACGGGTGGGCGTTGCACTGACTGATGTGATGACAGGGGTTTATGCTGCCTTCGGAATTATGACTGCGCTTTGGGAAAGGCAGCGTAATGGAGTCGGTCAAAAAATTGAGCTCTCTTTGCTCGACGTTCAGGTCACATCAATGGCAACACTTGCGGCTTCGTACTTCGCCTCAGGTGTCGTTCCGACTCGGCAGGGTAATGCTCACCCTACTATCGTACCTAGTGATATTTTCCCGTGTAAAGATGGTGCGATTTTGATTACAGTGGGAAACGATAGTCAGTTTAAAAGCCTATGTCACGCCGTTGGATTGTCGGAGTTTGCGGATGACGTTCGATATGCCACTAATGAGGCGCGCGCGGTTAATCGCGAGTCATTAACGCTCGCGTTGCGTCAATGCTTCAGTGACAAAGGACGGGTGACGTTGACAGAGACGTTGTCTAAAGCCGGGGTGCCGGCTGGCCTACTGAATGATCTTGGTCAAGTGATGGAAGATCCGCAAGTTCAACATTCGGATCTAGTCGTAAAGTTTGCAATGGGTGAGGCCAAGCCTATTCAGGTGCTTGGTAATCCATTAAAACTTTCGCGCACGCCAGCGCAGTACTTGACGCCGCCACCCAAGCTCGGCGAACATACCGAGCAGGTTCTCAAGCGGAGTCACGAAAAATCATGATGAGTGCTCAATGGCTTGTTAGAGTCATGATGATATTGGTGATGACGATGTCACTGAACTTTGTTTTCTATCGTCCTTGAAAAAAGAGTACTGTCTGTTTACGCGCTATTCACAATTATAAAAATATCGACGAGGCCAAACATGAAAAAATATTTATTTCTTTTATATTGTTTATTTCAATTTGTGTGGTCGCCTCAAGCGTTTGCACAAGTGAAGATTATTGTTGCGTTTCCAACGGGCGGGCCGACAGACCGCATTGCTAGAGTGCTCGCAGAGAGGCTCGGCGATGAGCTCAAGCAAGCCGTGGTCGTTGAAAATAGGCCTGGTGCCAGCGGGTCCATCGCTGCAAATTATGTGATCCGCTCGGCGACACCCGAAAGTATGCTTTTTTTGTCGAGCGCGGGTGCGCTGACGATTAACCCTGCTATTGATCCTAAGCTTAGCTACGATCCTCTTAAAGATTTCAAGCCTGTCTCTTTGGTGACAGACACCACGTCGGTGTTGGTGGTCGGGGCGCCGACCGATCTTATTGACGCGGCGGATTTGGCGGCACGAATCAAAAAAGACACAACCAAAATTTATTCAGCCGGCTCTTCCGGAATCGGTGCGACCTCGCACCTGAGTATGGAAATGTTTCAAGAAGGTGCTGACGTAAAAATCTTGCACGTTCCCTACAAGGGGGCTGCGGCGGTATTTACCGACTTGGTTGGTAAACGGGTGGATATGTTTTTTGGTGATCTGCCAGGTGTGCAAAGTTTGATACAAGCAGAAAAACTTAAAGTCCTCGGAATCATTGGCAACCAGCGTTCAGCACTTTTGCCTGGGGTGCGTACCTTGGCTGAGCAGGGCATCACAGGCGTGATACCGACCGCTTGGTACGGTATGGTGATGGCAGCTACGGCAAGTGACGCGGTGGTTCAGACGATGTCTGTTGCTTTAGAACGGTCTTTAAAAGACCCCAAAGTCATCTTGCAGCTAGAGGCGATGGGTGCGATGCCAATGTATCAATCGACCGCAGATTTTAAAGAGTTTCTAAAGAAAGATGCCGGTCGTTGGGATGCGTTGATTAAAAGACGCAATCTGAAACTCGAGAATTGAAGACGCCCTCTGACATCTGTCATGATTATTCGAACTTAAAAAAGGACACCCATGTATCCCGAACTTAAACCGTACGTTGTTTTGATCACAGGTGGCGCAAGTGGCCTAGGTTTAGCCGCTGCGCACGGCTTTGCTAAAGAGGGTTCAACGATTGTGATCGCTGACCTTCAAGAAGCGGCTGCAAAGAGTGTGGCTCAGCAACTGGGTTCGCAGCACTTGGGCTTAGCTTGTGATGTTGCTGATGAAGCTCAGGTCAATCATGTGGTCGACACGGTCATTCAAAAATACGGTCGTGTCGATGTTTTGATTAATTGCGCGGGTATTGCTGATCGGGTGAAGCCAACGGTCGAGCAAGACATGATGCACTTTCGCCGATTGCTTGATATTCATCTGACTGGCACGTACATGATGACGAAGGCCTGCGCCGTGCACATGCTTAAGCAGGGCAAGGGCAATGTGATCAATATCAGCTCAATTGCAGGCGTCATTGGTTTGACGTATCGCAACGCTTATAGCGCCGCAAAAGCCGGGATTTCGATGATTACCCGCACGCTAGGGTGCGAATGGGGTGCAGCCGGTATTCGCGTCAATGCGATTGCGCCGGGCTACATCTTGACGCCTTTAGTACAGGCCATCGTCGATGAGGGTCTGCTCGACAAGAGTGTTGTCGAGCGACGCACTCCTATGGGTCATCTGGGCGAACCACGCCATATTGCCGATGCGATGTTATTTTTAGCCTCGGATCAGGCTGCATTTATTACTGGCGTGACCCTGCCAGTTGATGGCGGGTATACGAGCTGGGGTGCGCCGAGCGATGCCTTTACGGGCGATTGACTACGATTGATGTACTGGTAAATATTAAAAAATGTACTATTTAAATAATTTTAAAACATTTAAAATTATATAAATTTCAAAGAGTTATAAGATTTGTATAGATATGACTTTAATAGTATCTATCGATCTTGGTAGAGCGAAAGACCTCAATACTATTTGAATAGTATTGAGGTCTTTTTTTAAGCTCTTAATTAGTTAAAGCCAGTCCCTCGCTCAACTAAACGCACGATCAGCGCTGCCGGTTGCCATTTTGGATTGGCACCAGGTTCAGCGGCAAAGTCTTTGAGGCGTTGTAAGACCTTGGGCAAGCCCACTGTATTGGCATAGTGCATCGGCCCGCCCACATGGGCCGGAAACCCATAGCCGTTCAAATACACAATATCCACATCCGAAGCCCGCGCGGCGATGCGCTCTTCAAGGATGCGTGCAGCCTCGTTGACCAGGGCGAACATGCAGCGTTCAATGATCTCGCTATCTTCGATTTTGCGAGGTTTGATTCCGTTTTCTGAACGGTATTTGACGATCATGGCCTCGACGATTGGGTCAGGGATCGCATCGCGCTTGCCCGCCTCGTAGCGATACCAGCCGGCCCCAGTCTTTTGCCCAAAGCGACCCGCCTCGCAGATCCAGTCGTCAACAATCGGTGCGACCGGTGTTGGGCTCGCTGCGGCACGGCGCTTGCGCCCGGCCCAGCTAATATCCAAACCGGCCAAATCGGCAACTCTGAAAGGGCCCATCGCAAAACCAAAGGCCTGAATGGCGCCATCGATTTGTTGAGGGAGCGCACCTTGAACCATCAGTTCGTTAGCCGCCGCGCGGTACTGAGCCAACATTCGGTTGCCAATAAAGCCGTCACACACACCCGAGACCACGGCAATCTTTTTAATCTTGCGCGCCATGTTCATGCAGGAGGCCAGCACATCGGGCGCGGTCTGGGCGCCACGCACCACCTCAAGCAGCCGCATCACATTGGCAGGGCTAAAGAAATGCAAGCCAATGACGTCTTGTGGGCGCTTGGTGAACTGAGCGATCTGATCGATATTAAGCGCCGAGGTATTAGAGGCCAGAATCGCACCTTGTTTCACCACGCCATCGAGTGTTTTAAAGACCTGCTCTTTGACGTCCATGTTTTCAAACACGGCTTCAATCACCAAATCCATATCACTGAAGTCTTGATAGCTAAGCGTTGGGTGGATGAGGGCCATGCACGCGTCGAGCTGCGCTTGTGTGAGTTTGCCCTTTTTCATTGAGGTTTCGTAATTTTTACGAATCGTGGCTAGGCCCTTATCTAACGCTTCTTGTTTGGTTTCGAGCAGCACAACGGGCAGGCCCGCGCTGATGAAGTTCATGGTGATGCCACCACCCATGGTGCCGGCACCAATCACACCGACTTTTTTAATCGCACGTAAGGGCGTGTCATCAGGTAAACCTGGGATTTTTGCTGCGGCGCGTTCGGCGGCAAAGGTGTAGCGCAGGGCGTGTGATTCTGGCGATTTGAAGAGCTCAGTAATGAGGCGTCGCTCTTCAGCCAAGCCCTCATCGAATGAGGCAGATTTGAAACTGGCACAGACTGCATCAAAGCAACTGACCGGTGCTGGAAACCGTTTGGCTGCTGCGACGACTGCTTTTCTTTTTTCGGCAAGTGCTTCGTCAGTGGGGATGCCAGGTACTGTGCGATCACGCACGCGCTTGAGCGGTTCATTTTGTGCGACGATCTTACGTGTGAAGGCCAGCGCAGCTTCAAGCAAATCACCTTCGACGATTTGATCGAGCAAAAGTGTATCTTTAAATTTGCTAGCAGGAAGATGTACGCCCGCTACAATCATGTCAACGGCTTTTTCAAAGCCAAGCAAACGTGGCAAACGTTGGGTGCCACCACCGCCTGGCAAGATGCCAAGTTTGACTTCTGGCAATCCTAAGGTTGCATCGGGCAAGGCGATTCGAAAGTGACAGCCAAGCGCCAGTTCAAGACCTCCACCTAGGCAAAAGCCGCTGATGGCGGCAACCACAGGTTTGTTGCCGGCTTCCATCGTCTGAACGACAGTACGAAGAGTTGGTTCGTGTGTGGTCTTTGGGGTACCAAATTCAGTAATGTCTGCACCACCCGAAAAAGCGCGAGGCGTGCCGATCAACACAATTCCCTTTACCTTCGGGTCATTAAAGGCTTGGTTTAAGCCAGCCCCGATGCCTTCGCGTAGCGCGGCGCCCAAACCGTTAATCGGCGGTTTGTTCATTGAGATGACGGCGATCTCGTCTTGTACTGCGTAGGTTGCAAACTCAGACATGTTGTTTCTCTATTTAATTGTTAGCGATCGCAGCACGATATTGCTCACGTAAGCCCTGTTTATACAGTTTACCGTTATCCAGACGAGGTAGCTTTTCAGAAAAATCAATACTGCGAGGGCACTTGAACGTTGCGAGATGCTCTTTGCAAAAGGCAAGAAGCTCGGCCACTAACTCGGTTGAACCTGAAATACCTGCTTGTAGCTCAATCACCGCTTTGACCTCTTCACCCCACTCTTCGTTTGGCACGCCGATCACACCGACATCGCCCACTGCTGGATGTGTGAGCAGAACCGCCTCAATTTCTGTTGGATAAATATTGACGCCCCCCGAAATAATCAGATTGGCATTTCTATCCGTTAAGAACAACCAACCGTCTTCATCCAAATAGCCGATATCGCCTAAGGTGAAGTAATCGCCTCGATAAGAGCTTGCGGTTTTGCTGTCGTCTTTGAAATAATTGAAGCGCCCAACGGCAGGGGCTTTGATATAAATCGTACCGGCTGTATTTGGCGCTAGTGCTTGTGCATGCTCATCCAAAATACGAACCTGATCGATTGGGTTCGGTTTGCCGACGGTACCTGGTCTTTTTAGCCAATCAGTGGACGTGACGCTGACGGCGCGGCCCTCAGTGGCTGCGTAATATTCAGACAGAATGGGCCCCCACCATTTGATCATGGCGCTTTTTAGTTGTACTGAGCAAGGGGCGGCGCCATGAATCACAAACTGCAGCGACGAAAGATCGTACTGGTCTTTCATCTCTTGCGGCAACGACAGCAAGCGATGAAACATCGTTGGCACCATGTGTGTGTGCGTGATGCGATGTTGTTGAATTAAGCGCAAGGCCTCTTCGCTATTCCAGCGATTCATTAGTACCAGCCCCACGCCCGCCAACAATGGCTGTGCTAACGAGTAACCAAGTGGTGCTGCATGATACAAAGGGCCCGCGCAAAGGTGCAGTTGCCCTGTGCCGCATTGGTAACCGGCCGCGTTTGCTAGCTCAACCGAGGCCATTACCGAAGGGAGGGCATACGCTGGGTCACGGTAGACGCCTTTAGGGCGTCCGGTTGTGCCCGAGGTATAAAGCATTCGGCTGCCCAGCGTTGGGTCTTCGATGTCATGATCAGGGCAAGACGTCAATGCTTTTTCGTATGCTTCAAAGCCCGTGATCTCTCCGCCGATTGCAAACCTAACCTCTGCTCTTTTGGCAAGCGCGGTCGCCGTCTGAGCTTGTGCGGCATAGCGAGCCTCAGCAATAAAGGCCTTTGCTTCACAGTTATCAAGGATGTAGCCCACCTCGTCACCCGTCAGATGCGTATTGATGGGCGTGATCCGCAAACCCGAGCGCTCGAGAGCGACGATCGCCACAACAAACTCAACACGGTTCGAGCAAAGCAAGGCAACGGCATCGCCTGCTTTCAGACCTCGCTGTCTAAGAGCCCTGACTAACTGATTGGCGTGAGCATTGAGTTGCGCAAAAGTTGTGACACTGTCTGTTTCAATGACAGCAGGTTGATCGCCGTGATGTTCAGCGTAGTAGGCAGTACTCATACCCTGTTCAATACGTTGCATTCGCATGATTCGAAATTTTCTTTTTACGGTACTTCGATTGCTAAATAGAGGGTGTATGCAGAAAAGCGCTACCCCTTGGGATGCACCTCAATAAAGCGCTATTCCGGCTTAAATCCCGAAGTCTTGATGATTTCGCGAAAACGTTCAATCTCATCGAGCTGCATTTTTCGCATTTGCGCGGGCCCAAAGGGCATGAGCTCACCTCCACCTGTAGTCACCAGATACTCTTGTGCCTGACGAGAGGTTAGTACTTGCTGCAGTGCAGCGGCTAGCCTGTTAGTAATGTGCTCGGGCGTTTCAGTGCGAACGTATAAAGAGGTCCAAAGGTAGTTAGAGTACTCTGGGTAGCCACTCTCTTTCACAGTCGGGATGTCGGGAAATTCAGGCGCACGAGTATCGCCCGTGACGGCAACGGCGCGAAGTTTTCCAGACAGTAATAGTGTGGAGACGCCGCTTAAGTTGAGCACGCCCCAATCCAGTTGATTGCCAATTAAATCAGTAAAGATCGGTGCCGCACCCTTGTAAGGTACCCCTACAAACTTGACACCAGAAATGCTGTTGAACCAATCTAACGTCAACTGATATGACGTGGCATAGGTGCCGACATTGAACGGGCGCGAGGATGCTTTAGCTGCTGTCACGAGTTCTGCAAGAGTTTTATAGGGTGAATTGCCCGGCACCACAAATGCGCCCATGCCACGCGTGAGGCCTGATACTGGCTTAAAGTCTTTGATGGCATCATAGGGAAAAGGCCCTTTCATGACCAGTTCATTTAAGCCAAGCGGGCTCAGCGTACCCAAAAAAATCGTATAGCCATCGGCTGGGGCGTTTTTTACGGCGGTGCCGGCAATCATGCCATTGGCACCAGGGCGATTCTCAATGACTACGGATTGTCCAAGCAAACCAGCAAGCTGTTGTCCAAAATAACGAGCGGCATTATCGGTGCCACTGCCGGCAGCCAAGGGCACCAAAATCTTGATCGAGCGGGTGGGGTAATCTGAAACTTGAGCGTGCGAACCGCTAGCGAAGGCTAGAAAGGCGAGAACGACGATATGAATTATTTTCATTATTATGCGACCCCATTTTTTAAAGCGAAGGCAACGTTGTCGTCGCCTAGGATTTTTCTTCAAAAAAAGTAACACGCAGGTGCTGAGGCGTCAACGAAAAAGACTTCGAGGGTTGTCTCTATGACTGACTTCGGGAAGCGCCAAAGAGGTTGACCGATTGATTTGTCAAAGAGGTTGGGTCAGGGTAGAGCCTTCGACTGTCATGTTGGCTTGACATTGCTCACTCATTACCTTGGCAAGCGTGTCGTCAAAGCGTTCAACGATGTCTTGATAGGCGCTCAGTGCCTCGGTGTAGCTCTTGGCTGCATACAAGGCATACGCCTGCTCTGTCAATTCGCACAGGGCTTGTTCGGTTTCAGTGGCCTTCGTCTCGCTTGAGCCATCGCGTATTCCTAGCAATTCGTAAATTAAAAATTCACTCTCACGGCCCTTCACTCGAATCTTGTCGATCGGGCGCAGCCACAGTCGTTCTCCGGCCTCTTTATAGACGGCGTGGCTCACGCAAATATTTGTGCCGTAGTTTTTGTTTATGCCCTCAAGACGAGAAGCGATATTGACACCATCCCCCATCACTGTATAACTTAAGCGCTCGACCGAACCGATATTTCCAACTAAGACTGCGTCGGTATGAATGCCAATTCGAACAGTCAGTGGTGGTTTCTTCTCTGAGAGTAAGCGCGCGTTGAGACTCACCATGCGACGCTGACCTTTAAACGCGGCGACACAGGCGTGATAGGCATGATGTTGATCAAGCACCGGTGCCCCCCAAAATGCCATCACTGCGTCACCGATAAACTTGTCGACCGTACCGGCTTCTTCTTTGATCGCTAAAGTCATGAGTTCTAAGTAATACGAAACACGCTGTAGCAATTCGCGCGAGGGTGTGTTTTCCGACATTGCTGAAAAATCTTTTAAGTCGGTGAACAAGATCGTGAGATAGCGGCTTTCACCCCCGACTTGAATTTTTGCACCAGATTTAACGAGGTCACGCACCAGGTCTCGCGGCACGTAGGCGGTGAACGCTAGAATAGTTTGCCTAAGACGATTGATCGCAAGTCCAAGGGTAGACAGTTCAGAAATAAAAGACGTTTTGATCGGAGCGCTGTCCTCTCTGAACTCCATCATGCCTTGGATATTGGTCGTTAGCTTTTTGAGAGGACGAGAAATGAGTAAATAGCCAACCGGCAGTGAACATAGAGACACGATGATCGCTAGAAAAATACCTCGCCGTCTAATCTCATGGGCATTGGCTAACAGCTCGTGATCGGGGCTAGCAATCAGCAGATAAAACGGTGCTGCGCCCTCTATGTGTAGCGGCGAAGTCGAGGTTCGCCAAACATTTGAGTCAACAGTGAAGTTTGTTAATACCGGTTTTGTGCTGTCTCTTTTGTGAAAGGCGGACATGACGCTTGAGAATATCGGGATGTCCATCTCACGCAAGCCTTTTAGTTGCGGAGTTGTCATGATTGTTTGCGACGCGCTACCGATCGCGCTTTGAGCGCTTGAGCTTGGTTTGGGTGTGTGATTGCCTGGTGAGGTTGAAACTGGCGGATTATTGTCGTAATCGAGTGCAATAACAAAACCGTCATCATTGACGATCGCAGAGTGCGTGCCAGGTGTAATTCTTTTCGACTTAATGATGTCATTTAGCGTGTCTAAGCTGATATCTACACCAACAATCGACCGCCCATCAGAAGACTTGATTGACAATGTTTGACCAAGCTTGCCGTCAGTAAAGAATGCGTATGGTGGACTTGTGACTAGGTCACTGCTCGCGTCTGCAGATTTATACCAACCGCGGGTTCTTGCATCGTAGGATTTCGCATAGTCAGGGCGATAGGTTTGAGAAATCTGTTTTAAATCCTTATCAAAATAAATAAAACGCCCGTGCACATTTGCTGCTGCGCCGCCAGGTGAGGCTAGGTCAATGTCGGTGTACTCGATACTTTGTACGATCAAACGGGTATCAGGGTGCAGCTTTAAAGAGACAGAGTGTTGCTGATCGCGTACCACCCGTACCAAAAAGAAGTCGCCCGTTGCATAGCCGATAAATATTGCAGAGATGGTGGGCGAATCTAACAGCGCCTCTTGGATAAACCCCAGTTGACTGAGCCTTGATTCAAGATCCTCTTGTTGCGTCAAGGTTGAATGTGAGGTCAGACGTGTCACGAGCCTAGCTGAAGAGAGCATCCGTCGTATGCTTTGCAAGGTTTCAGTCGACATGCTTAGGGTGTGCTGACTAGCAGTCAGGTTGCTGGCCTCATTCGCTAATTTATACGAAACAACGCTCAACGCTGCGCTGATCATTGCGATCAACAGGATGAGCAGTACTGAAAAGGGGACGCGTAGGCGGGGCAGGGTCATCAAGGCGCTCAGTGCTCACACATCAACCCGATGCGCGTATGGATGATACGGGCTTAGAGGTGATTGTGAGGCGCTATATCGGCTTGCTGACCTCAAAAGCGCAGAGACTGGCGCCTTGACTCACTGAACGCAGCGCCTTTGCATTTGCTGACGGCTTATTGCAGTTTAATGTTGTTCTCTTGAATGACTTTACCCCAAAAAGCTGTTTGGTCGATCATCCACTGCTGCACGTCTTTCGGGGATAGGGGGACTGCATCAGAGCCCAGTTCAGTCAACCGCTTTTGCACTTCAGGAGTTGCTGCGATCCGTTGTACTTCAGCATTGATTTTTTCGATGACGGCTGGCGGTGTGCCAGTGGCGGTCATGATCCCTTGAAACGACCCAGTCACGAAATTAGGGATTTTTTCGCTGATGGCAGGCGTGTCGGGGATTTGACTAAAACGTTTAGGGCTAGCCACTGCCAGCAGCTTGAAATTACCCGCTTTGACCATACCGTAAGTCGCTAAAAAACTATTGAGAGCTGTGTCGATTTGACCGCCCGCCAAATCGCTGACGACCTGAGCACCACCTTTGTAGCCAATAAAATTCATCTCAAAGCCGAGGCCCTTACTCATGACAACACCCGCTAAATGCGTTGAGGTTCCCAGCGTTGCCCCAAAGCTTAGGGGGTGCTGTTGGGCCTTCGCGTAAGCAATGAATTCATCGAAGTTTTTGACCGGCATTTGATTTTTGACAACAAAGATATGAGGTGAGAAGGTTGCAATCACCACGGGTGTGAGTTCTTTGCCTGGGTTGTAGCTGAGCCCTGGCATCAGAGCTGGGCTCATGGTGAAAGTGCTCATGTCGGCAAGAACGAGTGTGTGACCATCGGGCTTGGCGTTGGCAACATATTGCGCCCCAAGGTGCCCAGAGGCGCCGGGTTTGTTTTCGACCAGTACGGTTTGCTTCCAGGTTTCGCCAAGCTCTTTAGCAAAGAGTCGTGCGACGATATCTGATGCCCCACCAGCCGGAAACGGCACCACAATTCTGACTTGTCGGTCAGGAAAACTGACTGCCGCGCTAGTTTGCGCTACCGACCGCGTTTGGGCGGCTAATAAAAAGAGTGCCAGTAAAACGCTGGTGCCAAAAACGGCCATCGAACCTAATTTACTGGTATGGTTGATACAAACACTGTTTTTTTTCATGGATGACTCCGTCTTTGGATGAAACGAGTGTGGTGACTGCGTGTCCCTCGAACGGCCATCGCTGCCTACGCTGTTGTTGCTGAAGTCGCGCGCACGCACTATCTAGACGTTCTATGTTGCTGGAGGATCACAGGCCCAACGATTATTGAGTATGGTAACGTCAAATCAAAATAGACGATTTTTTAAGAATAGTAAAAAACTGTTTAATGCCGCGATTAAACTGTTCAAAGCCCTTGAACAGAAAAGTTTTGAATAGACAGTCACTTCATCATTATTTTTACAAACAGGTGTCTCATGCGATTACAAAATTCACTCATCCCCTTTGTCAAAGGTCTGCGCCATAAGTTCGTTTTATTAGCCCTTGGTATGTTGGTGGCACACGCAGGGTTGCCAAATGCTGCCTGGGCTCAGGACTCAGCCGCACTGAATCAGTCTGTCAAGCAAAAGGCCGATGCCGCAGTCACTCCATTACTTGAGACGCTAAAGAACTATGTGGGGATTGAATCTGGCAGCCTTGACCTTGAAGGTCTGGCCAAGCTGGGTGATGTGATTGCTGCTGAATTAAAAGACTTAGGCATGCAGGTCGAAGTCATCCCGACCAAGGCGGCTGCGTCTAATCCACTACTAAAAGGCGCCCCACTTGGCTCGATCATTTATGGCCGCAAAATGGGTACGGGTAAAAAGAAAATATTGTTGATTGCGCACCGCGACACGGTGTACTCGAAGGGGATGGGCGTCAAACAACCCTTTCGTATCGATGGCAACCGTGCGTATGGCCTTGGCATCGCTGATGATAAAAATGGTGTTGCGCTTATTGTGCATACGGTACGTCTATTGAATGAGATTGGTTTTCAAGACTACGAAGAGCTTGCTGTCGCGATTAACGGTGATGAAGAACTTGGTTCGTCTGGCTCAAGTGCTTTTTTAATTGAGAAGGGTGGCTTTTACGACGCAGTATTGTCGTACGAGGGCGGTGGCTTTGAAAAAAATATTGTTCGCCTGGCAACCAGTAGTATCGCGATCGTTGAGATGAAGGTCGAGGGCAAAGCGTCTCACGCGGGTGCGCGCCCCGAGGCTGGTCGCAATGCGATTTACGAGCTCTCACATCAAATTTTGAAAACCCGCAACTTTGGTGACCCAGCCTTGGGGTTGAAAATTAATTGGACAGTGATCCAAGGCGGTGGTACCCGTAATGTGATTCCAGCGTCAGCCTCGGCGATTGCCGATGTGCGCTCGTTGTATAACAAAGATATGGATAAGATGGAGGCAGATTTAAGAGCTGCTATTACAGAAAAGCTGATTCCAGATACTAAAATTGAGCTGAGCTTTTTTCGTAGCCGCCCCGCGTTTGAAGCGACACCAGCTTCTAGGGTGATTGCCAAGCGTGCTGTTGAAATTTTTAAAGAGATTGATCAGACCCTTGAGATCGCAGAAGTTGCGACGGGCGGTGGTACAGACGCCGCGCTTGCTGGATTAAAGCCAAAAGGGGGTGTGCTAGAAAGTTTTGGCTTACGTGGGTTTGGCGCACATTCTAATGACAATGAATATGTTTTTATCGATTCGATTTCGCCACGTTTGTATTTGTCATCTAGAATGGTGATGGACATTGGTCGTGGCCTTGTGCAATGGTGACGGACATGGAGAACATGATGAAACAAGCTACAGAAAATGAAGAGGCGGCTTTGGCTGTCTGGGTCAAACAGACTGGCTTAGAAAAAACCTTCGAGCAGTTTCCTGAAGACGTAACCGTGGCGTTTAAAACGGTTGCTAAGTTGCGTGCCTCAACGCGTGCAACCTCAGGCCTGTCAACTATATTGCCCTATGACCCATTAACTGAATTCTGGCCACCGATGCGAGTCAAGGAGTAAGCCATGCACTGGATGACTGCGGCAGAACTAGCGTTGGGCTATCGTAAGAAGACTTTCTCGCCGGTCGAGGTGACGCAACACCTTTTGGCCAGAATCGACACGCTCAACCCCAAGTGCCATGCTTTTATTGAAGTCGATCACGAGGGTGCCTTGGCGGCCGCCCGACAAGCTGAGCACGAAATCGCTTCAGGCCGTGCGCTTGGCCCGTTGCATGGCGTACCCATCGGCATCAAAGATATTATCGATATTGCAGGGCAAACAACCACCTGTCATGCGAAGATAATGCTTCAGCATCGGGCAAGTGAAGACGCTCAGGTGATTCGTAAGCTGCGTGCAGCTGGTGTCATCTTCATGGGCAAGTTGGCGTTACATGAATTTGCGATTGGTGGTCCAGCGTTTGATCTGCCTTTTGCCCCGGCGCGTAACCCCTGGAACCTTGCACATCACCCTGGCGGCTCGTCTTCGGGTTCGGGTGCAGCCTTGGCTGCGGGTTTGGTGCCACTTGCGTTAGGGACTGACACCGGCGGGTCGATACGAAATCCTGCCGCTTGTTGCGGAATTGTTGGCTTAAAGGCCACCTACGAGTTGGTGTCACGCCGTGGAGTGTTCACTTTATCCTCAACGATGGATCATGTAGGCCCCATGACGCGCACGGTTGAAGATGCCGGTTTGCTCTTGAACGCGATGGCTGAGCCGCA
>Ga0304730_1001809_pt1 | contig 15822 bp, 4 predicted proteins | sample M_130628_MF_Meta_FD_190474 | JGI IMG/M metagenome (GOLD analysis project Ga0304730, IMG submission 190474) | Freshwater microbial communities from Lake Montjoie, Canada to study carbon cycling - M_130628_MF_MetaG (v2) (version 2) | ecosystem: Environmental > Aquatic > Freshwater > Lake | place...
CGTAAAAAATTCTATTTGTACTGAATATATTTATTTCTATTTTATTTAATAATTCTTTTATAATATATATAAATTCTACTCTATGTTCTTCTGAATATCTTAAATTATTATAAAATATAATATTATCTATAAACTTAGGTTCGAGTTTATCAAACTTTACCCCGGTTATATTATAAACATCATCAACAAACTGACCAATATATTTTTCTTTATTTGAAATAAGTTCAAGTAAAATATTTCTATAAACTTTATAAATTTCAAGTCTATTAATATATTCTTTATCGGTACAAAATAACTTCGTAAATAAAATATGATTATACATTCCAGAGTATACTATTAAGATAATTTTTATAATTCAATTTTTTATTTATATGATAAAAAGATATATCAGACTCCAGAATTTAAAATTTTATAAAGTAAATTTATATCTAAATTGAAACTATTAATAAATATATAATACTTTATTATATATTTTCATTCGGAAATAATAAATCTATTTAGTTGTTATTTATTTTAAACCTTATTTCAAAGTTATTGTGTCTTGCATTTTATAACTATTTAATATATTTATAAGACCAGTTGATATTTCTTTGTTCCATTTATTTGTAAAATACCACCATTCATTTGCTGTATTTTTAACATAAACTATATTATTATATAAAACAAAACCTATTCCACGACCTCCTATATTCTGATTTATATTTGATATTATTTTAATTATTGGATAACCTCCATATGCGTTATTGAAATCATTCTTATTTAATATATAATTTGTAATAATTGGCGCTGGCGTTGGTAATCTCGTAGTTGTTGGTATTTGTGTTGTTGTTGGCAATCTAGTAGTTGTTGTTGCTTTCTGAAGATTTATAATAATTTTAGAATTATATACACAATTTAAAATTGTTATTATATTTTTATTTATATTTGATGTCCATGCATTATTATAATCTAAATACCATTTTTTCTGACTATTTATTACATATACATTATTATCATATAAAATATAACCTATACCTCTTCCACCGATATTAATTTTTTTACCGGTATTGTCCATTTTAACAATAGTTTTTCCACCAATATTATTTTGTAAATCGTCACATAAGAAATAAACATAATTATTTGTTCTTAGTATATCTATAATTTTATCTGTTGGTACAACAATTTTTACGGAATCTGCTTCAAGACTCATATTATATACTGGATTCCAACTATTATTTTGGTCGTAAAACCATTTATTTGATGTATTTTTAGTATATAACTTTCCATCGTAAACCATAAAACCTAGTGAATAACCACCAATATTTAATACATTTCCAGTATTTGTGTTAATTTTAATAATTTTATATCCACCGTTGTTATAATTATAATTTAAACTTAATATATATGTATAACCACCATAGTTTATTATATTTTGTAATACATTTTTTAATTTTAAGGTAGTTCTTTTTGTATAATTTTTCATAACTATAGTTTTAGAACTATTATACGCACGTTTAACAAGAGATATTTTTCGCATTTTTATAGTGTTGTTTGCAGTAAAGTTTGTAGTAGACGACGTAGGTGGTGTAGGTGGTGTAGGTGGTATAGGTGGACCGCAATTTGTACCATAAATTGTACAATTATTAACTGTTATATTTTTTGCATCTATTTCAGATATAAAACCTATTGGTTGAAAATAATTTAGTATTTGCAAAGTATTATCTAGAGATCTAGGCTGAAGACGATTCCCAGGATTATAACGATTCTTTAGAAAATTAAAAATACCTGAAATATTATCAACACCCACAAAATTTACTAATTGCGTGGTATAATTAACAATTATTTGAGTGTTTTTCACATCATTTACTGATACAATATTAGCTAAATTATCATTTGTCACATTATTTAATAACATACTCTTGTCATTACCCGTTAATAAATTTTTCCATAATCTATAATTATTATTGCTAATAACACTCGAACTCGAACTTGAATCCGGGCTCGGTTTTGACTTTGGAACTCTTACACATACAGACGGAAAAGCCCATAATAAATTTATCCAGTTTGACCAGTTTAAATCTAAATTTGATAATAAACTTTGAATATCTCCGTCTGACAATGAACAATACTTTACTGAATTATACACTAAAGTTTTAATATCGATTAAATCTAGTTGTCTACCTATTAATGGTCTTGAAAAGTCAGTAATTATACTATTGTATCCAAATATTGTGCTATAAACACATGAAATTGTAAGAGGAATACCTTGATTATATAAATTATATGAAGCATCTTCCATTGTATTTAAAATTAAACTAAATGCTTCATTAAACACTGGATAAGTTTGTATACAAATTTTAGAACTTAATATTTTAGACTTGATATTTTCATATTTATCTAGATTAAAAGCATTTGTTATTGTTTTTATATTACTAAAAAATGTTGAATATATTTGTGTTGTAGTATCGTTTAAAATAGTCCAGTCAAAATTTGTTGCATCTAATGAATATTTTAATGTATTTCCGTACTTATCACTTAAAGTATTTACACCATTCAAAATATCTGAAAAATTACAATTGATTTTTAATGATGAAGTTAATATATATGTGCCTCTATTTAAATTAATAATTGTTTTTGTGTCAAAATTTGTTTTACCATTATATACAGCTTGTATTTTTATTTGTAGAGAGTTCGTCGTTATAATATTTTCAGGTGCATATTCAAAAATTATATATTTTTTATCCATTTGCGATGCAATAGTACCTATTATTCGTTTTGTTATATTATCGTCAGTATTTATACGAATTATAAAAGAAAAATAATTAATATCGTTATTGCTTTGAATTGTGCATTCAAAAACTAATTTAATATTTGTAAAAGTTGTTTTTGTTGTTATTGGGATTGGGAGAACATTCGTAGGAACAGTCATTCTATTTGAATCCCAACTATTAAAAGTTATATTATTTGTTGGATTTGTTGTATAACTATTGTTTGATGGACCACACGATATTAGTTCAAACCCGCTTATATTATCAATTACACTATCTATAATATCATTTTGCAATTGTAATACATTATTTGTAATCGTAGAAAAATCATATGAATTATAAGGAGATGGTAATGTATTAAATAACCTAATAGAACTGAATTCTATTGTACCTGTAGTTAAACCAGATACTGAAATTTCTATTTTGAAAGTGTTAATATTAGTATATGAATATTTCGTAAATAGTTGTATTAATCCTGTAGTATTATTTGTACTACTAATTATTGGAGTGATATTTGTACCTCCATATACATTAATTGTGTATGCGGCACCATTAGGTAAACTTCCAATTACACATGAAAAAGTAAAACTACCTGAAATAGCTTCTGTTAAATTTATAATATTAGTAGCAGATTGTGTAGAGGATGTAAATATTATACTATTTTTGTTTGAACTATATAAATTATAAGAATTATCTGAACCAAAAGTCCATAAATTTGTTATGTAATTAGACATATATTTAATTAAATATATTGTTTCTAATGTTTGCATCATAACTGTTGTAGATGTTGTTTCCAACATAGGAAATACAGGTGTAATAATTACTTTAAAACTTATTTGATAATTATTATCTTGTAATATTTGAACAGCTCTATTCATATAATAAATTTGATTCATAAAATCCAGTTCGTTGAAATCACTTATATTAAATTTAACATCAACATGTTGTACATTATTTAGAATTAATTTATAAAATCCTTGTATATATGATTGAACAGCAAATTGTTCATTACTTGTTAATAATAAACTATATCGTGTTAACAAGGAAATTAACAATTGGTTATAATTTATTGGATCATTTTTACTTAATAAATTAATACCTCCTAAAGTCATCGATGGATAAATTAAATTTTTAATATTTGATATATAATCTTTAGTTGTTAAATCTGTCCATACAGAACCAGAAGTAGAACCAGAACTATCATTCGGAGGAGCATTTCCAAAATAAAATAGCGATAGAGAATCATTATATACATTATCACTAGTTAATATAGTAGTATTTATAAAAAATTTATTATCTCCCCATTTTTGTGACAATCCAGAACCTTTAACATTACCGCTACCGCTACCACTACCACTACCACTACCATCAAATGTTAGACTAGGCTTTTCTCCAAATAACCATTCTAAATCTACCAATGAAGTATAATGCAAGCCATTTAAAGATCCTTTTGGCATCATATCTAAATTTTGAAATAAAAAAGAATCTTCTGGAATGGCAGAAAACATCGAATTTTCAATCACTATATTTTGTATTGCCACGGTATTATCAGTGCTTGGTGTGTAATTTCCGACAAACATCGTGATATCGTTAGAAATATCATATTCTTTTGGATATATTATTGTTGAAGACATATTACTTAATGAATAATTTTCACTTAATATTATTTGTTTTTGATTCTCAAAATCATTTAATAAATTATCACTTACGCTTCCACTTCCACTTCCACTTCCATTGCTATCATTTAACTGTTTATAATTACTTAAAGAATATCTAGGAACCGATACCTGTATTTCTGTTAAAGAAGCTGGGGTACATGACATCACACTAGCACCTGTTAAACTATTAAACCAGTTACACCATTGATTATCTAAATTAGAAATTATTCCATTTAAATTTGAATTTGACAAAGTTTCATTTGAACCCGAAAAAGATGAATATAAAACAGAATTATATACTAGAGTTTTTAATCCTAATAAGTCCAGATTCCATGATATAACACTTGCCCAATAATCATAAGATATATCATTATATCCTAATATATAAGAAAAATTTGAAGTACTTAATACAATAGGAATACCTTGATAATATAAATTTTTACCTATATTATTTCCTATATTAGGATAATACCCAAACATTTGATCGTAAATAGGAGATATTTCTATACATGTATTTGAAGTTGGTATGTTATTAATATTCATATTTAGATTTGAAGAATTTTCACAATCACAAATATTTCCAGAATTACTTCCAGAAGCACTTCCGCAACAAGACGGTAATGGTTCATTTAAAATTTTATTTTTAATATATGGATAAGATATTATATTCTGTGAATTGTAAATACGTTTTGAATCAAGCATAAATGCATCAATAATATTATCATTATTAATTATATAATTATATCCGTTATTTCCTGCTCCAAAATAATACGATAATTTATTATCTATGTTATTTTCCCATGTTTGCTGTAATGATTGTACTTTACCTAACCATATTACAGAATAATAAGATATAGTATTATTTGCAAGACTACTTATATCTGAAAAGATATTGAATCCTGATATATATTGTGCATACTTTAGTGTATTTAAAAATGTATTCGTTTTTGTGAAATCTATATTTAAAGTACTTTTAATAATATCAGCATTTCCGTATTTAAATAAATATATGAATGTAATGTATTTTAACATATCATCGTAACTTAATGTTCTTGGTAAATTAATAATAATACTGAAATTCGTTTTTGAAAAATTATAACAAATATTATTTATTATATTTAGCAGTTTTAATATTACATTAAAATCATTAGATGCACTAGGATTTATCTGTATATTAATATCATATGTTTGATAGTTATTATTTTGTATAAATTTAGGTATTCCATCAGATAATGCATTTTGTATAAATTGGCTACAACCATTTACATAATTATAAAATAGAGTTGTATAACATTTTTGTATAAATAATATCTGTTCGTAAAATGAAGAGCTATTATTAGCGTATTGTACATTTAAAGTCATTCTTTGCTTTAAAATATCTCTATATGTTAAAGTTGTAACCATAGAACCTGAAGCATCAGTTTGAGAATTTAGTTGAAATTCTGATAAACCAGTAAATAATGTTTTCTTAGTAGTATTTAAATACGCATCAGTAACTAGTTTCCAAATTTTAGTATTTATATAATTACCATTTTTGTCAGTTGGATTAGTTGTAGATGTTGATATCATAAATAAATCGTTATTAACAGAAGGATATTCTGTTAATAATACCTCTTCATTTATGTATATATAAAATCCAGAAGGAAGTGTGGTTTGATTTATTTTATTAATTCCATTTTCACTCAGTAACCAATCAAGATCTATTAATGATAACCAATTTACATTTAATGCACTTCCTTTAGGCATCAGTTTGATGACATTTTTAAATAAATCATTCGCATCATAAATATCTTTTACAAAAGGAAAATAAATATTAGTAGGTAATGTATTATAAGTGTTTATAATACCGGTAACCATAGGTTTAAATACTGTCTCATTATAATTAGTTTCTTGTGGTGATAATGTTATGTTAGCATTTAATATACTTTTTATAATATTTTTATTATTTTCAACGGTATCTACTGTTTCGAATTTTTCGTTATTTTTTGCGAAAAATTTTATATATATGAAATAAATTATTACTCCTAATATAACTAATGGTAAGATTACAAAGAAGAATATTGATAATAATCGAGAAATCATTTTTATAATATAATATTTTTTTTAAATTTAAAAAAAATATTATATTATAAAAATGTCAAACACGCAAATTATTTTAACAAATTACCTTACAGTAGGAGGAAATACATTTATTTTGGATAAATCTAACCCTTCAATTACGTCTGGTGGATATCCAATTTATATTAATGGTACAAGTAACGGACTAGGGATAGGGGTTTTTACTAGTAATGGCAACGTTTATACTGTTAGTAATATCGGTACTGTATTTATATATTCTAATTCTACATGGAACTATATTGATTCTTCAAATTCTTCTTATCCTTCGTTTCAAATTCAAATTGAAAATAATACTACTAATAATACTACTTTTACAATAGATGTTTCAGGAAAAATACAACATGATCAATCTGTTAATCAATACGGTTTTCCAATCTTAATTAACGGAAATACTGCAAGAGTTTATTGTATTGGTTTATATTCGATAGGATATAGTGCTTATTTTGTTGATCTGAATAACATATGGTATAATATGAGTGATCCATATAGTAAGATTAATCCCGCTGACCCTATATATAATACTTTAAGTTCATTATACCCTGTTCCTATAATTTCTAAAAATTCTGATGGTACTACTACTAGCACTTTTAAATATGGTATTACAAATACATCAGGATCCCCATTATGTTTATATTTAAATTCTGGAGATAATACAATATTAAATTCTTTAAATATAACGTTTTCAAACCCAACTACGCAAAATAATACATTACAGTATAAAATTTATATAGATACTTTATCAATAATTACTTTACCATATTCAGTAACTAATGTAAATCTATACCCATCGCAACCTTTACTCAAAAATTCATGTATTTTTATAGACACTGGCGGAAATACTATACAAAATTTGTCTGTTACAATAAATACTGGAAATTGGATTCAACCTCCTAGATATTACGGTTATATAACAGAATCTCAACAATTCGGTGGTATGTTATCAACTCTTGGTAACAATACAATTGATAGTTTAAATTTTCCATCTAATATTAGTAGTGATAATGTATGGGTTTATGATACCTCGTCATATACTGTAAATAATATATCACAATCTGCTACAATATTTGGAGGATCAATAAATAATACACAAAATAACTGGATTTATGACGGAAATGGTACCTATACGGTTATAAATCCAGTTATAAGTAATACTGTTATAAGTAATACTAATTTTGGTAGTAAATTAGCGATTGATAGAAGCACAATGGTCGGTAAAATTACAATTAATAATAATATTATATTTGGTTTAACTGTTAATAACCAAGATTTTTCGGATGGTTCTAATATCATATTATTTCAAACAACCGGTGCAAACACGTGGTTTACAACATATACAGGACAAATTGTTTCGTATAAAAATAGTGGATATTGCTTGGCTTGTGATCCATCTCCTTCATCCGGAAGTCAAGTTTATTTATCGAGTGATTTAACTCCAAAATATAATAATACATGGTTTATAAATAATGGAAAAATCTGTTTAACTTATATACCAAATTCAACAGTCTTAGCTTTAACAGTAAGAAACCAAGAGTTTTCTAATGGCTCACAAATTATATTATGGGAGTTATCTGGTTCAAATAATTGGAATGTAAATATTGAAACAAATACTTATTTATCTCAACCAAGTGATAATAACCCAAATAAAGCACTAACATGGAGTTATCCAAATTTTATAACAAATAACTGGATTACCTCGGGACAAAGTAATTTTTTAAGAAATAATATTACTCTTAATGATATTACCGAAGTTATACAAACTGTCCAGTTAGGCAATTTAAGTCCTATTTATGTTCCAACTTATGATTCGGTCACATCTATAACATATAAACAAGGATATATTACATTTAATTTTTCATATTATTCAACACAATTTCAATACATAAATTCTGCTTTTGTTAATTTTTACGATGATAGTGGGATGTTAATAAGATCAGTAGATCCCTCTAGCAGTAGATACAGTGATACTATTACAATAATTTATAAAGTTTCACTTTTACCTCCATCAAGATATATAAAATATTGCGAGATATATTTTCAAACCTTAACTACCGGTATTAGTATACCAATAAGCAATATATCTCTAGTATGCAATGCAGCATCAATAGATCCTTTTCCTATCAAAAGTGTATCAACCATAAATTATACAATAAACCAAAATAGTAACATTATTACAGCAAATTTTAATCTCAGTAGTGGTAATCTTAAAATTTCTACTAGTAATAATATAAATACTATACCATACGTTAGCAATTTATTTGTTTGGGCTAATCAAGTATGTTATATTAAAAATAATAATAATAATATAAATATTCTAATTCCGCCACAAACTATAACTGGACAATGGAGTCAAAATCCAAATCCAATAACTCAAACAAATATTGTAAAATATATCATGTCAATTATTCAACCGGCAACGCCAACACCAATACCAACTTATGCACCCACAACTACCCCAACGACTCCTTTGACAGTCTCGAAAACATATATTTATAATACAACTGTTAATACCAACAGCGATAACTTTACTATTTCTGACAATTGTAGTGCTAACGGAGGATATCCAATTTATATTAATAATTCATCAACGCCAAATGGGTATGGTATTGGGTTTTATGTTAATAAATCTGTTGTTTATGTTGCCAATCTTAACGGCAGTGTTTTCTCATACAATAATGGTAGTTGGTCCTCCTCACCTAGTACTATCTCAACATTTTCTGCTCTTAGTATAGACAATAATAATTATTATAATTTTAATGTTGACGTAAGTGCTTCTTGTGTCGATTCTGGATTTAAAGTTTATTATAATAACCAATATTATTTAAATAATTATGCGGTTGGGCTTGTACAATTAAGTAATAATAATATTTATTCTGTAGATCTTACAGGAACATGGAAAGTTTTTAACGGAATTATTTCTAATCCTAGTTGGTCTTCAGTAACTGATAATAATATTTTGAGAGTATTACAACCTTTATATACTCTAGTAAATGCTCCTAAACCATCACCAACTTCTTTCCCGACGACAACTTCTTTCCCGACGACAACTTCTTTCCCGACACCAACTTCTTCCCCATCAGTTCAATCATATTTATCAAATATTTCTTTCATTGATATAATTAATAATTGTCCTAACCAGATAATTAGGTTTTATGATCAAAATTATAGTATTATAAAAAATTATACTGTTTCAGATTATGATACGAATATTACTATAGATTCTAGTGTATACGATTCAACCTCAGGTTTTAGAATACAATTTACAAATGCTCCTGTCAGTATATCACAAATAACAATATATAATAATTCAGATGACCAAACATCTTTATTAAATTCATATATAAATATTTATGAACAGATTACAGATTCAACTGGAGATGTTTTACTAAATATAATTGGTAACACTTTACCAATTACAAAAATTCAAACTAGTTATACTTGGGTTTATCCAAATTTTACTTTAGCTAGTCCTACAGATGGATCAACTCCTCAATCAAATTTATTTACTGTTTGCGGAGGTAGTAATAGTTCTCCTAATATTCCTACTATTTTATATTCTTTTGATTTATCTTCTTGGAGAGCTACTGATAATCAAATTTTTAGCTTAGAGTGTAACTCTATATGTTGGAATGGTTCTATTTTTGTAGCTGTAGGTGCGGGTAATAACACTATAGGTTGGTCTAATGATGGTATAACTTGGAAAGGTTTAGGTAAATATGTATTTTCTGATGTAGGACTTGATATTGCAGTTAATGATGATAGTACTTTTGTTGCTATTGGAAATGGGATCAATAATATAGCTTATTCTAATGATGGTATAAATTGGACTGGCTCGACTCTGGGTGGAACGCCGACATCCATCACATGGGGTACTTTAGGTTTTTTAACAGTTGGAACAAATTGTCTGGCTACGTCTTACAATGGACAATCTTGGTATACCATCGACATTAACGATATTTCATCATTTGCTCCTTCTACGACATTTTTTACATATTTTAATAATTTACCAACATATTTTATAGGTGGAGCTGGAGGAATTATATATTCACATGACTTAATAAACTGGATTAATGTGACATTTTCATCTACCGTTAGTTCTATTTGCATTGGTGAAAATAATAGAATAGTTGCAGTTGGTAGTACTAATTCTTCTTCACATGGAATATTTTTCACAGATGATATAACAAATTGGTCCGTAGGTGCTGTAAAAATTAATTCAACTAATATTGGTCCTAATACAATCCTAGAAGGTACTGTTGTAACTTGGTGCGGTTCTGTTTATATAGCTAATTGTACTACAGGTAGAACAAACTACACATTATATTCCTCTGACGGTAAGGATTGGTATGATAAAAATGTTTCATTATTTGATACTCCTGCGTGTATATGTCCTACAACACCGGTAATAAATAGCAAATCTACTGTTGAAACTGGTGAATATTACGTAACTTCTATAAATATTAAAAATGTGAACTCATACGTCGATTTAGATAATATAACATTACATATATACAATCAGTATGACGAAGAAATAATATATACTATTGATTCTAATTTTCCTACTTATAAATATGACGATGTACAAATATCTAGAATAACATTAATAAATAATTCTGGTCAGGATTTAACAGGTCTTGTTTTAGATATTAATGGATACTTGATTAACAATGATGATAATTCTTCGTTAAATCCAAGTATAATCACATTAGTAGAAACTTTACCAATAAATAATGATCAAACTAGTTATACATGGTTATATAATAGTAACAATTTTAAAACAGATGGTTCTTTAATTAATACTTTAACAAATTTTACTTTAGTAGTTGGACAAAATACAAGTAGTAGTAATACTCCGTTATATTCTTATGATGGCATAACATGGTATCAACCACCAATATATGATGTTAATGTAGACAATTTAACATGTATAACATCTGGACTTACAAGTAGTGGAGATTTTATATTATTTGCAGCTGGTTCGAATGGTATTATAAGGTCTAATGATGGTATTATGTGGACTACTGTCTCTACGTTTACTGATTTGAATAGTATATCGTCAAATGATTCTGGAACATTTGTCGCTGTTGGATCGTCTCTAACTGTTTCGAACAATATAGTTTATTCAAATGATGGTCAGACCTGGAATACTAATTCCTCTATTTTTGGACAAGGAAATAGTGTTTGTTTTGGAAATAATTTATTCGTGGCAGTAGGTTCATCAACAGATTATAAATCTGGAGTAATTGCGACTTCATCAGATGGGCAAAATTGGAGTTCTAGTTCTAACACACCTATATATACTTTTGTTACATATATTACAAATTTAAGCATGTTTATCGCAGGTGGCTCTGACAGTGTAACTTTAGGTTATTCATATGATGGTAAAACATGGAATGCAATAAATAATATTTTTAATTCTGTATTAAGTATTTGCTCTAATAATAATATAATTGTAGCACTTGGTGAAGAATCAAACAAGTCAATGACTATAAAATATTCATATGACGCAATCAATTGGACCTCCATAAGTCCTGAAACTGTTGTTAGTAGTTATATGTCAAGTGTGTGTTGGAATGGACAAATTTTTATTGCTGTTTGTAATAATGCAATTAATACTGATAACTGTTTATTTTCTATAGACGGTATTAATTGGCTAGAATTATACACGTTAAAAGGGGCTTTGTTTAATATTTATTCAGTACAAATGTATTACAATGTAGTTGGTAATTTAGATGCTGTAAAAACTAAAATTAAAACTAAAAATAAATTATTACCAGAATTAATAGGACCTGAAAGAGCATATGATGAATATCCAGAACTTATAAATCCGGCACCATTTGGCATGAGAAACTTTAATAATGACGATTGTAGTATTGCTATAAGTGGAGGAGGCTCAAGATCTTGTACTGCAGCTGTAGGTTATTTCAGAGCTTTAAATAGATTGGGTCTAAATTATACAAATTTACAATTTGTATCTACAGTTTCGGGAGGATCTTGGTTTTGGGGAACATATGGATTCGCTCAAAATAACGGTTATAATAAGCAAGATTTATTAGGCTCAAGTCCAGTCCCGTATAATTATGATAGTTCCGCATACAAATACAACGTTGATTTAAATACTTTAAATAACCCACAGAATAAAAATTTTATTCCATCAGTTTTTAGCGAAGCATATTTTACAAGTAATATATTAAAAAATTTATTCTCTGGTGTAAAGGAAGAAGTATGGTCAATACAAATAGGTAAAATGTTACTTGATAAATACGGATTAAATTCTGATTTTCCAATTGCATATAACAAATCTCATTCAACTGACATAATGAAAAATAATAGTAATATTACAAATACATTAATATACGATAGTGACGGAAATATGCCTTTCTGGATTTGTAATTCAACTCTTTATTTAAAATATATGAATATTACTTATCCTAATATTTGTGTTCAAATGACACCTTTATATTCTGGAATACCACATGCAGTCAAATATAATACTAAATATACTGAAAATGGAAAAACATATAAATTTGATAATATACTAGGAGGATATTTAACTGATACATACATATTTGGTCAAATAACACCTCCAGATTGTAAAAATATAACAGACGTAAAATGTCCAGGTACACAAGACACAACATATACAAAATCTTATATAACACCAATTGATTTATATACACAACAAACAAGTACTAATATTGAATATAATTTTACTGGAAGTTATGTTTATTTAAGAGATATACTTGGTACAAGTTCTATGGCTGCTGCTGAAAAATTGGTATATGCTGGTCCAATAGCACAGATTGCAGCATATGGTAGTTTTACAACTGTAACGGAAATTATAAAAAATCGTTTATCTTCATATTTTCCAGGTGCTGGAATACTGCTACAACTAGGTGGATTTTTTGCTAATAATGTGATAGCGAATAGTACAAATTTTAATGATTTAATACCAAAATATCAGGTTTTTGGAAGCTTAAAACCTCAAGATGTTTATACATCTTCTAATTGTTATTTAAGTTCATATAATACATTAAATGACTGTAATGCTGACAATGGATTTACTAATAGTAATTGCAGTAAATTATTATTATGCCAATCATTAAAAAGTAATCCTACATTTAATAAAAACAAAGATTATACAGGAAATGTTTTATTAGATACAAATGATAATTACCAATATGTTAATCAATTTTCTAGAATAGGAGATGGTGCATTTTCAGATAATTTAGGTATTTTATCATTATTAGCAAGAGGGGTAAAAAATATTATATGTTTTATGAATACTGAAACACAATTATTTTATAATACATCTGGTGGAATTTTAGTAAACGAATATTTAAGTATAAATACACAGAATGATTATGTTATATCTAATTATGTTGGTGATGATATTGGAAATTTATGTGGTAAAAATGGTATTTACACTCAAGTTTTTGAAAATAGTATATGTAATGATATATATACACAATTATACAAAAATTCTTTAGGGGGTGGTCCATGTTGGGCATATATGAAAGAGTTATTTGTTTTACCTAATAATTATCAAGGTATAAAAGGAAATTATAAAACAAATATACTTTTTATAGTTTTACAACCTTCACCTAAGTTCTTAAACACATTGCCTATTGAGATTACTTCGTTAATGGGTGTGACCAGTCAACTCGGAAATCCTGTGCCTCCTTCACCAGATGTTGAAATTATAGACGAAACAGGTTTAACAAACTTCCCGAATTTTTCAACCATATTAAATAATGGTGTAATAAGTGGTTTAATAAGTTTAACAACTTTACAGACTAATCTGTTAACAATGTATACAGATTGGTGTTTATATCAACCTGGTTTAAAAGCTCAAATACAGTCAATGTTAAAATTGAACCAACCTCGTATTTAAATATTTCACTTATTTCATTGAATTGTATACATGGCAGTATAATTATTTTAAAAATATATAATACGTTATTATATATTTTCATTTGGAAATAATAAATCTATTTTAGTTGTTATTTCTTTTAACAATATTTTAATACCTTCATTTTTCTTTACATTTACTTTTATTTCTTCATAAATCTCGAAAGTATGATTAGTAGTTTCAGATTTCACAAGTTTTGGACCTTTATATAAAGTAATATTTATACTTAGAATAGGTTTATTTTTAAGATATTCAGCTATATTAATACATTCGTCTATTTTTGTATTATTGTTTTTTATACTGTTCATTCGGTTTATTTAAAGCAAGATAAAAAATATTTAAAAATAAAATTTATTAAACTTTTGATACAGTTTAAAATATGTTAAATAAGTTATAATTAAAAATTAGTTTAAAGATTTATTTTTTTAAATAAAATGACAAATAAATTAGCTATAGGTATTGACTTAGGGACTACTTATTCTTGTGTTGGTGTTTATCAAAACGGAAGAGTAGAAATTATTGCAAATGATATGGGTAATAGAACAACCCCGTCTCAAGTTGCGTTTAGTGGTTCTGAAAGATTAATTGGAGACGCTGCAAAAAGTCAGGGTACTAGCAATCCTAAAAATACAATTTTTGATGCAAAGCGTTTAATTGGCAGAAAGTTTAGTGATAGAATTGTACAAGATGATATTAAGTTATGGCCATTTACAGTTTTAGCAGATTCAAATGATAAGCCATTAATTAAAGTAGATTATAACGAACAAGAAAAGACTTTTACACCAGAAGAAATATCAGCAATGATTTTGACAAAAATGAAGGACATCGCAGAGACTTATTTAGGACAAAAAGTTGATAGCGCTGTGATCACATGTCCAGCATATTTCAACGACGCACAAAGACAAGCGACAAAAGATGCAGGAGCGATCGCAGGATTAGAAGTATTACGTATTATCAATGAACCGACAGCGGCAAGTATTGCATATGGTTTAGATAAAACAGATGAAAAAGAAAAAAATATACTTATTTTTGATTTGGGAGGTAAAGTTCTGCTTCCTGAGGTGAAACACCTCACCTGTTATTAAAAATAACAGGGAACTATGTGAATTGCTGGAAACCCATAAAGTTTTAACTACTAACTTATCGTAGTAATATAGATAAGGGCCATACTAATTATATGGATATAAGTAAAAATGTTAAAAATTAATATTATTTAAAAAAGACACACTTTTGACTAAATGTGGAATAATAAAAGATTTAAGTATGTTTTGGTAAAAATAAAAAAAATCAGGTTATAAATATAGATCATTTAATACCTTTGAAAAATTTTGATTTGACGAAATAAGATGAAGCTAAAAAAGCATTTAATTGGAAAAATACTTGGGCTATG
>Ga0304730_1001810_pt1 | contig 15822 bp, 14 predicted proteins | sample M_130628_MF_Meta_FD_190474 | JGI IMG/M metagenome (GOLD analysis project Ga0304730, IMG submission 190474) | Freshwater microbial communities from Lake Montjoie, Canada to study carbon cycling - M_130628_MF_MetaG (v2) (version 2) | ecosystem: Environmental > Aquatic > Freshwater > Lake | place...
GCCCGCATTGTTCACGAGCGCGTCGATGCGTCCCCAGCGATCGACCGCGGCGCTGACCATGCTGCGGCAGGCGGCGTCGTCAGCCACGTCGGCCCGCACCACCAGCGTGTCGGCACCAGCCTCGGCGCAGGCTGCGGCAGAAGCCGCGGCTTCCACCTCGCTTTTCGTGTAGTTGATGACGACGTTGTATCCGCGGCGTGCCAGGCCCAGGACCGTGGCGGCGCCCACGCCCGTGGCAGACCCTGTCACGACGGCGACCTTTCGCTCTGGCATTCCGACCTCCAGGTCCATTGGCCTCGTTACCACCCACGCCCCACACCGTATCGCAAACGGTGGAAAACGAACACTCGCGGTGGTGAGCCGCTCACTCCAGATCCTACGTGGCGGGCGGGAGTGCCCGGCCCCGCCGTCGGCTAGCGGTCGGCGTCGGCGGCAGCCGGTTCGGCGAGCAGCTCCTCGATGCGGTCTTGCATCCACGCATCTCCGGTGGCGCCCTGCCACGTCAGCTCACCGGGCCAGAAGTGGCGGAGGGAGCCGCGCTTGTCGATCAGATAGACCGAGGGCCACATCGAGTTGCCCCAGGCGTCCCAGGTGCCCTTCGCGCGATCGACGAGCACGGGAAACCGAAACCCGGCCTCCTCGGCCTTCTGCCTGACGCGTTCCACGTCTTCCTCGGTGGGCGTCTCCGGGGTGTGAACGCCGAGGATCACCACGTCCTGGTCTCGAAACCGCTCCTGCCATGCGACGTAGGTCGGATAGTTGCGGATGCAGTTGCCGCAGCTGAAGGCGTAGAAGTGGACTACGACCACCTTGCCGGCCAGCGCCTCGAGCGTGAGCGGCTCGGAGTTGAGCCACGCGCCGGAATCGACGAGTTCCGGGGCCTTGAAAACGGCGTGGCCGAGCGCGGTGAGGTCAAAGTCTGCGCCGAGCGCCTTCCGCCAGGTCGTCCGCTGGGTGGGCGAGAGGATCCCGCTGACCTGACGCAGCTCGTCCTGCTTGAGCTCGCGATAGGTCTCGTCAAGCGGTGGCCTCGGCTCGCCATCGCTGAGCCGCTTGATCAGGTCGCGGGTCGCGGCCAGCGTCTCGGCGATCACCGCCTCGAGCCGTTCCCGCTGCCGCGGCGTGTAGTGCATCCGCTCCGCGAGCGTCGGCTCCACGAGCGCCGCCGGGCCGCGCTGCCGAATCCGGATCTCGGTGATCCGCCGCAGCTGCTCAGCCGAGAGCATCCCTTCGAGCCGCCGCATGGTGTCGGCCAAGAGTGCGTCCGCCGCGGGAAGCGAGCTGGCGGGCGGCTGGTTGCGGAGCGGGAAAAACCTCCCGTCCATCTCGTCGAGGAGGTCGCGGACCTGGCGGCGCTGCGCGGGCGTGAGGCCAAGGTCGCGGGCCACGGCCGGCTCGTGAAGCAGATTCCAGAGTGGATCCGCGCCCTGGAAAGGATCTGCCCCCAGGCTGGGCGTCAGACCGACGACGAACGCCGTGACGCCCAGGATTGACAGCGCTCTGCGACACCTCATCGCACGATGCTCCAGCAACGACCACCGCTCCGGCACGACAACGGCCGCGATCTTCACTACCATACGGCCGCGTCTTCGGCGGAGCCACACCGTGATGATAGAACTGGTCTCATTCATGGGGCAGGTCAGTCGGTGGATCGCTCCCGTACCTGAGTTCCCGATTTACACGGCGACGCTGTTGACCTTCTTGTTAGACGGCAACTCACCGGCGACTCCGTCAGCCTGGAAGCCGAAGGAGATCTCCGCGCCGGCACCAATGGTGCCGTTCCAGTCGGCGTTCTTGATGACGTAGTGGTTGCCGACGTGGCTGACGATCACTGCGTTCCAGATGTTGACGATATTCGCCTTCATGTCGAACTCCATCGTCCAGCCATTGATCGCCGTCGTGCCGGTGTTCTTGATCTTCATGTCGCCGTTAAAGCCGGTCCCCCACGCGCTTGTCTGCGTGTAGGTGGTCACCACCTTGCCGGTGGGCGAGGTGGTTGGAGTGGGCGTCGGAGTCGGAGTCGGAGTTGGCATCGGCATCGGCATCGGCATCGTGCCATGATCCATGCCACCGGGCATGATCACGCCGATCGATGTCTGGTAGCCGTCGGTGACCTGGCCTACCGGAGCGGTCGGCGTCAGGAGTGATGTCCGGCTGACGAGCGTGAAGTGCTCGGCGGGGTGGCCGAACGGCACCTCCAGCTGATCCTCCACGATCTGGTCGTGATGGAATTCGATGTTCTCCGGCACGAGCTGTGCCTTTGTCACGCCCACGAGCAGGATGCGCTGGTTGGTCGGCAGGACGGAGATCGACAGGCCCTCGGCCGTGTCTGTCACCGAGAGCCGCTCGCGGGTGCCGAAGTAGAGGAAGCTCAGCTTCGTCGTGGCCGGATTAAAGCCCACAATCCGCTGCTGGACTCCATATTCGTGCGACCGCACGTAGACCGTGCTGCCGTCCCGGGGGCCGATGCCCTGCTCCCAGGAGACCACGCCGCCGATGTCCTGACGCAGGTGCTCGTTCTGGACGACGCCGAAGTTGGCCATCGTGAGGTTGCGGTAGCTGATGCCGCGCAGCACCTGGAACTCGGGTGTCGATGCCCACGGATTGACGATCGCCACCTCGCCGGTCTCCGTCTTGGCGATGATGAGGTTGTGGACCGATACATCAGCGAAGTCGAGGCGGTCGCGGGAGGGGTCGAATCCCACGATGTCGTCGGCCGCCGGATTGACGAGGAACACACGGCCTGTGGTGCCATTGATGGGGGTGGGCGTCGGAGTCGGGATCGGGGTGGGAGTGGGAGTCGGAGTCGGAGTCGGAGTGGGAGTGGCCGTTACGCTACCGACGAGCGTGAGGTTCCGAAGCACTGCCGAACTGCCGCCGGGGGTGGCAGTGAAGCCGAAGCTCGTCGAACTCCCCGCCGCGAGCGATCCATTCCAACTCTCGTTGCGGACGGTGTAGTGCTTGCCCGAGTGGCTGGTGATCACGCCATTCCAGAGCGACGAGATCTGTCCGTCGAAGTCGAACTCCACCGTCCAGTTGGCGTACGCGGTGCTGGTCGTATTGCGGACCGTCACGTCGCCGTTGAAGCCGCTGCCCCAATCGCTGGTGACGGAAAACGCAACCGCCGGGGACGGCGTCGCGGCCACGGGAGGCGTCGGTGCAGCCACGACGGCGGGCGCAGCAAGCGTGACGGCGGGCGACAGCGTCGCCGCAGGGATTGGTGCAGGCTGGGGCGTCGGCGAAGGATCGTTGTTGGCGATCATGACGGTGCCGCTCTGATCGGCGATTGTTGCCCGCGTCGGCGACGAGAGGTTGATCGAGAAAGTCTCGTTCGGCTCGTAGGTGCGGTCGCCCTTGATCGCGATCAGCACTTGCGTGGTGGTCGTTCCTGCGGCAAATGAGACACTACCGGCCTTTGCCACGAAGTCGCTTCCGGCCGTGGCGGTGCCGTTGGCCGTCGCGAATCGCAGGCTCACGATGCCGCTCGCGGGCTGCGAGAGCCGTAGGGTGATGGCCGCATTTGTCATGCCGGCGTCCCCTTCCGTGATCGTGACGTCATCGATCAAGATCGACGGCGGAGTGACGGCCATCATCGACCGCGACTCGAGTGTTTCCCCGGCCAGGCTGGCGAGCGTCGAACGTCCGCGGCGTGGGCGAGCTGTCCTCCGACGTCGGAACAGGTCGGCGATGGCGTGGGACGTGTGGGGAAAGAACCAGTTGCGCGGCGTCATGGGGGCACCTCGTGGAGGATGAAAGAAAGACGGTCCGGGAAGAGGAGGTGTGGGATGCGACCCGAGACGAAGCCGTCTCGTTCTTTCCCACACACTCACAAAACGATGCTGGCAGCAATCTGCATTGCGTCAGCGTTGGCCCGGCGGTCTGCCCCTGAACGACCGGCGTGGAGCTTGCGTGATGACCTCCCTGCTCCCTTTCTGATTCTTCCCGGACCACCTGCTCGAAGCAAGCGATTGGTGTACGGTTTTTTGGACAACGTCACACATCTGCTCCACGATTCAAAAAAGCGTTCGCACCATGTGTTTGTCGTGTCGTCTTGGTCGCGGATCCCTTGCACTGTTCATCCGCCGTTCACGAACGGTTCAGCGATCATTCACGCGACGACCTCACTGCGGGGCCTCATCTCCATGGGGCCATAAGCCCGTCTGCCACAGGGTGCACCTGCCAGGCATTGAGCAGTCAAACCGGCATTCTGGGGATTTCAGGACCAGGGATGTCCGTATCTGTCGCTACGGTCTGGCTGGCTCGGCTGGAGCCGGAGTCATGGACTTTCACACAGCCCAAACCAAGGAGTTCGCAATGACGGGTACTCAGGGCTCTCCTCTCTCAGAGAACCATGGGCACATGCTTCGGATGTTTCTCGCACTTGAAGAGGCCAAGGATACGATCCGGCAGTTCGAAGCCGGTGAAATCACGATCCACGAAGCCCTGCGGCGGCTCGCTCTGGTCGCCACTGTCGACAATGCGGGAGCCTAGCAATCGGACGTGAGCCCCCGTGGCTTGGCGTCCCCCGCAGTGGTGCTAATCTCGGGGGGAGCAAGGCCTGACTGTGGGGACATGGCATGGATTCGTTGAGCCGCCACGAACAACTTCTTCGGGTATTCCACATCATCGACATTCTCTTTGGTGCTCGTCGGCCACTGACGATTGCCGACCTCAAGGAGCGGCTGCGTTCCCGGGGTGTCATCGAGGATATGTCCGACAAGAACCTTCGTCGTGACATCGAGTTTCTGAAACGGTTTGGCTACTCACTCAAAGCCACCACGACCAAAGGCACCCGTGGAGCCCCCCGGCAAGCCTGGGCCATCGAGCCTGGTCGAGGGGCCGCCGAACTCCTGGCTCCTTCGATCTCACTCCCGGAACTTCTGTCATTGGCCGCAGCCCGTGACTTCCTGGCCCCGCTTGCCGGGACGATGTATTGGCGAGGAATCAGCCAGGTGTTGGCCAAGATGGAAACCGTCGCCACTCCAGGATTGATTGAATACGCCGAGAGCCTCAGGGGAGGCTTGGTGGTTCATCCCTCGCCTTCAAAGGGCAGGTATAAGTCGTCGATGCTGAATGCGATCAACCGAGCGATCTCCAGTTCGGTTGCGATCGAACTGGACTACACGACCCGCTCCAGCGAAGAGCCCCGCGCGTATCTGATCCAGCCGGAGGCCCTGGTGGTCTACGAGGGAAGTATCTACATCGCGGGCTACCGGGCTGATATTCCGGACCAGACCGACCCTCGCAGCCGGGCCCTGCATTTTTTCAAGATGGATCGGGTCTCGCGGGCCAAGCCCACATCCCGCTGCTTCGACAAAAGGGAGGAAAGCGTTTCGTCGCTTCTCTCTGACAGCATCACGCTCTATCGCTCGATCGCCGCCCCTCGAAGATATCGCATAAGGGTCTCGCCAGAGCGGGTGAAATGGGCCTGTGAGAAGCCGTTCCATCCGGGCCAGAAGGTGCGAGTCCAGGCAGACGGCAGCGCGATCCTGGACATTGAGCGGGCCTGGGACAACGAAATGATTCCCCAGTTACTGGCTCTCGGGAGCGCGGCGAAACTACTCGAACCGGAGGACGTCAGGGTCCGGCTGGCCGAAGAAGCTCGGGCGATCCTGGCGCAGTATGAGCCTCGTCGAAAGAAAAAGACTCCGAGAAGAAAACCCGTTGCGAAGTGAGGTACTTCATCCACGCGAACACGTCGACGATCACGTACGTGTTCTCGGTAAGGTCCAGTCCGGCAATCACCCCGGCTCCACCATCGGGCAGACGATCGTGCACGCAGCCGGTACCACGTTCCAGCGGGCTGGAGAGCCCGAGGACCCACACGCTGGCCAGAGAGACTCTGGAGAGATTGTTCGCAGTGGGCGGGAGTAGGCTCATTCGTGCTCTCCCTCCACATGGGCTTCGCCGTCTGGGTCGATGTCGACATGCAGCCTCATCGGGTGGCAGCAGACCGGGCAGTCCTCGACGTAGTCTTGGTGCGAACCCCCGGAAATATCCACCGGGACCACGATCTCTTCGCCGCACGAGTCACAAATATACGTGGCCTCAAGATGGGCGACGGGTCTTCTACGGCGGCGTGTTTTCTTGGGTTTCTTCATCATCGTGCTTTGGTCGCAGGGCTTGGGAGGGAGAGGCTGGATCGTGGGTATTGGTAGCGACCCCGCCTTCCTCCGACCACCGTGCCGCATGCCGAATCCCAACGGGCCTCAAAAACCCAATAGTGTTTTTCCGGAAGATCAGCGGTTGGAGCCGGGGGAGTCGTGCTGGCCGCCGTATGGAGCGATCGTTGGCCCGCTCGATCTCTTTCAAGTCATTGGCCTCGGCTTGATCGCCTATTCCGTCACGATGATGAGGCGATCGGCTGCCTTACCCTGAGCTTCCAGAGACAACAAAAAACCCCGGCGCGGGGACGCCGGGGTGAATCGCAACCGGGGAGATGTGGTCCAGCAGCGATGCTTTCTATACGCGGGCCACTGGGTGCTGGTTCGTCCCGGATGCATGTCATTCACGTCGCAAAAAGAAAGAATTTCCGGCCGGGCAATCTGTCAGGCTTCACCCGAAGCAAGCGGACAGGGGCAACGCGACGCAGGCGTAAAATGGACGCATGTATATCACACGAAAACGCTGCGCTAACTTACCCAGATTTGGTGGCTGTCACCTTTTCTCACCTTTTCTTTTCCTGACCGTCAGCGGTCCACCGGGATGCCCTCGCGCACGAGCAGCTCCGCGAAGGGATCACGGGCGGTCACCCGCCGCTCCCATTCCGCTTCGGTCCAGCCCACCGGATCGATCTCGCCGAGCCCGTCGCGATGGTCGCCAAGCAGATCGATCCGGCCGCGCACGGCGGCCGGAAGGTCCGCGCTGATCACGAGCAGATCCGTGTCGCTCCCGATGCCGAACGCCCGCCGCGCCACGGACCCAAACACGACACCGCGAACCGCCGCCAGCGGGAGCCGCTGCAGGTATGCCCGCACGCGGGCCAATCGCCAGTCGAGCGACAGGCTGGGGCTCGAGCGCCAATTGAGGTCAACCGGGAGCGGGTTCATCAGCCACCTCGCCCTCCAGATGGGCCACGATTCCCGCCGCACAGTCCACGTGAGCCACGGCGTCGGCCTGATCGAAATATTCGTGCGGGCTGCCCGCGTCGTACACGTCGGGATAGCGGGTGGGGATATACACCTTGTCGAGTTCCCGAGCGCAATGCGCCAGCGGTTCGGGCACGTCTTCGAGCGCCGCTTGGAGCAGATACACGACGGAGTGCCCCGCCGCCATGCCCCCAGAGGCACGAATGAACCCCTTGGCCGCCATCTCGGCCGCCTGCTGGGCCTTGAAACAAGCCCATGCAAAATCGCCATCCGCGATGTCTCGCCGCGCCGACGAAAGCGTGTGCATCGCCTGCGACAGATAACGGGACCATTCGATGTGATTGAACATGGCGGCTAGTGATCCTAAAGCCCTTCATTCTAACGAGAAAAAGGCGACAGCCACCTGATTCTCACACGAAAGCGCTGCGTCAACTTACCCAGATTTGGTGGCTGTCACCTTTTCTCCCTTTTCTCCCGGCACCTTCACAATCGGGTTGCATCCAGCCCGATCGGTTCCGGCTGTTGCTCCTCGTGATCCGCCATGATCGGCCGACCCTTGCCGACGTGCTATTGGCCGACCTATCCTTGCCGTGGCGGGGGAAACGAGACGTTTTTCAGGGGAGGGTTCCAGATGCTGGTGACGAGCCTGCTTTGCGGTGCGCGGCGAAGGGTGACCGACGCGCTCGTGACCGTTGCGGCTTCCCTGGCCTTCGCGGCCTCAGGCGACGCCCGGGCCGCGGCGCCTGTGCCGGTGATCTTCGACACCGACATCTGCGGCGACTGCGACGACGTCGCGGCGCTCGCCATGCTCCATGCGCTCGAGTCGCGCGAGCAGTGCCGGCTGCTCGCGGTGACGGTCACGGCCAACCACGCGCTCGCTGCCCCGTTTGTCGACTGCATCAACCGTTTCTACGGCCGCACGGAGATCCCTGTCGGCGTCGTCCGTCCCGGTGGCGTCGAGGAGCAAAGCGTCTATCTCAAGCTCGCCGAGGCGGCCCTTGACGACCCTGCCTTTGCCGGCAAGGATCGCTATCCGCACGCGCTTCGCCATGCGAAGGACGCCCCCGAGGCAGTTACGGTTTTGCGGAAGGCGCTTGCGGCTGCGGAGGATGGCTCGGTCGTCGTCGTTCAGGTCGGCTTCTCGACGAATCTCGCCCGCCTCCTCGACAGCCCGCCCGATGCGACAAGCCCGCTCGATGGGAAGGCACTGGTCGCGAAGAAAGTGAAGCTCCTCGAGCTCATGGCCGGCGCCTTCCAGCCGATCGACGGCAACGCCGCCTACGAGGAATACAACGTCTTCAAGGACCGGGCCGCCGCGGCGAAGCTTGCCGAGGCGTGGCCGACGGAGATGATCTGGAGTGGATTCGAGATCGGTATTGCCCTCCCGTATCCCAGCCAGAGCATCCTGGAGGATTTTCGGGATGTGCCCCATCATCCGGTGAAGGAGGCCTACACGATCTACTCCCCACCGCCGCAAAACCGGCCGAGTTGGGATCTGACGAGCGTTCTCGATGGGGTCCTCGCAAGCCGTGGCTACTTTGACCGCTCGCCAGCGGGGAAGGTGACGGTGACGGAGAAGGGGGTGACGACGTTCACCCCGGATCCCCAGGGGAAGCACCGCTATCTTGTCCTCAAGGACGCCGCGGCCCGGGCTCGCGTCATCGAGGCGCTCGTGCAGTTGTCGAGCCAGCCGCGGTAGCGCTCCACGTTCCCGGTTTTTCGCGTGCGGCGAATGAAGAATTTCATCGCCGCAAAAGATGCAGCGATTATTGTCTTCATCCACGAAAACAACCTCTGGCCGGCGTTCTGCTGAGATGAGAAGGTTGTCCTGCCCGATCCCCGCTGACGCCCGTCGCCGGTCAGTGCGACTGGGCGGTGCCGTAGTGATCCGCGAGGTATTTGATGATCGCCTCCGGCCCGGAGACGAAGGCTCTGCCGTGGGCCACTGGCACACCGGCCGGCGTCTCTCCGGCGGGGAGGACGAGCACCGGGCACGACTGGTTTTCCTCACCGACCAGCGCGATGACCTCCGGCCGCGGGCGCGGGACGTCGACCTGGCGGATGTCGAACTTCGCCGCCACTTCGGGGTAATACCAGAGGATCCCCGTCACGGCGGTGCACTCGGGGCAGTAGTAGCCACCGGGGCCATGCGTGGGGTCGGGGAAACCGGCGCGGAGGAGGAAGAGGATCGGCTTGTCGGCCATGGGGGGCGGTTCCGGTGGGAGTTGAGGGAGCCTCGAGCGGCACGTCAGCAGTTTAGCCGGGTCCGGTTGTTTGGGGCATGTTGGATCATGGCGCGTCGTCCCCTTCACGTGGAATCTCTTTCGATGCGACGTCGACCAGGGGGGGGGCGAGTTCGAAGACGTTGCGATAGCTGGAAGCCACGAGCGTGGCGAAGGAGTGGTGATTGAGCGTTGCCCTCGCCACCTTTTCCGGTACGGCCGTCGGGGCCGCGGCGAAGTTGTTGGTGCAAGAGATCAGCACGCGGGTGTCGGGAGACGGAATCAGCCGGTCCAGTTCATTGGCTGTGATGTCGGGGAAGGGAAGGTTGACGGCGCCACCGGCGGCATCCCGCTGATTGCGTTCATCACCGAACCAGGGCCGATTTGAAAGATCCTCACGCACTTGGGAGAACCGCTCGAACCGCCGCCCGTCTCGCCCGCCCGTGGCCCGCCGACCGACTGGGGCGAGCTCGTGCAGGCCCATGACGACCGGGCAATCTTTCAGGCGTCACCCGTCGAGCTGCCCGACATCGACATCCACAGCCTCTGACGGCATTCCATGCCACGGTGCGGACGGCCCGCGAGAAGAGCGGTTTCAAGGCCGGTCTGCGCGCCCACGAGAGAAATCCGGCCTCGAGCGAGCCCAGGAAACTCCTCGGCACCGCCAGGGCAGGGCCGCATCTAGCCCGACCAGCCCCGGCTGTTGCTCCTCATGATCCGCCCCGCTCGGCCGACGCTTCCCGAATTGCCATTGGCCGACCTATCCTTCGCATGCCAGCGGCGATGAAGGCGATACCCGAGACGGCCAGGGCAATCGTTGACGGCTCGGGAACCACGATCGCACACGCGGCACCGTTGAACTGCAGCGGCAGCGTGCTGCCGGAGACGGGAGTCACGTCAGAGACCTTGGTCAACGCCCCGTTGGCCGTGTCGATGCTGTACAGCAATGCTGTTCCCGTCGTGACAGCCACGAGTCCGTAGAGGTTCGTGCCGTCGCTCGCGATGACCATATCTCGAAAGGACGTGCCCGTGGCAATCGAGATGTAGGAAGTCGTGTTGCTGGTGATCGGGTTCGACATCCTGCCGAAGGCGGATTCTTGCGGATTTGGAGAGCCTCTGGGCGAGACCAAGAACATCGTGCCAGAGTGATATGCAAGGCGGCCGCCGATGGGGGTTCCGAACCCCGCACCTGGATTGTTGTTGATGATCGTCTTAGCGCCGTTCCCCGTGTTGATGCTTACCCAGTCTTCGTTCGTTTTGTCGTAGGCGTAGAGGATTGAACTCGACGTGTCGAACGCCGCGCCGCCGATCGTAACGCCCGTCGTACCGATGCTCGCCGAGACCGTCGTCCCCGTGGTCGTGAGCGTCCGCAGCGTCGTGTTGCCGCCGGTGCTGGCGAACGTGTAAAACGTCGTCCCCGATCCGCTCCACGCCAAATTGGAAACGGTCGCCCCGGCTCCGGTGCCGTTGATCGTCCCGGAGATAAGCGTGTAGCGGCCCGTCGCCGTGTCGATCGAGCCGAAATTCGTCGTGAGGTTGTTGCCGTTGCCCGAGGGGCTGCCCAGCACGTAGATCGTGCCGGCGAACGCCTGACCGCACGCCGCGAGGCTGATCGCGAGCAGCGCGACGGCGTAGACGCGGACTGAGTTGCCATGCCGAAAAACGGTGTAGCTTTGCATCATGAGCGACTCCTGGATTTGAGGGGACATATACTGTGTTCGAAGGACAAAAAATAGATAGCCCAAATTTATCGCACTTCCGCAACCGTTTTCCGCTCGATGAGTCGTGTTCGGGCCCGGGCTGCTGCCTGACTGGTGCCCACCGTGCCGGTCGGCGAGAAAGCCCCGCAATCGCTTCGGTACCGAAATCACCCACTGCCGCACGGGCACTGGCGGGAAGATGTGGTCGGCGAGATAAGCTGCCGTGTGTGCCATGTGCCTGACGTTGCAGGACGGGCAGCTGCCCCGAACCAGCTAGTCTGCCGATCGAGATCGGCGTAGGTGAAGTCGCGCCGAGTGCCGTCGATCGCGATCGCGCGAATCGCGACATGCGCGGCCCGCTCGGAGGCCGCGTGGCCGTCGACCGCCTCGTGCGCGATGTTCAGGCTGCGCGAAAACGGTAGCGCGGCGAGTAGCCCGCGGACCCGCGCCCAGGAAAACTCCCGCCGCGCCCGCTCGTAGTCGGGCATGTTGGGAGCAACGTATGCCGCGACTGGTGGGCGTGCGATCGGCGGACATGCGGCGGGCCAAAATACCACCGGCGACTGATGCGACTTACGCGACCAACCGCGATCTCACGACACCTCCCGACGCCAAAGGCCAAACTCATGGCGCGGGTGGGGGAGGAGTTTCCGCTCGAGTGCCCGAGGTGCGGCGGCGATATCCGGCTGATCGCGTTACACCCAAGCCGGGGCCAGTGACCAAACGACTGCCGGCAGGAGCCGGCCCACGTCGAACCGGAGGTTCGCAAGCGGGCGAAGGCCAGGATGGCTTCGCCCCGCGTACAGCGGCGCCTCCGCCAGTCTCTCCTGCCCGCGGCCCGCCCACCGACTGGGGAGAGCTCGTCCAGGTCCACTTTCGACCGGGCGATTTTTCAGGCGTCACCCGTCGAGCTGCCTGACATCGACATCCACAGCCTCTGACGGCAGTCCATGCCACGGTGCGGACGGCCCGCGAGAAGAGCGGTTTCAAGGCGGGCTCGAGCCAACGAGAAAAACCCGGCTTTGAGCGTGGATAGGAAGCTCCTCGGCACCTCGAAGCGAGCGTCGCATCCAGCCAGGCCAGTCCCGGCTGTTGCTCCTCATGGTCCTCGCTGCTCGGCCGACGCTTGCCGAAGTGCCATTGGCCGACCTATCCGTCATCGTCAGGCCCGACTTCTCAAACCGCCGTAGCCGCTGCTGCCACTCCGCCAACTTCCGTTGATCGTTCTGCCGAGCCATCGCAAGCCTCCTTCGATTCGGGATGAATAACGTCAGCCCGCGAGGCTATCGGGCCCGTCAAGACTGGTTGTGGTGGGCGCACACGCTCCTGACACCCGGGCCGCTCCTCCCGAGGCTCACGAGTCGCTCATCAGCCGGAAGACCGGTGCAGAGGTGCCATCGACCGGGCTATCCTTTGGCCGAGGCCCACCTTACCTGACCGACCGAGCCGTCAGCCTTTCTCGCCTCGTGGGTCGCGGAGGCTGCCTGCAGATGCCTCATTTCCCCAAGAGTCACAGAACGCGGTGAAGCGATATCCAATTTCACAAGCGCGGGGGGATGCCCCACCAATATCTATGGACATCACCAATGCTGGGGGGGCGGTGACCCAAGGGATGGAGACGGTTCTCTGCGCCGCAAGTGCCTCGCTTCCATGGCTGCTGAGGTCGGCGAGGCCAGTGACCACTTGATGCTCTGGTCTACTCACCTGATGGTGTCAGTCGTGACTTCGCCGACGTCGTTATCGCATGTTCCCACCGTCGCCCGAGAGGCCATCGCGAGCGCTCCGTTTGGCGATGGATCGCTCGTCCACGAAGGCTCACAGACTGACGGCGCCGTGAGAATGTTCTGGATGTTTCTGGTAGGCCACATCGTTGTGTGGACGCTGGTTCCAGTGCTCACCCAGCCGAACTTACCGCTCGACATCATCGAGATGCTCTACTGGGGGCGCGAGTGGCAGTGGGGATACTTCAAGCACCCCCCGCTGCCTGCGTGGATCTGCGAGACGTTGCGGAGCGTCTTCGGCAATGCCCATTGGCCGCTCTACCTCGCCTCTCAGGCATGTGTGGCAGGCTGCCTCTGGGGGGCATGGCGGATGGCTCGCCAGACGCTTTCGCCATGGGAGGCGTTGTCCGCAGCCGCGCTCCTAGAAGGCTGTTGGTACTACAACTACACAACACCTGAGTTCAACAATAATGTGACCGCGAAGCTCGGTTGGGCACTGGCTACCGTGCTGATCTATGGTGCACTTCGGACCGGACGAACGTGGCAGTGGTGTGCTTCCGGCGTGGCCATGGCGGTGGCTCTTCTCAGCAAGTACGACGGCGTCCTGCTCATCGCTTCATTGCTGGCATTCTCGATGGTCCATTCGAGGGCCCGTCGATGCTGGGCAACCACCGGACCCTTCGTCGCGATCGCAGTTGCCGCCTCGATCCTTGCGCCGCACGTCCTGTGGGTTCTCGACAACAATCTGATTACAGTCAGCTATCTGCGTGATCGATCGGCGGGGAATCCCACCGCCCTCAGCAAGTATCTCAGTCCTTTCGCCTTCCTGTTTTCCCAACTGGGCGCTGTCGGAATGGCGGCGTTGCTCATCGCGCCGCTGGCTGGCTGGAAGGTCCGTTGGCGCCGCTGTGATCCGCAGCAGAAGTTTCAGCGAGATTTTCTCCTTGCAGCAACACTGGGACCACTTGCCTTGGCCCTGCTCTTCGCCCTCATTACCGGTGCCCAACTCCGCTCCATGTGGGGCGCGTCGATGTTTGGTTACGTGGGCGTCCTCCTGTTTCTGACACTTCATGTCGAGTTGCAACCGGCGGACGCGCGACACCTCGTTTCACGATGCGCGATCCTGAGCATCGTGTTGGCGGCGGTGTACGGCGTGATGAACGTCGTTGGTCCTCATCTCCGGCATAAGCCGTCGCGAGTTCACTTCCCCGGCCTGCAACTGGCATCGCACGTTCATGACGTGTGGAGAAAGCACCACGGCGCGCCCCTGCCGATCATCGCCGGTGACGCGTGGCTCGCCGGAAATGCCGCCTTCTACGGCCCAAGTTGTCCGAGCGTTTATCCAAGCCTTCGTGCCGACTGGGCGCCTTGGACGAGCGACGAAAAGCTTCGCCGTGAAGGCGGGGTAATCGTCTGGCATATCGCTGCCGACGGAGACTCGGCCGACAAGAGTTGGAAGAATCGATTTCCTGAAGCGCGTCTCCAGCCGCCCGTGGAGTTTTCGTATCAGACGAGCGCGGGCATGCAGCAGCTTTGTGTGGGCGTGGCCGTTATTCCACCGAGGTCCACCCGGCTTGCGGCGGGCGACGACGCAGCTTTGAAGATTCGGTAGCGATAGCCTCTGAGCCCTGCCGACCGCGAGGTACCGAAGCCCCGGACAGTGGGGACGGAGAGCCGGGTTGTGCCGAGGCGAGAAAATCGCCGCCCTAGCGGGATGGGGCGGTCGCGGGAAAACCTGCCAGAACCCCCTGACCTACGCCCGTGAATGGGACCAGTTTCTATCATCAGGGTGGCCCAGGAGTTTCCGCTGGAGTGCCTGGGGTGTGGTGGCGACATCCGACTCATCGCGTTCATTACCGATCCGGGGCCGATCCGGAAGGTCCCGCACGCATCTGGGCCAACCGCTCGAGCCTCCGCCAGTCTCTCCCGCCCGCGGCCCGCCCACCGACTGGGGAGAGCTCGTGCAGGTCCACAACGAATGCGACGCGACTCAGACGTCGCCCGACGAACTGCCCGACATCGATATCCACAGCCTCTGACGGCATTCCATGCAACGGTGCGGACGGCCCGCGAGCAGAGCGGTTTCAAGACGGGCTCGAGCCAACGAGAAAAACCCGGCCTTGAGCGTGGATAGGAAGCCCCTCGGCACCTCGAAGCGAGCGTCGCATCCAGCCAGGCCAGTCCCGGCTCTTGCTCCTCATGGTCCTCGCTGATCGGCCAACGCTTGCCGAAGTGCCATTGGCCGACCTATCCTTTCGCTATGTCGCCGCTGACGAAATCCCTGATCGAGGAACTCGAGCACGCCCCCGAGAGCGTGCAGCGGGAGGTGCTCGCGTTTCTACGGCACCTTTCGGGCCCGCGGCGTTGGCAGTGACGGGAGCGAGGACGTGCATGCCCTGCTGCCGCTCGCAGAGTTCGCTTGGGCGGCGGATTGGGATACTCCTGAAGAGGATGAGGCGTGGCGGAATTTGTAAGCGGCGACGTGGTCGTCGTGCCGTTTCCGTTCACCGATCTTCAGGCGAGCAAGCGTCGGCCCGCCGTCGTGCTCGCGACATTCGCACGGGGTGACCTGCTGATCTGCCAAATAACGAGTCGATCAGAATCCTACCCGAACGCGGTGGCCATCGGCACGGATGATTTTCTACGCGGCGGCATCGATCGGCCGAGCATGGCTCTTCCCCACCGACTCGTCACCGTTCATGAGTCGGTCATCTTGCGGTCGGCCGGCACGCTCACGCCGTCCAAGCTGGCTGAAGTTGTGGAGCGAGTGGTTGCCGTCATTCGTGCTGGCGGTGATGCGTAAGCCTGCTGTGCCCTGCCTAAATAATCGCCAGAAACCTGGCATATCCAGTGAGCAGCCGTGTGGTATCGGCTGCTCCGCCCCGCTCGGCCCACGCTTGTCGAAGTGCCGTTGGCCGACCCATCCTTTGCGATGGTGTCGTTTCGTACGATAAGGCAAGTCGGGGCGACACGATTCGAACGTGCGACCTCTACGTCCCGAACGTAGCGCTCTAGCCAGGCTGAGCTACGCCCCGATGGGTGCGACCAACGAACTTCAAGAAATTCGGACGACGCACGTGGGAGAGGCCTG
>Ga0304730_1001814_pt1 | contig 15793 bp, 10 predicted proteins | sample M_130628_MF_Meta_FD_190474 | JGI IMG/M metagenome (GOLD analysis project Ga0304730, IMG submission 190474) | Freshwater microbial communities from Lake Montjoie, Canada to study carbon cycling - M_130628_MF_MetaG (v2) (version 2) | ecosystem: Environmental > Aquatic > Freshwater > Lake | place...
TAATGCCTTGGGCTTTTTCTTATCATTTTATGATCCTTCTGTGTAGTTAACAGTTTACCAAAAATCTCTGGTTCTGTGTGTCCACATTTATTAAACCACAACACATTGCGCTCTGGCCAGATGGAGTGAGTGTCGGGGATCCATGTAGTAAAAAAGAGGACCTATTTGAAAAAAGTATGAATTATAGGTTTTTTTTCATTGCTTATGGATCCCCGACACTCAGTCGGCCATCACTGTGCTACGCACATGATCACCTTCTATCGTTGGGGACGATGGACGAAAGCCCAAAGAACCTTTTAGCAAAGATCGGGGTAGAGAAAATATACTTTTGAACTACGCCTATTAGTTTTTGGACAAGCTCTAATAAAAATGAGCACTTCTAAAAAGTGCTCATTTTTAAAATTGAATGAATTTTTATGTCTGGGTTTAAGCAAAAGTTTTCTTTAAATTACTTAATTCTGTTTCTATTTCAGCAACAACGTTTCGTAGTTCTGGTAAATCAAGACCTTTTAGTACTGCTAATTTTTCTTCTACTTCTAAAATAAGCTTGTTGCCCGTTGATTTTTGATAAGAATCAATACTTTTAAGCTTTGCTCTGTAGACCTCTAATGCCTCATGTTCTTTTTGAGTGCATTTTATGCGCCGAAAACAATAAGAGGATAAAGATCCTGCAGCACAAACAAGTCCAATGATGGCATATTGAGGGGCGTTTTCAGCAGCATCAGTAATTAATGCCCCTGCTCCAGCAATAATTGACATGCCAATAAATATTTTTTCATAACGTCCAAGGGCGTGCTCTTTTGCTATGTTTTCACAAGTTTGAGAGTATGCCTTCTTTTCTTGTTCCATTTTATTAAGAAAAGTAGAGTCATCATGGCCTATGTTTTCAATGATATCGCTAATATCTCCTATTATTTTATTTGCATCTTGTACTTTTTGAGCTTCGCGTTGTTGTTGCCTTTCAGAGAAAGGATGAGAGCTTTTTTTAGGAGTTGGTTGTGCCGTTGGTTTTGTTCTTTCAACTTCCTTTTCTAAAGGTGTTTTTTTTGGTGTAGAAAAAGAAGGAAATGTAAAGTCGCCTGATTGATCGTCAAGATCATCGATTGATGGTCTTCCAGAGGTGTCATAGGCGTTAATTGTTAACGTTGAAAGCAGCAAAAAGAATGATGTTTTTTTATAGTTTTTCATGAGGGCCCCTTATATTTTTGATAGTATTTTTATAAGACAGCAGTAACTTACTTCTTTTTAAAATTGCCGTCTAGGAACAGTTTAGATACTTTTTTAGTGAAGATATGAAAGCCTTTTGTCTTTTAGAAGCTTTTCTTCATTAACAAAAAAGAGGAAAGCCGTATACTTGTAAAAGCAAAGTTAAAAGTTATCGCTGACAGAGAAAGATTTTTATGAAAGTAGCGGTTCTTGTTTCAGGAGGAGTTGATAGTGCCGTTGCCCTTGCGTTATTGCAGGAGCAGGGATATGACGTTACTCCGTTTTACTTAAAAATTTGGTTGGAAGATGAACTTTCTTTTCTTGGCGAGTGCCCTTGGGAAGAAGATCTTTCTCATGCTCGTGCAGTGTGCCAGAAGTTAGGCCTTGAGCTTCAGATAGTATCATTACAGCAGGCATATAAAGAACTGATCATTAGTTACACAATTGATGAAATTAAAGCAGGAAGAACTCCAAATCCAGACATGTTGTGCAATACCTTTATTAAGTTTGGAGCATTTTTAGAAAATTACGGGCAACAGTTTGATAAGATAGCCACCGGTCATTATGCAGGAATTATTGAATCAGAAGGGGTTTATTTTTTAAAGCTCACTCCTGATCCAATTAAAGATCAAACCTATTTTTTGGCTCGTCTTTCGCAACAGCAATTATCACGTGTTCTTTTTCCTCTTGCAGATTTGAATAAAGAGCAAGTGCGCGTACACGCCGAGCGTTTTGATTTGCCTAATAAAAATCGAAAAGATAGTCAGGGCCTCTGTTTTTTAGGAAAAATTAAATTCCGTGACTTTGTAAAAGCTCAAGTTGGAGTTAAGGAAGGTGCTTTAATTGAATATGAAACGGGCAAGGTGCTTGGCAAGCATGAAGGGTTTTGGTTTTATACAACTGGCCAGCGTCAGGGCTTAGGGCTTGCTGGTGGTCCTTGGTATGTGGTCTTAAAAGATCCGTTAGCAAATACCGTTACTATTTCAAAAGAATATCATGGGAAAGATAAACAGCGTAATGCATTTCTAATGGATGTTATTCAAGGAAAAGTTCGTGACTATAGTGGAAAATCTATTCAAGTAAAATTGCGTCACGGAGCACAGCTTTACAATGCAACTATTAAAGTAGCAGAAGGTTCTCGATTGCTTGTTACTATTTCTGAACGAGATCAGGGGATTGCGCCGGGGCAGTTTGCGGTGTTTTATGATGGGCTTGTGTGTATTGGTTCCGGGATGATTGTCAAAGCGCTGTAAATAAAATTTTTTAAATTATGAGGACTTTTTCCTGTTAACGACTGGGTTCCCGTACCGTTCGCTTCGTCTGGTCAGAACATTATGTGTTCTGCTGCGACTCTGCTCTCTGGGAATGACTGAAGTTGAGAGATGTTCTAATAATTATTCGATAGCATGAATAAAGTTTTTTAAATTATGAGGAGTTTGTCTTGTTAACGACTGGGTTCCCGTACCGTTCGCTTCGTCTGGTCAGAACATTATGTGTTCTGCTGCGACTCTGCTCTCTGGGAATGACTGAAGTTGAGAGATGTTCTAATCATTATTCGATAGCATGAATAAAGTTTTTTAAATTATGAGGAGTTTGTTTTGTTAACGACTGGGTTTCCTTACCGTTCGCTTCGTCTGGTCAGAACATTATGTGTTCTGCTGCGACTCTGCTCTCTGGGAATGACTGTAGTTGAGAGATGTTCTAATAATTATTCGATAGCATGAATAAAGTTTTTTAAATTATGAGGACTTTGTCTTGTTAACGACTGGGTTCCCGTACCGTTCGCTTCATCTAGTCAGAACATTATATGTTCTGCTGCGATTTCGCTCTCTGGGAATGACAGTAAAACGTCTGGGTGCCCATCTGATTTACTACGGCGAGTGTATGAACATTATATGTTCTGCTGCGACTCTGCTCTTTGGGAATGACTTATAGTTGAGAGATGTTCTAATCATTTTGTGAGTTTTAAGGTTATGAGAGCTATGAAGAAAAAAATCTATTTATGGGTTTAAAGTTATGAGAATTATGAAGAAAAAAATCTGTTGTTAAGAAGTTATAAAGAAAAATACTGTCATTCCCAGAGAACGAAGTTGCAGCAGAACATATAATGTTCTGTTAAACGAGAGATCGGTACGGGAACCCAGATGTAATAAGAAAAAATCATTATTTTTAGTTCTACTATTAAAGATGCATCATCAATGCTCGAGCTTGTGAACAAAGTTTTTTAAATTATCAGGACTTCTTCCTGTTAACAACTGGGTTCCCGTACCGTTCATTCATCTAGTCAGCGCTTCCTACTTTGCCAAGGCTTCGTAGGACAGGATGCACTACTGCGATTACGTTCTTTGGGAATGACTATAAGGAAGGTGTTTTAATGTTAAATAAGGAGTTGAGTATGAAGTTAATGGTGCTGGTGCTTTGTTTTTTCTTTACATCAGCGCACGCTGTTTCAGAGTTTGTGCAGGTAAAAAAAATAACACATGAAAAACCAAGCAAGGTAAAAGAGGAGATTGTAGAAACGCTCGAGTCTCTATTGACGTTGTCTTTCGATACTATATCATTAAAAGTCGAAGAGCAGCGCCTAATCATTCAAAAGGTGCGTGAAGTTACTCAGAGCGAAGGTGCGTTTGAGCAAAAAAATCCGCATGAATTAAAAAGATATCGTGATTCGTTAAAAAAAATGGAAGAAGATTTTGAAAAGCAAACACAGCATTTTCATATGCAGTTTGCGCAGTTAAAAAAAGATTTTTCTCATACCTAGAAAATTTTAGAAAGGTACAAACATGGCCGGATATAATAGAATCATTCTTATGGGTAATTTGACCCGCGATCCTGAATACAAACAACTTGGGTCAGGGCAAGCAGTATGCCGTTTGGGCCTTGCTTCAAACAGACAGTTCCGTAACAAACAATCAGGCGATATGGTGCAGGAAGTGTGCTACATCGACGTTGATGTGTGGGGAGCGCAAGCAGAAAGCTGTAAACAGTACTTGGCTAAAGGTCGTCCAGTATTAGTTGAAGGCCGTATCAAACTTGATACCTGGCAAGATACTGACAACAAAACCCGTAGCAAGCATTCCATTGTAGCAGAACGGGTTGTCTTTTTATCTGCTGCTGGTGAAGCTGCTGATAACGCACAGACAATGGCAGGAACAGATACAGGTGCTCTTGAGCCGCGTAATGAAGTTGAACGTGAGCTTATGTCTCAACTTGATGAAATTAAAAATCGTAAAAAAGAACCCGCTGCTTTTGGAGCTGCTGCTTCATCAGTGCGTCGTACCCCTGTAAAAAATGGATTTGGTGCTGCAAAATCATCTGATACCAATGGTGATATGGCAGGCGGATTTAAGGATGAAGCTCCTTTCTTGGATGATCTTCCTTTTTAATACAATCATATAATGCGGAATGTGTCATTTTCAGCAACGTAAAAATTGAAATATGTCATTCCCAGCAACGTAAGAATTGAAATGTGTCATTCCCAGCGACGTAAGGAGCGGTAAGGGAATCTTTGAGAAAAGAAAAAAAATTCTCTTTAAGCTCTTATTATGCGTGCAAAGATTCCCTTACTGCTTGCAATAGCAAGCTGGGAATGACACGATAGAAAAAACCCCTGTAAACTTTACTTGAAAATTCTATAAAAGAGCCTCTGTAAAAAGGGGCTTTTCGCTTTAAAAAACAACTTTATTGACAAATAGAGTATTTAAATGTGACGATGGTGAGGAAAAGGAATTGGGTCAAAAGGGGCCAATAAAGCAAAAGGAAATATCGATGAAGTATAAGGTAAGGCAAATAATAGTTGTGATGGTATTGTTTTTTTCAATGGGACTACTAAGGTCTCAAGATTGGCTTCAAGAAAGTAATGAGTATGGTTTTGTGGCTGAAGAGACTGGTGGGCGATCATACCATGGCGCTACGTATGATATGGTGACAGGTGCTGAACACAGTCCGTTTATGTTTACTACTTCAAGCCTTGGTCAATCGTTACGAGCTACCTCTTTTTTACTTGGGCATTTGTATGAAGCGGCAGAAGATGCTTCTGTTTGTAGGCAGATGATGGAAGAGATGGATAGTTTTTGTGAAAAAATTTTAAATTTATATGTTTTATCTCATGAGGCTTTACGTTCTGTAGAGCGGCAGTTGCATGATACTCCTGAAAAAACAGGATATTTGATGGAAGAAGTTGAACATTTGCGTCAAAGGATGGTGATTTTATCAGAATGTTTTTCATCACTTGTTGATACAGCGCAAAGTCATGAAATTAGTACCGTGTTGGTAACTCTGAATATTCTTATAAATAAAACGGGGCAGATGCTTGCCTTGTAAGACAGGCGTCCGCCCCGTTTTTATAGCTCGTTAAACGGCTACCTCATGATGTTGTTATTGTAATGAAATAACACCATTTGAAGTTCCCATCATCAAACGACCAGTGTCACCAATTGGCGACATCCAGTAGAATGCCCCAGCTTGTGCAACAACAGCATCAGACATTGGCGCTTTGCCATTTGCAGTGATGTTGTAGTCATACAAGTTGTACGGTAATGCAAGTACTTGGTACTTGGTATCATCGTTCGGGTTCTTTTGGATAAAGAAGCGACGAGCGCCATCATTGTAGAACAAGCGGTACAGCACAGGGAAGTTAGCGTAGATAGTGAGAGCTGCTGTTTGGTTAAATGATTGCGCACCATCGAAGGTAGCTGTTGCCGTTGGATTAGCATTGTAGTTAATAGCGTTGGTTAGAGTTGCTTGCGCAGCACCACCACCAGGAGGGGTAAGGAAGCTTTGTCGTGATGTTTGCATTACAAAATTCTTGTTGTACACATTAGCTATTGCTGGGTTAGCAGCAAAAATTCCAGACCAGAAGGTTTGAGGTGCACGGTTGTAAGCTGGGTATTGAATGTAGTCGGAGAATAATCCCTGTGTTACCGCTGTTGGTCCATCAATAAGTTGCCATCCTGCATTAAGCTGGCTTGTTGGAGCTTGCATACCAACCAATGATGAAGTTGTGTAAACACCATCATTGGTAAGCATTAACAATTGTTCAACACCAGCTGTCGGTAAACCAGTAACGTTATCTGCTTGAGCTGAAACAGATACTACAAAGTCGTAAATTTGTGTAACATCTGCTAAATCTGATTGTCCCGCTGCACCCGGTGTTACACCAGAAGAGGCGGTTACTACAAAGTTTGAGTTTAATAGCGCAAAATTATTTGATCTAGGGCAGCTGTAAATTCTATCAATGGTTGCACTTCTGGTAAGAACATGAAGCCCTCCACCAAATCCTTGGATTTTAATAGGCATACCACTAACGTTAGCAACTTTTTGCCATGAACCAGCACCAGTTGTTCCTGCAGGAGAAACAGTAAGGCCAAGGCCTGAGAATGCCCAGTCATTTCCTAAAGTGGTTGGATTGAAGCCAAGTGTAGCTGTTGCAGTCCATGCATATAATGCTGGAGCTACGCCTGCTGTACCTGCGCATCCTGCTAAGAAGTATCCAGGTGTTAATACACCACCGGTTGCATCCCAACCTGAAAATCCAAGTGAAACAACGGCACCAGCGCCTGCTGGAAGTGATGTGGTGATAAATGTGAAGCTGTTGGTGTAGTCGAAGGTGGCATTAGTCATAACATGGTTCAATGATGTATAGGTACCATTAACGCTATTAGCGCCACCAGTTAAGGTCCAACGTGATCCAGTCACAGCAAAGCAGACTTTTTCTTGTCCACCAAACATGGTGATCTGTGTTGGGCTAGCGCCGCCCCATGCAGTTACTGATGCGTTAAGATCAAGAACTGAGTAGCAAGCTGTACCAAGTGCTGAGTTAACTGCAGAAGCAAGAAACTCTTGGCTATTTGGTGTTGCTGTTGGCTGAGTCCATTGAGTAACATTGGCAGTTAACCTAGTGTTGTTAATAGCCCATACGTGCCCGGTATAAGAGTCAACAGCTGCAAAATCGATACGAGGGTCATCACCTGTTGCTGGGTTTACGTTACCACCCATATCGTTAGGTGCAACTTTTTGCCAGTCAGTCCAGTGATCAATTTGTCCAAGATCGTTAAATACGCATTGAGATTTCCAAAGGCCAGTTTCACTAGCTGTACTTGCTGTCGCACCAACAGCTTGAAGACCGGTTGCTACATAGACAGCATCGCCATCAACATAGATATCAGTAATTGAATTAACAGGTGGAACGACAGGGGCAACAACTGTACCGAATGCTACTGGCAATATGCCAGATCCACCAACTTTAGCAGCAGCTGAATCAGTAGTGATAAGGTCACCGGCAGCAGCAGCTTGGAGAACGTGTTGACCTGAACGTATGTTTGCAAAACTACCAACGGTTCCAGCTACAGCAGCATTAGTACCTACCAGTGGCACAGCCCAAATTTGGTTTATAACTTGTTGGCCTTGAAGAGCAGTAGTAATAGCAGCAGCAGGTTCAGTTGAATTACCATTCACAATCAAATATGCCATACCGGTTGAAGTATGCATGGTTTTGAGTTTGAAGATGTTAGTGATACCGACAGTAGCAGCACCAGCACCAGTTGTACAGATAATGCTGTTTGCAGCAATAGCAGCAAGATTACCAATACCTGTTGCTACTGATGCAGGTGTAACAGTGACTGTGGTAGCGGTAGATGTTACTGGATACACACCAACACCGATAATACTAGCACCACCGAAACCAGCTGTTGTTTGTCCTTGGATACCGACATACAGGCAGCTGAGTACTTCATCGTAGCAGAAAGCAGGGGTAACACCTTGCACATCAAGAATTGCACCATTAACACCAGCTATAGTACGATAGGCACCAGCTGCGAGTAAGTTAACAGCTATAGCAGTATTGCTATTGGCTACACCATTTGCGCCAACGCTGGTAAATACAGGAGTTCCAGCTGTTTGCGTGATAAGGGCAGCGTTAATACCGTCAAGAGCTGTACCAGCAGTTCCAGGAGCACCACCACCGAAAACAGTAGTTGCGGCAGAACCACTTGCTTTTACAGCAGCAAATACAAGGTTAGCACCGGTAACAGAACTTCTGCTTGCAGTTAATCCGCGTATACTGCTTGTGGCAGTAAGAGCAGTACCTGTAGTATCACCTAATGCAAGAGCGGTAATTGCAGGAGTGGTAACTGTTTTTGAAATTGCTTGAAGAAAACCTGTTCCTGTTGCTGCAGTAGCGCCAACAGAAGTAACAATTGTTGGTGATGTTGCGTCATTTGAGTTAGGAACAACAGCTAAGTTGTTAATATTTAATCCGGAAAATGCCGCATTTGATCCGAGTGGCGTTAAAACTGGAGCGGTGTCTGCAGCTCTGTATTTTCCAAAAGACAATGCGTAGCTAGCATTGCCTGCTAAGGCACTTAGACCGAAGTAGTATTCGCCAGTTGGTCTAAAAAAAACAGCTTGGTTTACTGTTGTACCAGCTAGGAACGTGGTTCCATTTGCTGTTGCAGGCGCCGTCCCGTTACCTTGTACGGTAAGATAGGCTTGTGCTGCAGGGGTAAAGAGTGCGCTGATTACCAGCAACACGCCCACAGAACGTAAAATTCTTTTCATAAGAGATACTCCCTTTTAGGTAGTTTTATTTAAAAGTCCCAAGCAACATTAACACCAGCGTAACCGCCACCTGTCATAGTTCTGAATATGCGTTTACCAGCAACAGGTTGACTGTAGAAGATACCAATGTTTGGGTTGAAGCGTCTGCCTTCTTTTGCAAAGTCATAGTCAGCTTGAACGCTGATTGCATGACTGTTCCATCCAGCTAACATTGAGTCGTTATTGACTACAGCTGAAGGGAATTTTACTAAGTCAACAGGAGTGAGTGTTGTTTTTGATTGTCTACCAAAGAGGTAACCAAATCCGAGTGAAAAACCTTTCATAACGTGGTCAGCTTTTATATAAGCGCCAGCTTCAAAAATGTTTCCCATGTCTGATTTAGCTTCACCAAGGCCGAGTTTAATCCAACCGTTTTGTGCTGTGCTTGTTTGCATACGAAGTGTTTGGGTTTTGTTTACAAAGAAAGTTCCACCAACGTGTGCACCAAGTGTTACCCATTCAAAAAAGCCAAGAGCGGCATTGAATGAAACAGGAATACCAACGTGCTTGTTGTAGCCAGCTGCGATTGATGCAACATAGTCGGTATTTTGTTTAAATCCTGAAGGAACGTTGACACCAACTTTAAGAGTTACATCAAGAAAATCGATAGAGTCACAAACATCTTCTTTGTTCATAGTCCAACCACCATTGATGACGATATCGCCAACACCACTGTGGCTATAGTCACCAGGAGTAAGGCCATAGACAGCAAGAGTAGCAGCAAAGTTTGCTGGATTAAGCAAGAATTGCCAGCTAGCATCATTAACGTTTGGAAAGCCTGTGCTTGGAGATTGGTCAACAAAATTTACATCTTTGATGTCCAATTTAACAATTGGGATGTTCATATCAAGAAAAAAGCCTTTGGTAAGGTTTTGTGCAAGATAGATATCACCTTCGATGTAATTGAATTTACCAGTACCTTCTACATACCCAAAGTTGCCGTTAGTAGGAAGTTGAGCAAGTTGAGCAAGATTTGCATTGTAGATGTTCGTGCCTGGGTTACCAACAATGTTTGCGCCAAGGAATTGCATGTTTTGCCATCCGTAGATGTTCAAAACGTTGGTTTTGTTATGTTCTTTACCATCGGCATCTGTGTTACCAATTGCCGAGCTTGATTGATATCCTTTCTTGGTACTGCCTCCCATTACACTTACGTTCACAGTTGAGAGCCAGCTTCTTTCAAAGCGAACATCTGTGAGCTTAAATGGATACGGGCTGGTACGGTAGAACAATGATTGTCCACCTAACGCAGCCGCAGGGAGAAGTAACACGAAAAGAGTACTATAAGAAGTTATTTTCTTCATACGTACTTCCTTTTTTTATAAGGTTAAAAATACTTTTACTCTGTTTCTGTCTTAAAAAATCGTGTCAAAAATAAAAAACTTATTATTTGACGATGTCGGCCCTTCCTTTCTTGTTTTGGGTTATGGTGATGTTATACTTACATTTTATGTTCTATAGTTTCATAGTAATAAAAGTGGGGTAAAGTCAAGGGGTATTTATGTTTGGATTTGGAAACAGTAAACAGGATCAGTGTTCTTGCAATCAAAAAAATGAATCTGTGCCTGAAAAAGATGGTAATCAAACGTGTGTTATTCATAACAATGAACAGGGTGATGTATCTAATGACATTGCTTCTTGTTTTGATGAACTCGTACAGCTTAAGGAAAAGTTTGTAAGGCTTGGCGCTGATTTTCAGAATTACAAAAAAAGAGCTGAAAAGGATCGCGCTGAACTGATCGATAGATCAAAAGCAGACCTTCTGGTTGGGTTTTTGCAAATAGGTGACAATTTTGATCGAGCTTTGAGTGAAGCGCGTCATGTAAACAATGAAGAATTGAATGAATGGCTTAAAGGGTTTGAACTTATTAATAAAGTTTTTAATGACTTTTTAAAAGAACAAGGTGTGGAGCCTGTGGTTCAGAATGAAGTTTTTGATCCAACAGTTCACGAAGCAATTGCTCAAGTTGAATCTTCTGATCATCAAAGCGGTCACATCATTGATCTTTTTGAAAAGGGATTTATGTATAAGGGTAGGGTTTTACGTACTGCAAAGGTCACTGTCGCCAAGTAGCTGCATTACTTGTGATGAACAAGCCCAATAATAACTTCAATCGTGATAAGAATAATAATGAGCACCGAGAGCATATCTTCTCTTATCACGTTGATTTTATTTTGATAAATCGATCGTACGTCTCGTACAATAGCTAGCTTCTTTTCAACAGAAGTGCGCCAATTTTCAAGTTCTAATTTTCTTACCAAAAGACGGTATACTTCTGAGTAGTAGGCTTCGCCTGCAAGTTTGATACTATTATCAAGCCGCTCAGTAATTACTGAAATATCAACTTTAAGTTTTGAAAGTTCTCCCAACGGATCATACAGCATGCCGACAAAAGGCAGGTAGTTGTATAACGATTTTGGTTGAATAGCGTGTTCATAAATGTCATCAAGTTTTGTATCTAAAAGCTTATCAAAATATTGCAATTCAAGTTGTTGAATAAGTGCAAATTCAAAAAAATCTAATAAATCATAACATTCATCGTCATACACAAAAGCTGCTTCTGTATCGATTATTACTAAATCTTGGCGATAATAGCCGGTTGATGATTGTAAAATGTCATCGATTTGAAATTTAGAGATATTGGTTGTTTCAAAACGTAAAGAAGATGCAATGATAGGCCCGAATTTTTCAGAAAGCAGAGCGCTATCAAAAATTTCAGGTTGCGGATCAATATGTATCACTAAGTAAGAAGTGCGGTGATGGAAAAATTTCTGTTGTGCAGTAAAAGCTTTAATACTTTTATAGAGGCCGTTTGCATCGTGAGCGCTCTGGCTTTCATAAAGTTCGTCAAGCTTGTTTAATTTGTTGCGTAGAGCAGTCAACGTATCTTTAAAAGGAACTTTGTAGATTAAAGACAGTGCGCCAAAGTGATGAATGTTTGCACGAATGCATTTGATGCCATTTTTGGCAGAAGGGAGGTCAACCGTTAGGGGAATATGATAATGTTTAAAATATTTTGGCCAGATCCGCGCAATAGTTTGCAGTTGTCCCGATGCTTTCACCTGTTCAAGATTAATAGCGTCACCAATATCAAAGGCATAGACCAGATAAATGTTTCCGGTAAAAATATGCTCATTTGCTAGATTGGCAGGAAGCGCAGAAGCTTGACTGTTTGGTTGTGACGCTTGTGTTTGCGACACGTATGTCTGGGGGGTGGGGGTTTTTGTATTCATGGTTCTTACTGTAAAAGATTTGTTGCCACTCTTCAAGTACCGCTCCTCTTCTTGTGGCATATGAGCTTAAAATAGTTACGTTTTAACCGAATAAAGAGAAGAGTCTTGAGACAATCTTGTTTTATGTGATAAAATTCAATTAGAAATATAAGTTTTGTGTGTTTCGTTATAAAATAAATGAGGATAGTAGTATGAAAAAGATAGTGGTGGCGGTACTTTGTATTGGGCAAGTGGCGATGGTAAATGGGATGAGAGGAGATTTTGTTTCATTTCATCCAAAAGCGGATCCTCTATTTAAGCATACAGTTGATGGTCAACCTAGGCAATCTCAAAGAGGCGATAACCCAGAAGGCAACGGAGACTTGTTGCGTGATGGTCAACTGAGAAGACCATCTTCTTCTGGTGATACTTCTTCAAGAACTGGAGGGCCTGGGTCAGAATCAGGCAGAGTAAATCCTTTTTCAGGATTAGGTCCAGTAGATTCAGGGCAAACAATTATAGGTGGTGGTGATGTCGATAGAACAGATATGTCGCCAGAGGAAATCGCAAAGCTTGATAGTACGGGAAACATGGTGACGTTTGGAAGAGGTGAAAAGCAATCGAAATTTAAAGATTTTGATCGCAAAGGTGAAGTTGAAAATAAAAAATTTGATAGTCAAATTGAATCGTTAAATGCTCATATTGTTAGATTGTTAAAAAGCTCTGGATCTAAACCCACATATGATCCAGTTCATAAACAAGTACTAGAACTAATTTTAAGGCTTAGAATTCTTGAATTAGATCGAGCTATCTTTAGATTGGACTATTTAAAAGATACAACAGGTCTATATACAATGAGAGAAAATTTTTCTGATCGAAAAAAAGAATTAGAAAAAGAGCTTAATGAATTAAATTCTAATCCGCCTAAAAAGAAAGGGTTCTGGAGTAAACGTATAGATGACTAATTTTGATAAGGACTTTTTTATACCAGGGATTCCCTTACCGCTTGCTATCGCAATCTGGGAATGACACATGGCTGCTTGCTATCGCAATCTAATGACACATGGCCGCTCTTGCTGTCTCAAATGGGGATTGCCATGCAGAAGGGGCCCTCTTGGCTTATAGCTTCCGTCCTTTGCGTAAAGCATAGGTAGGTCTACTTGGGTTTCATCAAAGATTAATGTGAAGATCCGTGTCATCCCCAGAGAACGAAGTGAACGGTAGGGGGATCTTTGAAAAAGAAAAAAACCTCATTTAAAAAGACTATGCATACCAAGGATTCCCTTACCGCTTGCTATCGACACATGGGGATGACGCATGGCTGCTTGCTATTGGCAACCTGGGAATGATACATGGCTGCTTGCTATCGCAATCTAATGACACATGGCCGCTTACTATCTCAAATGGGGATTGCCATGCAGAAGGGGCCCTCTTGGCTTATAGCTTCCGTCCTTTGCATAAAGCATAGGGTAGGTCTACTTGGGTTTCATCAAAGATCAATGTGAAGATCCGTGTCATCCCCAGAGAACGAAGAGAACGGTAGGGGGATCTTTGAAAAAGAAAAAATCCACAGGAACGAAGACAGGGAATGACACTTAAGCAGAAGTTGGTTAAAATTGTAAAAGAAAAGAGCGCTGGTAAAAGGCGCTCTTTTTTTATGTACCTACTAATTTTCGGATAAACTTTAAAATTACTTAACCCAATTGCGTACTGTTTCAATAACATAGTGAGCAAGGTGTTTTAATGGTTTTATAACCAGTGTACTTATAATTTCTTTTCCAAAATCAAAAGCTACTTGTGTATGACTTTCTTTTTTTGCCGCAAGATTTGGAAACTCATCAGGATAGCTTGAACCAATTTCTTTCCCTTCATTGTGCGTAATGGTTTGCTCAGGAAGTGGAATTTCAAAGCCTGATACATCAGCGTTTGGCACTAAAGGCATGCGGCCACTTTCTTGGTGCGCACTTTCGAAAGGAGATTGATGAGCCGTTTTAGCCAAAGAACGTTGAGCTTTTGTAGCTACAAGAGGTTCATTGTTGCCAAAAGGGAGTTCAACGGTTCTTTGATGAGCTGCTTTTTCATTGAGCTCTTCAGTTGATGGAATGTGCAATACAACTGGCGGTGTCGGTTCAACTTTAATGGGAGCCGCCCAAGCTGCTCTTTCTGCAGCAAGAGCATTTCCAACTGTTTTTGCAATAGCTTTTTTAGCTGGAACAGATGGTGCAATAGGGTTGATTTCTGGAAGATCTGTAGCTAGTGGTTCTTCTTCCTGAAATGTTTCTTTAGCTGGCTTTTTACCAGGTATAATTTTTTTAAATGGGTCTTCTGCGTTAAAATCTTCTTCTTGGGGCTCTTTTTTGGATACATTTTCTGTTTCAAAAGATTCGTCTTCTTGTGGAGCTTCTTCTTTTTCAACAAGCTCTTCGGTAGGTTTGGCCTTTTCTTGTGTTGCTTTTTTAGCCGCTTTTTTAACCTTAGGAGTTGCTTTTTTACGTAATGTTTTTGGAAAATTTTTTGATTGTGGAGCAAACTTTTGCATAGGTTTTTTCGTTGGTTTTTTTTCTTCTACCACAGCCTCTTCTTTTACCACAGCCTCTTCTTCTACCACAGCCTCTTCTTTTACCACAGCCTCTTCTTCTACCACAGTTTCTTCTTTTACCACAGCCTCTTCTTTTGTTACAGGCTCTTTTACTACTAGAGGATTTGCTGGAGGGGTTGGCGCAAAAGGGTTTTTAGTAAATGAATTAGAAGTTGTAAGAGATTGAGTTGTTTTATACCTAGAAGTAGATTGTGCAGGTTTAATTTTTTTAGGTACATTTTGAGCTTTTACTTCTTCAGTTTGTTTAAGTTCGATTTTTTTTTGTTCAGCTTCTAATCTTTGACGTTCTAAACGAGCAGCATCATCTTTGATTTTAGCATCGGCACTTTCTTGTTCGCGAATTTGTACTTCTTCAGCTTGTTTAAGCTGGAAATCAGCTATTTCTTGAGCTTTTTCTTTAGCTTTTATTTCAGCGTCAAGCTTGGCAACTTCATCGACAGCTTGTTTTTTTAAGCGATCTGCTTCTTCAGCCTGGTTTTGTTCAGCTTCTAATCTTTGACCTTCTAAACGAGCAGCGTCATGTTTACTTTTGATAGGAGTTTGTCTTGATTGAGCAGGAGTTACAGGAGGTTTTAATCTTGGTTTTGCATGAAATGTAGCGATGTCGGTTCTAAAATGAGCTTCTCGGTTAAAATGTCTGATTTTGGTACCTTCTTCAGATGTTGTTTGAGTAAAATAGCGGGTTTGTTTTGGAAGAGGGGCCGTAAGTTCTTGTGCGCTTTTTTGTAAGACAGAAAGGGTAGGACGTTTGATGGCAGAGACTACTTTTCCTGCCCTTTGAACTAATTTTTTAGCAGCTTGAGGTTTTTTTGTTGTTACTGCAATTATTGCAGCTGATCCAGTTCCAAGAGCGATAGTAGCTGAAGTAGTTAGTGCTTTTTCAAGGGCAGAAGGTTGCGCTGGTTCAATAATAGGCTCTAGCGGTACAGGCAAAAGGTCTTGAGCCCTATCAATCAAAGGCTGTGGTTGTTCAGAAACTAATGATGGTACTTGGATTTGAGTTTCTTGAGCAATAGGCGCATTTTGTTCTTGAGTAATTGGCATCGCTGGGCTTTCAGCAACTGGCGTCGCTGGGATTTCAGCAACTGGCGTCGCTGGGATTTCAGCAACTGGCGTCGCTGGGATTTCAGCAACTGGCGTCGCTGGGATTTCAGCAACTGGCGTCGCTGGGATTTCAGC
>Ga0304730_1001815_pt1 | contig 15790 bp, 17 predicted proteins | sample M_130628_MF_Meta_FD_190474 | JGI IMG/M metagenome (GOLD analysis project Ga0304730, IMG submission 190474) | Freshwater microbial communities from Lake Montjoie, Canada to study carbon cycling - M_130628_MF_MetaG (v2) (version 2) | ecosystem: Environmental > Aquatic > Freshwater > Lake | place...
CCGGGTTCGAACCGGCGACCTGAACCTTGGCAAGGTTCCGCGCTACCAACTGCGCTACGTCCGCGTATTACGAGGGTGAAATCTATCGCATCCTGCCACTGTGCGCACATTTGAATTTATTACACCGCAAAACGGGCGTTCGCGGTAGCGTTCAAACATGGAGAAAATTGATGCAAGCTTTTGGATGGGCAACCGGCTTGCAACAAATTGTGTTGAGATCTCAAATGACCCCGCATCCCTTAACAAACCTGGATTCTGGGCGGTAGTAAATACCTTTGAAGGCAAGTGGATCTGCGCACGGTTTGAAAATGTTATTGATGCACCACTGCCACAATCTGCCTGGCAACCAGTAACAGATCAGTGGCATTCATCTTTAAATCAGGATCAATATGAGAGCAGTGTTGAATTAATAAAGGAGAAGATTGCTCAAGGTGAGATCTATCAGGTTAATTTATGTCGGGTACTAACAACTCATTGTGATCAACCTTTACTTGGACTTGCCGGTAGGTTGCAAGAGGCAAACCCAGCGCCATATGCAAGTTATTTAAAGCTACCTAATTTAGAGATCGCCTCAGCTTCTCCTGAGTTATTCCTTGAGCGAAGTGGGAAGAGAGTTAAATCAACTCCAATAAAGGGAACAGCAACAACTGCCTCATTTGGTGAGAAAGACAAGGCAGAGAATGTGATGATTGTTGATCTAATGCGAAATGATTTTGGCAGTATTTGTGAAAGTGGAAGTGTTGATGTTCCAAGATTGCTAGCGACGGAGGAACACCCAGGTTTATTTCATTTAGTTTCTGATGTAGTTGGTAACTTAAGAAGTGACACCAAATGGGAGGATATTTCAGATCACCTGCTACCAGCAGGATCTATCAGTGGTGCGCCAAAATCTTCTGCTTTAAAAACAATTGCGCAGATTGAGCAAATTCCAAGAGGGCCATACTGTGGTGTAATTGGTTGGGTAGATGGTGATAAAGCTTTGTTATCAGTAGGAATTCGGATTTTTTGGTCAGAAAATGATGGAAAGATTCATTTTGGAACCGGCGCTGGAATAACTTGGCAAAGTGATCCAAACCAAGAGTGGGAAGAGACCCAATTGAAGGCAAAGAGATTAACTGCAATTGCATCAGGAGTATTGGTGTGAAGCTACTAGTTAATGGTCAATTGCAAGAGGATGTTTCAAAGATTCCGTACTCAAATGCACTTCTAAGAGGTGATGGTCTATTTGAAACTATCTTAACTATTGATAATAAAGCTGTTGCTTGGAATCGACATTACGCCCGGCTTGAAAAATCTGCCAAACAAATACTAATTACTTTGCCAGCGCGAATTGACATCGAGGTTGGCATTGAAAAGATACTAACAAATGCAACTGGTCGATCTCGCTTGCGATTAACTGTTTTATCTGATGGTGATTGGTTTATTTCCTTAGAGCCAGTGGGTGAAGAAAGTGAATCGATTTCTCTTATGAAGGTTGAGGCACTAAAGATTTCAAATGGTTCATTAAGCGGTAGTAAATCTATTTCTTATGGGGAATCATTATTAGCAGTAAGGAAAGCTAAGGCAGCTGGCTTTGATGATGGTGTATTTATCAACGAAAAAGGTTTTGTTGTTGAGACAGCTCTTTCTAATCTGCTAATTCATAGCCAGGATGGCTGGCAAACTCCAGCCCTTACTACTGGGTGCTTACCTGGCATATCGCGGGAGTTATTGATTAAGTGGTTTGATGTGAAAGAGATTGAGTTTGATTTTGAGTATTTATTATCAGCCCAAGCTGTTTATGTCAGCTCATCAATTAAGTTAATTCAGCGTGTAAATAAGGTGGAAGATCGGTTATTTGATGAAAGTTTGGTTGGAAAAGAGTTAGTTGGTCAATTCACAAGCAAATTGTTAAGTAATATAAACCCATGAATTCAGTTTTGAAACGAGTTTTAGTAGGAGTAGTTGGTGGTGTTGTTACATTAGTTGGCGTAGTCGCATTGGTCGCACCCGGCCCCGGCTGGTTAATTATCTTTACCGGTCTTGGAATATTGGCAACTGAGTTTGCTTGGGCTGCACAAGCTTTGAAACGTGCAAAGGGAATGGCTTCCCGTGCAGCTGGTGCTGCCCGGATAAAGAAAGAGCACCAATTGATATTGCTTGCGATGGGGACATTTATTTCACTTGTTTTACTAGTTATTTACTACGAATACCTTCGCTAATTACGCACCTTTACCGCCTGCTTTGCTAACCTAGCGGTATGTCTGATCAGATCAAGATTTCTGTTGATGGTAAATCTATCCAGGTTGCCTCTGATCAAAGACCAACCCATTTATTTGAAAAAAATTCCGATGTTGTAGTTTGCCGGATTAACGGGCAACTATCTGATCTTTGGAGTGAGTTAAAGGAGGGTGATGCGGTTGAATCTGTAAGTATTGATTCACCTGATGGTCTAAATGTTTTGCGCCACTCAACTGCACATGTATTAGCCCAGGCGGTGCAAGAGGTATTTCCAGAAACAAAGCTTGGGATTGGTCCGCCAATTCGAGATGGGTTTTATTACGACTTTGATCCAAAAAATCCATTTACGCCCTCTGATTTAGAAAAATTAGAAAGTTCAATGCGAAAGATTGTAAAAGCTGGTCAACGATTTCGTCGCCGGGTTACAAATGAGAAGGATGCATTGGCCGAGTTAAAGAGTGAGCCTTATAAATGTGAATTAATTGGTTTGAAGTCAGGTGCAACAGAAGATGATTCAGCGGTTGAGGTAGGCGGGGCAGAGCTTACGATTTATGACAACTTAGGAAGAGATGGAAATCCAGTATGGAGTGATCTTTGCCGAGGGCCGCATCTGCCATCTACAAAACATATTCCAGCTTTTAAATTAATGAGAGCAGCTGGTGCGTACTGGCGGGGATCTGAAAAAAATCCAATGCTACAGAGAATCTATGGAACAGCATGGCCAACAGTTGAAGCCCAGGATGCATATTTACATTTATTAGAGGAGGCAGAAAAACGCGATCACCGTAAATTGGGAGCAGAGTTAGATTTGTTTTCATTCCCAGAGGAGATTGGTTCTGGCCTTGCAGTATTTCATCCAAAGGGCGGAATTATTCGAAGAGCAATGGAGGATTACTCAAGGAAGCGTCATGAGGAAGAGGATTACCAATTTGTTTACTCACCCCACCTAACCAAGGCTGCACTATTTGAAAAATCCGGCCATTTGCAATGGTATGCAGATGGAATGTATCCGCCGATGGTGATGGATGAAGAGTTACATGCTGATGGCACAATTAAAAAAGCTGGCCAAAAGTATTACATGAAGCCAATGAACTGCCCATTTCATAATTTGATTTATAAGTCATCGCCTAAGTCATACCGTGATTTACCACTTAGATTATTTGAGTTTGGAACTGTGTATCGTTATGAAAAATCAGGGGTTGTTCATGGAATTACTAGAGCCCGTGGTTTTACTCAAGATGATGCTCATATTTATTGCACTAAAGAGCAGATGGCAGGGGAGTTGGATTCACTCCTTACCTTTGTACTTAACTTATTACGAGATTACGGCTTAACCGACTTTTACTTAGAGCTATCAACTAGAAATCCAGAAAAATCTGTAGGCGAGGAAAAGGATTGGCAAGATGCAACTCAGGCGCTTAAACAAGCAGCAGAGAAACAAAAGTTGGAGTTAGTTTTAGATCCAGGTGGAGCAGCTTTTTACGGACCAAAGATCTCTGTTCAAGCTCGAGATGCAATCGGACGAACCTGGCAGATGTCGACCATTCAGGTTGATTTTCAATTGCCGCAAAGATTTGATCTTGGTTATGCCGCATCTGACGGCTCAGTTAAGCAACCAGTAATGATTCACCGAGCATTGTTTGGTTCAATTGAAAGATTCTTCGGTGTATTAACTGAGCATTATGCAGGTGCTTTCCCGCCATGGTTGGCGCCAGTTCAAGTCAGAGGTATCCCAGTTGCTGAATCATTTGCGCCATATCTTGCTGATGTAATTAAGCAGTTTAAGCAAGCAGGTATTAGAGCTGATATTGATAACTCTGATGATCGGATGCAGAAAAAGGTTAGAAACGCACAACTGGAAAAGATTCCTTTCATGATGATTGCGGGCGAAGAGGATGCAGCAGTTAATGCTGTTTCATTTAGGTATCGCAATAGTGACCAGAAAAATCAAATTCCAATTAAGGATGCAATCGCTGAAGTATTAGCCGCTGTTAAAGATCGCAAGCAAATATAAATGGCTGATCAAGTATTACCAGGTGGTGCTGGAATGCCCGATAGTTGGCAACGCCTTTGGGCTCCACATCGCATGTCATATCTTGAAGGTGAGAATCGGCCACTCGTTGGCAATGAAATTAAATGTCCATTCTGCAGAATTGCTGAATTAGATGATGAAGAGGCGTTAATTGTGGCAAGAAGCAAAGAGGCATATGTTGTTATGAATCTTTATCCTTATAACGCAGGCCATTTATTAGTCTGCACAAACCGACATGTGGCGGAGTTACCAGAGCTAACAATTTCAGAGCGCAATGAGGTCCAAGAACTTACTGCTCATGGGATGAAGGTATTGCGCAAAGTTAGTAATGCATCAGGTTTTAATATTGGAATAAATCAAGGTGGTGTTTCAGGAGCTGGAATTGCTGAGCACTTTCACCAACACATAGTCCCTAGGTGGGCAGGAGATGCAAACTTTATGCCGATTATTGGAAAAACTAAGGTAATACCAAAATTATTGCAGGAAAGCCGGGAGCAGTTAGCTGCGGGTTGGTATCAAATCTAAAAATCTTTTTATTTCAGATATTCCTAATTTGTTTTTTAATATAAGTGGGATTGCCGGAATTATCAAACCTTGCACAAATTGATCCCAGCCACCTTCAACTAATGCATTATGAAGCTCTTCTTTAAACTCCAGTATTAAGTCTTGATGTTCAGTATCACTCGCTAATTGAGTAACTGAAGAGGTTGAGTAATCGGTAATCATTTGATCCTCTAGATTAATCAGCGCAGTTGGTTGGCCATTATCAGCGTGTAGCACTAGGTAAGGAGTTAATACCGGTTCTAGCATTTTTCCAACAATTGCACTCATATCCTCAAAATCAACATCACCATCTTCAAAATCAATTACCGCAACAATTGTTGGTACATATAACTCACGAAAGTTATGCCATTGAGCAATAACTTCTGGATCAATTCCTGTTTTAGTGCTTGCAACCACCACAACTACATCAGCAGTTATTAAGGTTGGGTCATCGATCTGCGCAGCAGGCAGGCCAAGGGCGGCACAAATTCCTGCATTCTCAGGTGAAATTCCGAGTACAAACCGTGCGTTAATTAGGTCAGCCATGATCGGTAAGCCTACGATGGGAATTATGTTGCAGCGTTCATTACGTGATCCTGTCGCGAAAATTATTGCGCCGCTGGTCAAAACTTTGATCAAAATGCGCGTAAGTGCCAACCTGATTTCAACAATTGGTGGCCTGGGCAGCGTAATTGCAGCACTATATTTTTTCCCAAAGGGAGAGTTTTTAATTGGTGTGATCTGGGTTGCACTCTTTGTGCTTTTTGATTTATTTGATGGAGCAGTAGCTCGTGCTTCAAACAAGGGAGTAAGCAAATGGGGAGCACTTCTTGATTCAACACTTGACCGGGTTAGTGATGCTGCAATATTGATTGGCGCACTCTTTTATTTTATTGATAAATCTGATCGATTAGTACCAGTTTTACTAGTAGCAACCTGTGCATCATTTATGGTTTCTTATATAAAGGCTCGAGCAGAGTCACTTGGAATTGAATGTAATGGTGGACTAGCAGAGCGGTCCGAACGATTAATAATTGCCTTAACAGCCTATGGCTTGCATGGTTTAGATGTTGATTACGCAATAGCAGTTGGCATTTGGGGTTTAGCATTAATTTCAATCTTTACTATGGCTCAACGGATGATGATTGTTTATAAAGCGGTGAAATAAATGTATTTGCTTTATCTATTTGCTTGGAAATTAATCGGAGTATTACCAGAAAAAAGTGCGTATAAATTATCAAAGGTGATCTCTGATCGAATTTATAGGAAAAACGGTAAAGGAGTTAAAAGGTTAAGAGGCAATTATCAACGAGTAATGCCTAATATGTCAGAGCGTGAAATAGAGGATTTAACTAAAGACGGAATGAGATCCTATTTAAGATATTGGTTTGACACCTTTAGATTAAACAAATGGAGTAAATCTAGAATTATTGAAACTACCTTTGTGGTTCGCGAATATCTACTTCGTGATCCGATAGCAACAAAACAGGGGTGCATCATTGCTTTGCCGCACGCAGGTAATTGGGATCATGCAGCAGCATATTTTTGTTCTACAGGTATTACCCTCACTGCAGTTGTTGAAAAATTAAAACCAGAAGCTATTTTCAAGAAATTTTTAGCATATCGCCAAAGCATTGGTATTGAAGCAATTAGTCATAAAGAAAAAACAATTCCAATCTTGATGGAGCGGCTGAATGAAGGCAAGTTAATTGCTTTAGTTGCTGATAGAGATATGTCTCGAAATGGGATTGAAGTTAATTTTCTAGGTGGTGTTGCCAAGATGCCGGCCGGACCTGCGATATTGGCGCTTAAAACTAGTGCACCTCTCGTCACTGCATATATCCGGTATCTTGAATCAGGAATTGAAATTACCTTTGATGAAACCATTAAATTACCAGTTGCCGGCAGTGAAGATGATCAAATAAAGATAGTAACCCAATCAATGGCAGATAATTTTGCAAAGAGAATCAAGGCTTCACCAGTTGATTGGCATATGTTGCAACGGATCTGGGTAGATGAAGAAAATTAGAATTGGAATGGTCTGTCCATATGGGTGGGATACCCCTGGTGGAGTCCAAACACATATTCGCGACTTAACTCAACATTTAATTGATGAAGGCCACTATGTATCAGTTCTGGCGCCGGTTAGTGATGACTCAATTTCCCATGAAGATTATGTAGTAAATGCCGGAAAACCAATCTCAATTCCAGTAAATGGTTCAGTAGCCAGAGTTATATTTGGTCCGATTGCAAGTTCGCGAGCTAAACAGTGGGTTGCCACTGGTGATTTTGATCTGCTTCACCTACATGAACCGGCCATTCCATCTCTGTCATTACTTGCTTGTTCTGCTGCAGAAGGACCATTAGTTGGCACATTCCATGTTTCAACTCCAAAGAAGAAAGCAATCTATGCGATTGGACCGATCCTTGAACCAATTGTTGAGAAACTAACAGCTCGGATTGCAGTTAGTGAACTTGCACGATCTACCCTAAAAGATCACTTTGAAACTGACGCGGTAGTTATTCCAAATGGAATCGATGGTCAAAAATATTCCAATGCAAAAGTCTCAGAAGAATTTAGTGGTGATTACACCGTTGGATTTATTGGAAGATTCGAAGAGCCTCGAAAAGGCTTGCAAGTATTACTTGATTCGCTACCAATCGTGGCGAGATTTATTCCAAATGTTAAATACTTAATTGCTGGTCCTGGTGAAAGTAAAGATTTCTTGAAAGAAATTGACCCCCAACTTCGTAATCGAGTTAAATTTCTAGGTAGATTAACTGATGAGGATAAAGCAAGTTTTCTTAAATCTATCAAAATATATGTTGCACCGAATACCGGCGGTGAATCCTTTGGAATTATATTAACCGAAGCACTTTCAGCCGGAACTGCAGTTGTTGCAAGTGATATCCCAGCATTTAAGGCTGTGCTAGAAAATGGTGAGGCTGGTGCCTTATTTATCAATGAAGATTCGGAAGATCTTGCCAAAACTCTCGCTTCCATGCTTAAGGATGATGAAAAGCGAAATAGATTAGCTAGTAATGGAAAGCTAAGTGCTCAGAAATATGATTGGCAAGTAGTAGCAGAGCAGATTGAAAGTATTTATGAGATGGCAATCGCAGGTGGACAGAGAGTTACTTTGGCCTCAGAAAATAGATTTTGGAATCGCAAATGAGTCTTGAGAGCTTATTTGCGGTTTTGATTATCGTAATTCTTGGCTGGTATCTGTCATTTTCCGCTTCCAGATTGGATCGACTTCATCATCGAGTTGAAACATCATGGGCAACTCTGGATTCCTTATTACACCAACGCGCTGCTTTAGCACAAGAAATTGTTGCTGAATCAAACCTTGACCCTGCAACTGCATACTTAATTTCAACGTCGGCTAGCGCTGCGCGATTTGCAAACCTGGAAGAACGATCATTTGCAGAGAGCGTTTTATCTGAGTCGTTAAAGCTAGTTCAATCTGCTGCACATAATGAGTTACTTGAATTACCAACGCCACTACTGGTGGAACTTTCAGATTTAACAAGCAAAGTGAAATTAGCGATAAACATTCATATAGAAGCAGTTAACGCAACCAGAAACGTCCGTAAGAAAATCTTCATTAGATTATTTAGATTGGCCGGAAAAGCTCCGCTGCCAGTTCGATATGAATTTGAAGATGATGTTCTTGAGCCGACTGATTTGCCCCATTCAGGAGATGCTGAGTCTGAAAGTACCCAAAAACGCAAAAATTTTAAGTGGAATCGATGGCTAGTTTTGCCGCTGGTATTAATTTTTGTGATGCTCTCAAGTAAAGGCATCTCGCCAATATCTGAGTTTATTGTTGAAAAGAAAGTAGAAAAAAATATTTTTAATGGTTTAGCTGGAAGTAACAATCAGATTCTTGTAGTTAAAGTAGATGATACAAAAGGTTCAAGACCGCAGGTTGGGCTTGAAAGTGCAGATGCAGTTTATGTTGAGCAAGTTGAAGCAGGCTTAACGCGAATTGCTGCAATCTATTCATCAACTTTGCCTGAATTAATTGGACCAGTTAGATCTGCGCGTATTTCAGATATTGAATTATTGGCGCAGTTTGGCAGAGTGGGTTTGGCTTACTCAGGTGCGCAAACCAAAATGCGCCCAGTATTAGCTGCAGCAAACATCGAAAATCTATCTGCTGAGAGGAATCCACCAACAATTTATACAAAAGATCCAGATCGGGTAGGCCCAGTAAATATGATGTTAAAGCCAGTACTTTTGTTGGAACGAGCGAATTCAAAAGCTGGCACGCAGATTGATTCTCCAAAATTAACACCTTGGAGTTTTGGTGATGCTCCTAAAGGAGAGACTTTAACCAGCACCGCAAAAATTAAGTGGCCAAGTGCAAGGTATGAATTACGGTGGGATAACTTAAGTGAGAAATATCTAATTTATTTCAATGGTGAACCAAATATGGCTGCTTCAGGTTCACAACTTGCAGCTGATACAGCCATAATCCAATTAGTTTCAATTTCACCATCTATTTATGGCGATAAATTTGGCGGGATAACACCTTTCTCTAAAACAACTGGAAGCGGTAAAGCGATCATGTTGCGCGATGGATTTAGTTATCAATTAACTTGGCAACGAGAGCTTGAGACAGATGTGACTACCTGGCTAAGTACGGATGGAAAGGTTGCGAATTTTAAGCCCGGTAAAATTTGGATCTTTTTAACTGATAACCTCCCGGTTTTGACGCCATGATCAGTTTTTGTGTGTGTTAAGTCGCTTTTTAACTGCTATCGGCAGATGAAAGTCATTAGTACACTTAGAGCCTAGATATTGCTATTGGGGGAATGATGTCCAAGGAAACAGGAACAGCACGAGTAAAGCGCGGCATGGCAGAGATGCTAAAGGGCGGCGTAATTATGGATGTTGTAAATGTTGAGCAAGCCAAAATTGCTGAAGATTCAGGTGCGGTTGCGGTAATGGCGTTAGAGCGCGTACCAGCAGATATCCGTGCACAAGGTGGCGTTGCTCGCATGTCAGATCCGGACATGATTACTGCAATACAAGCTGCAGTTTCTATTCCAGTTATGGCAAAAGCAAGAATTGGTCATTTTGTAGAAGCACAGATTTTACAAACCCTTGGCGTTGATTACATTGATGAGTCAGAGGTTTTAACACCTGCTGATTATGCAAACCATATTGATAAGTGGAATTTCACCATTCCGTTCGTATGTGGAGCAACAAATCTTGGCGAAGCACTTCGTCGAATTAACGAAGGTGCTGCAATGATCAGATCAAAAGGTGAGGCTGGAACTGGTGATGTTTCAAATGCCACAACTCATATGCGCACAATATCTGCTGAGATTCGCAGATTAACCTCAATGCGTGAGGATGAATTATTTGTTGCAGCTAAAGAGTTGCAGGCACCTTATGAGTTAGTAAAAGAAGTTGCTAGTACTGGCAAGCTGCCAGTCGTGTTATTTACTGCAGGCGGAATTGCAACACCAGCCGATGCTGCAATGATGATGCAATTAGGCGCAGATGGCGTATTCGTAGGATCAGGCATTTTCAAATCTGGCGATCCGGCAAAACGTGCCGCTGCATGTGTTAAGGCTGTTACATACTTTACTGATGCAAAGGTTGTCGCTGATGTTTCTCGAGGCCTAGGAGATGCAATGGTTGGTATAAATGTTGCTGATATTCCAGTGCCACACCGTCTTGCGGAGCGGGGCTGGTAATTGTGAAAATTGGAGTACTTGCACTCCAAGGTGATGTTCGTGAACATATTCAATCCTTAAGTGATTGTGGTGTTGATGCAGTCGCTGTTAAGACAAAGAGTGAGATTAAAAGTATTTCTGCCCTGGTAATTCCTGGAGGAGAGTCAACAACAATTGCAAAGCTTGCCCGATCATTTGATCTATTTGATTTGATTAAAGAGCGAATTAATAGCGGTATGCCAACCTATGGTTCATGTGCTGGAATGATCTTGTTATCTGACCATGTTGAGGATGCAATTGTTGGACAGGAAAGTTTTGGCGGAATAGATATGGTGGTTCGCCGCAATGCCTTTGGTCGCCAGGTTGATTCATTTGAGACCGATCTTAAAATTAAAGGAATAACTGAGCCGGCAATTAGAGCAGTGTTTATCCGGGCACCATGGGTTGAATCTGTTGGTGAGAATGTTGAAGTTTTATCTGAATTTACCGATAGCAATGGAGATAAACATCCAGTTGCAGTACGACAAGGACACCTTCTTGCTACTTCATTTCACCCTGAGTTAACTGGAGATAATCGAGTTCATAAGTATTTTGTTGAAAATATTTGTCGCGAGTTTGCAACTTTTTAAGGATATCGGAGAGATATGAGCGGCCATTCCAAGTGGGCAACCACCAAACACAAAAAAGCGATAATTGATTCTCGTCGTGCTAAAAACTTTGCAAAATTAATTAAGGCAATTGAAGTTTCAGCACGTGTTGGGGGTGCGGATGTTTCTGGAAACCCAACACTGTTTGATGCAATTGCAAAAGCGAAGAAAAGCTCAGTTCCTGCTGACAATATTGATCGTGCGGTCAAACGTGGTGCTGGTCTTGAAACCGGTGGTAAAGAGTGGGAAACCATTATGTATGAAGGTTATGCTGCTGGTGGAGTTGCACTACTTATTGAATGTTTATCAGATAATCGAAACCGTGCCGCCTCTGAGGTAAGAGTTGCTGTTACGCGAAATGGTGGCAATATGGCAGATCCAGGATCTGTCTCATACTTATTTAATCGCAAAGGTGTGGTGCTAGTTTCAAAGAACAGTGGGAAAGTTACTGAAGATTCACTTCTAAATGTAGTTTTAGATGCTGGGGCAGATGAAGTAAATGATTTAGGTGATTCATTTGAGATCGTAACTGCACCTTCTGATCTAGTAGCAGTGCGTACTTCACTGCAGACTGCAGGTATTGATTACGACTCTGCTGATACTTCATTTTTGCCAACTATGTCTATTCCAATTGATGCCGAAACTGCGAAGAAGGTATTTGATTTAATCGATGTTATTGAAGAGCTAGATGATGTGCAGAATGTCTACGGAAACTTTGATGTTTCAGATGAGGTAATGGCGAGCCTTAGTTAATACTCATTTCTCGCTGATTAGGCTTTGGCTATGCGCGTTTTAGGAATTGATCCCGGATTAACACGATGTGGCATCGGAATAGTTGATTCAACAGGACCACAAAAGTTAGAGATGGTTGGCGTTGGAGTAATCAAAACTGATTTAGATGCACCACTTGAATTTAGATTACTTGAGTTAGAAAAAGAGATCTCAGTGTGGATTAAAAATTACAAACCAGATGTAATTGCAATTGAACGAGTTTTTTCCCAATTAAATGTTCGAACCGCAATGGCAACTGGCCAAGCAGCCGGCGTTGCCTTATTGCTTGCAGCAAAAGCTGGGATTCCAGTTGTAATGCATACTCCAAGTGAGGTTAAAGCCGCAGTTACAGGATCGGGGCGGGCTGATAAGAAGCAGGTAGCACAGATGGTAAAAAGGTTGCTTAAGTTAAAAGAAATACCAAAACCAGTAGATAGTACCGATGCCTTAGCGCTAGCAATCTGTCATCATTGGCGAGGTGTAGGAAATGCCAGGTTGGCAACTGCAAAGAAAAAGGCGATTAAGAAACGATGATTAGTTCAATCTCTGGAACCGTTAAATCAACCTCACTTAATTCAATTGTAGTTGAGGTTGGCGGGGTTGGAATCTTGGTTCAAGTTCCTATACGAGTCGCTGCCTCAATACAGGTTGGAAAATTAGTTAACTTTCACACCTACTTAATAGTTCGTGAAGATGCGCTGACGCTTTATGGTTTTACCGAACTCGTTGATCGAGATTTTTTTGAACTTCTTTTATCAGTTACTGGAATTGGACCAAAAGTTGCGCAATCGATCCTGTCAGCAAGTGAGGCTTCTGCAATTGCCTCAGCCATAGTTTCATCAAACTTAAAAAGTTTAGAAGCTGTTCCTGGCTTAGGAAAAAAGGGTGCCCAGCGGTTAGTGCTTGAATTAAAGGATAAGGCGGTTAACTTTGTAAGTGGAACTAGTAATGCAAAATTATCAATAACTAACCAGGTCGAAAATGCACTACAGGGTCTTGGTTACTCGGCAAAGGAATCTTCAACGATGATTTCTCAGATCTCTTCAACTACAAAGATTGAAAATATGAGCGCTGCTGAGATTTTGAAGTTAGCCTTAAAATCTGGTGGGAAGAAATAATGAGTGAGCGAATTATTGATCAAGGAGCAGATGATGCTGAAAGAGTTGCAGAGATTGCCCTAAGACCTAAAACACTAGGTGAGTTTGTTGGTCAATTTAGAGTAAGAGATCAGTTAAATTTGCTTTTATCTGCCGCAAAAGAACGTAAATCAGTCTCTGATCACATTTTATTCTCAGGTCCTCCCGGATTAGGCAAAACAACTTTGGCAATGATTGTTTCTGCAGAAATGGATGCACCGATTCGGATTACGTCAGGTCCAGCAATTCAACATGCTGGTGACTTAGCTTCAATCCTTTCTTCATTAGTAGAAGGTGAAATTCTTTTTCTAGATGAAATTCATCGAATGTCTCGGCCTGCGGAGGAGATGCTTTACCTTGCGATGGAGGATTTCCGTGTTGATGTAATCGTTGGTAAAGGTGCAGGTGCTACCTCAATTCCACTAGACCTTCCGCATTTCACATTGGTTGGCGCAACTACCAGGGCTGGCTTACTTCCAAGTCCACTTCGGGATCGGTTTGGTTTTACTGCGCAGTTAGATTTTTATGAAGCAGATGAGTTGTCACAAATAATCAAACGAAGTTCTGACTTACTAGAAATTGAAATAGATAAAGCAGCGGTAGCAGAAATTGCTTCACGATCTCGTGGAACTCCTCGAGTTGCAAATCGACTCTTACGTCGAGTTCGAGATTATGCTCAGGTAAATAAAGAAAAAATTGTTCAACTAGAACATGCAATGGCTGCACTTAAAATATATGAAGTTGATGAGATCGGTTTAGACCGACTAGATAAGGCGGTATTAACAGCCTTAATTAAAAACTTTAATGGTGGTCCAGTTGGAGTTTCAACCCTTGCAATGGCAGTAGGTGAAGAGATTGAAACAATTGAATCCCTTGCTGAACCGTTTTTAGTAAGAATGGGATTCTTAGCTCGCACACCACGTGGTCGAGTTGCAACCGCTGCTGGTTGGGCACATATTGGTGTTAAGCCACCTTTATCTGCGCAGATCGGCACCGATGCCTCACTCTTCGACCAAGATCCAGATATCGCACAATAATCTCAGCAAATTTCACTTAAATTACACACAACTTATGTTGGATTTCTCAATAAACTCACCTCAGCCTAGAATTGGATCTCATGTCTGCTAATAAAATTGCTAATACCCAATCGCGTGCAGCTCGCACGATTTCCATCATGCTCTTAATAATTTTGGCATTTACCGGTATTGCATTTGTTTCAGGCGCTACATCATTTAAATTAGGACTTGATTTACAAGGTGGAACCAGCGTTACTCTGCAGCCTCGAATCGAACAGGGCCAAGTAGGAAAAGTTACGACTGAGGCAATTGATCAAGCGGTGGCAATTATTCGCCAGCGCGTTAACTCATTAGGTGTTGCTGAGTCTGAAGTCTCCGCTCAAGGAAGCGGTGTAAACCGCCAGATTGTTATATCCGTACCGGGTGAAACTGGTCGAAGAATTGTTGATTTAGTTGGTCAAACAGCAGAACTTAGATTCAGGCCTGTGCTTGTAGTTGGTGCACCAAATGCAACTTCAGTAAGTGGCGATACCGCAACTGCAACACTGCCATCTGGGGTTACTGCAGATTTGAATGCACAGTATGCAGCTTTAGATTGCACCTTGCCTCAAAACCGCCAAGGCGGTGGCGGAGCAGGTGAAGCAGCAACTGTTGTTAGTTGCGATCGAGATGGAACTTCTAAATACATTTTGGCTCCAGCAGAGGTATTAGGTCGTCAGGTAACAAAGGCATCATCAGTAATTAGCACTCAAAATGCAGCAGGTTGGTATGTAATTTTAGATTTTAATGGCGAGGGAACCAGCAAGTTTGGTGCCATGACAACCCGTCTTACCTCTTTACCATCTCCACAAAATCAGGCAGCAATTGTTTTAGATGGTTTGGTTTACTCTGCACCAAGAATTAATGAGCCAATTAATACTGGCACTGCACAGATTACTGGAAACTTTACGCAAGAAGATGCGCAAGATTTAGCGAACGTTTTAAAGTATGGCGCACTTCCACTTGCTTTTGATCGCGGTGAGGTTCAACAAGTTTCACCTACCCTCGGAGCTGATCAATTAAGGGGTGGTCTAATTGCCGGAGTTCTTGGTTTGTTGTTAGTAATTATTTATTCACTCCTTTACTACCGAGGCCTAGGAATTGTCTCTGTTGGCTCCTTATTAGTTGCCACTGCAATCGCCCTTCTTTCATTTTTGCTACTCGGTAAAGCAATTGGATTCACATTGACTCTGGCAGGTATTGCAGGTGCAATTGTGGCAATTGGTATTACCGCTGACTCCTTTATCGTTTACTTTGAACGTATTAGAGATGAAGTTCGTGAGGGTCGATCTTTAAAATCTGCGGTTGAGACTGGTTGGAAGCGAGCTCGCCGTACCGTACTTGTTGCAGATGCGGTTTCTATGATCGCTGCCCTCATGCTTTACTTCTTTGCAGTAGGCGGCGTAAGAGGTTTTGCGTTCACACTAGGACTTACCACCGTTATTGACTTGATTGTAGTTTTCTTCTTTACAAAGCCACTAATAACTGTTCTAGCTAAATTCAAGTTTTATAACGAAGGACACCCACTCTCAGGATTTTCTGCAAAATCACTTGGAATTGTTACTAAGAATAATTTGCCGACCGAGGGGGTTAAATAATGGCCAAGCTTTCAGGAATAGGCGGACGGCTTTATCGCGGCGAGACCTCTATAGATTTTATTGGTAAGCGAAAAATTTGGTATTCATTTTCTGGATT
>Ga0304730_1001822_pt1 | contig 15726 bp, 17 predicted proteins | sample M_130628_MF_Meta_FD_190474 | JGI IMG/M metagenome (GOLD analysis project Ga0304730, IMG submission 190474) | Freshwater microbial communities from Lake Montjoie, Canada to study carbon cycling - M_130628_MF_MetaG (v2) (version 2) | ecosystem: Environmental > Aquatic > Freshwater > Lake | place...
CGCCCGTCGGGCCGCAATTATCGACGACATACCAAATAGCCACGGCCGCAGCATGCCTGACCACCACCACCGGCCTGCTATCCGCACAGCGCGTCAGATCCAACAAAACCGGCGCCGCGCTCAACAACGTGGCAAGCCGCTACAGCCAAATCGCCGATGCAGCGCAGGCCGCAAGGCCCCTGCACTCATGACACCTACCAGACTAAAACCCGCGGACTACCCCAGACGCTCGACAGGAAAGGGATTGCGATGAGCCCCGGCTTGTCCTCTGCGAATTTATCGCGCGGTGAACCGTGACAGGTGGCTTGGGTGAACTGTTCGACTCGGGTTCGGCCGAAATATACACACATATATTACCCGTACGCGTCGACTCGGCTGGGGAGTATCTCTACGACGCCAATGGAGACGTCGTGCTCGATTATGAAAATCCGATTCCGATAGACGAAGTTTTCGGCTCCGATGCCCCCAACAGCTGGGACACGGCCGAGAAGTGGGCCCTCCCGATCCTGTTGACGGCGATAACGATCCATGTTGCGTCGATGTTTACTACGGGTCTTGCGTCTGGGCCGCCTGATGCCGGTGACGGCTTAGCAGCAGGGGTCGATGCATTCCAGGGGGCATCGGAGATCTTGGGATCGGCCGGCAGCGACCCCGGATGGCAGGGCCCAGCCGCACAGTCATACAACGCCCGAAACACCGAGCAGCAGAACCGCACCAACCAGATGGCCACACTCGACACGGAACTGGCAGCCCTGCTGCAAACCCAGGCCGCCAAGGTAGAAAAACTACGCAAGGACATGTACATCGTCCTCGGCACGCTCACATCGGCGAAACCCGTCGCATGGATGCTCTACAAGATTACGCCGCCCGTCGGGCCGAAATTATCGACGGTGTATCAAATTGCCACGGCCGGAGCATGTCTGACGACCACCACCGGCCTGCTGTCCGCACAGCGCGTCAGATCCAACAAGACCGGCGCCGCGCTCAACAACGTCGCCGAGAGCTACGGCCACATCGCCGACGCCGCACAAGCAGCAAGGCCCCTGCACTCATGACGCTACCCGGATGGACCCCGCGGATGCTGTCACGTCCCGCCCGCCCGTACAGCCCCTCCTCACAAGCGCAAAACAACCTTGGCACAATCAACGAGCGCTCCGGCCCGCGCGGACAGCCTCGTCACCAGATCGATTACGAGAACGACCCTGGGGTGGAGGGACAGCCCACCGATGAGCGGCTGAACGAATTACAACGGCAGCAGGACGAATTACAACGGCAGCGGGACCGTGACAATACGAATTTCTACATCCTCTATGCGGCGTCGGGGATCCATATCGCGCTGAATCTGTTGAACGGACGCGGCAACCCAGAACCCGGTGACGGACTCACTCAGGGCGCCGGGGTGTTCCGGGACGCATCAGCGATGTTAGGAGCAGCCGGCAGCGACCCCGGGTGGCAGGGTGCGGCCGCACAGTCTTATGACGCCCGAAACACCGAACAGCAGGCCCGCACCAACCAGATGGCCGCACTCGACACGCAGTTGGCAGGCCTGCTGCAGACCCAGGCTGTCGAGGTGCAGAACCTCCGCGTGAACATGGGCCTCGTCTCAATGACCCTCGTTGCGGGGTATCTGGCCGCGAAGATGGCTTTAGCTGTAGAGGCGAGTCCAGCAGCGTGTTACGCCATTCAAACAGTGTTTGCGACCGCTTGCCTGAGCCTCGATGGCTGGCTACACGATGAACAGAAAGTCAGGGCGCAGACGACCGGCGCCGAAATTGAGAAGCTGGCTGCCACTTACAGCCAGATCGCCGACGCTGCAGTGGCATCACGGCCGCTGCACTGATGCAGCAGCAACAATGGAGAGAAGGAGACACCATGGATAATCTGAAAGTCACACCGGATTTCTTGACGCAGTTGGCGCAGAAGCAAACGAACGCGGCGGAGGAGATCTCGACCGCGACCGCGCAAACCGAGGGGTTGGCCAACAAGGTTGTCTCAACCCACGGGGTGGTCTGCTCAGGCTCGCATACACCCATCAAGACAGCCGAAACGCAGCGCCAACGAGCTATCACCGAGTTGGCGATCGTCTCCCAACAAACCGCTGAACGACTCCTTGAAGGCCTCGAGGACTACACGACCTCCGACGGCAAGTCCAGTGACGTGATGGATAAGCAGGTGCGGCCCTGACAATCATGTGCATCTCGCACAGAGCCGACATGCAATGACGGGCTTGGAGAATCTCGAGGCCGGCGGCGGCGAATTTTACTTCAATGCGGACGGCGAGTTGTTCGCCGCGGATCCCGTCACCAATGCCCTCACGCCGGTTTCCGAGCTGCCCGCCCCCACCCCGAGTGATGGCTGGGAAACCGCCCATGATGCCGCACCCAAGATTTTGGCGGCGGCGATAACAATCCACTGGGTTGTGATGACTCCGTTGAACGGTATCGGTGCCCCTGATACCGGTGCGGGGCTCACGGCGGATGCCGAGGTGCTCCGGGGCGCGTCGGCGATCGTCGGATCAGCCGGCAGCGACCCCGGGTGGCAGGGTCCGGCCGCACAGTCGTACGACGACCGAAACCTCGAACAGCAGGACCGCATCACCCAGATGGTCGAACTCGACACAGAAATGGCGGGCCAGCTGCAAACCCAGGCTGCCGAGGTGGAAGAACTGCGCGACAATATGTACGGGGTCGGCGGGACGCTCTTAGCGGCGATCCCCATCGCATGGGGGCTCTACCAGATTGCGCCGCCCGTTGGGCCGAGATTATCGACGGTGTACCAAATAGCCACGGCGACTGCATGTCTGGCCGCCGATGTCAGCCTCCAGACCAAACAGGGCCTCCGATCCCAAGAGACCGGCGCCGCGATAGAGAAGGTAGCTGCCAGTTACGCGGAGATCGCCACGGCGGCACAGGCATCACGACCGCTGCATACCCCGGGCCGCGAAACATAGGCACCCCCGACCGGAGCCTCACCGCGGCGCGACAACGGGACGCAACCTGCCAAACCAATCACCGACGTGATGAGGCAATGATTCAATAATTGCGTTGCACGAATGCGGCGACCCGACCCGAGCCTCAACCGGACGGAGGACAACCAATGTCGATACCGTTCTCGCGCAGTTTTGACGACTTGCTCAGCGCCTCCTTCTCCTCGTCCTCCTCTTCGGAATCGCTGGCCGCAGCTCCGCGCGCGGCGCTGCCCGATAATTGGCAGCTCCCGGTAGAAGAACTGTCGATGTGGACAGAGTTCAGGGTTCTGTTCTTGACATCGGCGGCGCACACCTCTGCAAGTCTTTTGAATGGTTTCGGTGCCCCTGAAACCGGCGATGAACTCACAGCAAGTGCCGGTGTGTTCCAAGACTCTTCAGAGTTATTGGGATCAGCCGGCAGCGACCCCGCGTGGCAGGGTCCGGCCGCACAGTCTTATGACGAACGCAACATCGAACAGCAGAACCGCACCAACCAGATGGCGCTACTCGATACGGAATTGGCGAATTTGCTGCAAACCCAGGCTGCCCAGGTGACAGAACTGCGAAACTCCATGTACGTCATCACAGGAACGCTCGCAGCGGCGTGGCCCGTCGCATGGCAGCTCTATGTGCAGCCGATCGCTGGACCAGCGGTATCAAAATGGTTCCAAATAGGAACGGCCATCGCTGTGCTGGGTGCCGATATCGGCCTCCAAACGGAACAGGGCTTCAGATCCCAGCAGACCGGGGCCGCGATGGAGAAGCTGGCCGCCAGCTACACGCAGTTCGACCACGCGGCACAGACATTAAGTCCGCTGCACTGATGAGGAGGCATCATGGAGAGCATTGACGTCACACCGGATTTCCTGAGGGGGCTCGCGGATATGCAAGAGCAGGCGGCGGACAAGATCTCAGGTACGGCCGCTGCAACCCACAAGCTCGCCGGGTTGGGCGGCACAGTTGAGGTCAGCCACGGGGCTGTCTGCGCCGGCTCGTGGCCCGGTCTCAAGCTCGCCGTAGCGGGGCGCAAATCTGCGGTCGACCAGTTGGCGTCGGTCTCCCGGCAATTGGCCCAACGGCTACTTATCGGCCTCGAGCACTACACGACCTCCGACGGCGAGTCCGGTGACGTGATGGATAAGCAGGTTCGTCCCTGACGATCGTGTGCATTCCGCCACGATGCCTGAGACAAGGAGATGTTAACTGTGAGCGAAGAGGCTGGCATCAACGGCCTAAGCCTTGATGCATTCAATAACATGAGAGCAGGGGCGGGCGAAGTTGATTATGGGACGTTAAGCGGCTTGACGGACGAAATGACGGCCGCCGAAAGAGCGAACTTACTTAAGTACGCCGACAACTTCGAACGATCCACAGGGCCCGGGCTGGACCAGGCTCCTATGACAACCGCGGAAGAACTGAAAGCGCAAGCCAAATTTTACGCAACAAGTGAAAGTGTTAGAACTCTGAGATATGCGTCGGCAATCCACCTTTCGACGTTAGCGTTGACTGGCTATCCCCCTTACGAAAAAGGTGAGGAACTTAGGACGAGTGCCGGGGAGTTCCACGACGCGTCGGCGATCTTGGGTTCGGCGGGTAGTGACCCCGGGTGGCAGGGTCCGGCCGCACAGTCTTACAGCGGCAGGAACACCGAACAGCAGGCCCGCACCGAGAGGATGGCCGCACTCGACAAAGATTTGGCGGACCTGCTGCAGGAGCAGGAAACCCAGGTAGCAAACCTTCGGTATAAATTGGCCGGGATGACAGCAGTGCTCCTAGCGGCGTTCCCCGAGGTCGCCGTGTTGCATGCTCAACTATATTTCGGTTGCGTGCCGCCCCAAGAAACCTGGCCGGCACCGACGGCTAGCGCCCTGTATTTACAAATCAGGCTTGCAACCTTCGTTCTTGGTACCGATGCCACCCTCATGTCGGTACAGGGCTTCAATTCCAGGCAGACCGGGGCAGCGATGCAGACCGTGGCCGACGGCTACAACCAGATCGCCGCCGAGGCGCAGGCCGCACTGCCGCTGCACTCGTGACGTTGCCCAACTGGACCGCGAACATGCACTCGCGAACAGCGGATCAGGGTGTTGGTTTCGCGCGACTACGCGGCCATCGACGATCAGTCCGGTGATGTGATGAAAAGAGCCGGGTCGTCCCTGATGATCAAGTACGGTTCGCATATCCCGGTACGCCACAACTCAGGTGAGGACCATATGACCCACGACGAGGCTATGGCCCCCGACGAGGCAGGGCCGCGACAACGTCGCGCGGGAGTAGCAGAAGCAAAGCGTCACTTGCGGTTTGCGACGGTCGGAGCGGCCATCGTGTTGGTCGGCCTCACCGGCTGTTCGAGCAATCAATCCGCTACCTCGTCATCCCCGACCCAGTCATCGTCGTCGGCCAGTTCTGTCGCGACTTCCCCGGATGCGCCCGCCGTCGACGGGTTGTCCCATGTGTCGATCAAGACCAATGACCTGACCGCGACGCTCGCTTTCTACACCAAGGTGATCGGGCTGGTTTCGATGTCCCGGCCTGATTTCGGCTACCCCGGCGCCTGGCTGGGGTCGCCGGGCTCAAGCGAGCACGCGTTCGTGCACATCTACGCCGGCGGCCCGGCACTGGGACCCGAAGGCGCCACCGTGCTGGGCTCGGGTGCGATCGATCATGTGACGCTGAACTGCCACGACTTCCGCGGCTTCATCGACCGCTTCACGGCGGCGGGGCTGCAGTGGCGCGAATTCCTGGTGCCCGGCACAACCACCTGGCAGTTGTTCGTCTTCGACCCCTCGGGTGTGCAACTGGAGTTGAGCTTCGACGGCAGCACCGAGACCGGGCCACCGCCGGACTTGTCACCGGGGCGCGGTTATGTCGCCGGCACCAGCTTCTTCGATCCCGCGACCTATCCCAAGCTGTCCTGAGAACAGTTCCGAACGGCCGCAACATGAAACCCCCGACGGTTACCCTCGACTGAGCCTCAACCTAAGGAGCGCCCATGGATGAGTTGTCCCAAGATCCCGCTATCGCAGCCGTCGGTGGCGCGGTCGCCGCTTCCGGCGCGCAGGGACTTGCCAGTGCTGCTGCGGCGGCGGCATCGGTCACCGGACTGGCACCCGCCGGAGCCGACGAGGTCTCGGCGCAGGCGGCGGCGGCGTTCGCCGCCGAAGGCACCCAGATGACGGGTCTGATCGAGGCGGCCCAGCAGGAGACCGCCCGCGCCGGTGCGGCAATCACACAAGTCGCGTCCGCCTACACCGACGCCGATGAGGACGAGGCGCAGCGCATCGGCAACGCCGGCGACGCCATCGACACCTCGACACAGTAGCCGCCGTGCTCTGGCATGCGCTGCCGCCGGAAGTGAACACTGCCCGGCTGATGATGGGCGCAGGCACGGCACCCATGTTGCAGGCCGCCGCCGGGTGGCAGGCTCTGGCTACGGCCCTGACCACGCAGGCCACCGAACTCGATGTCGCCCTGAAGTCGTTGCAGCAGTTGTGGACCGGGGCCAGCAGCCAGCGGGCCATCGCCGCGGCGACACCGATGGTGACGTGGCTGCAAACCGCCGCCGGGCAGGCCGAGCAGCGCGCGGCACAGGCCACCGCTCAGGCCGCGGCCTATACCGCCGCGTTGGGTACGACACCGACGCTGCCGGATATCGCGGTGAACCACGTCACTCGCGCGGTGCTGACGGCCACCAACTTTTTCGGTATCAACACAATGCCGATCGGCCTCAAGGAAACCGACTACTTCGTGCGGATGTGGAATCAGGCCGCCACAGCCATGGACGTCTATCAGGCGGAGACGGCGGCGAATACCATCTTCGCACCACTGACACCGGCTAAGCCGATCCTCGCTCCCGCGGTGGGCGACGTGGCCGACGCCGCCGGCAGGTTGGCGAAAATGGCCGCCGATGTCACTGAGAACGGCGCTGACGCCGCTGCCACGACTCTCGCCGACACTCTCCGCACCACTCTGGCCGACCTGGCGTCGGAAATCGCTAATGCCGAATTGCCGTCGTTGGAGCAACTCAGCAAGTTCGCGACACAACTCAGCGGGCCGATGCAGCAGATGAGTCAGTTCGGTCAGCAGTCGTTTCAGCAGTTGCAGCAGCTGGTCCAGAAGGCCGGCGGCAAGGGCGGCCTGGGCGGCGACCCGACGGCCGACCCGCAGGAGGACCCGGCCGATCAGATCGGTCTGCTGGGCGCCAGCCCCGGTTCCACTCACCCGCTGGCCGGCGGATCGGGTCCCAGCGTCGGCGCGGGCATGCTGCTGGCGGATTCGCTGCCCGGGGCCGGCGGCTCACCGCCCCGCACTCCCCTGTTGGCCGAGTTCCTCGGCCGGTCCGACCCGGCGGCGGCCCCCGCCCCGGCTGCCGCAACCGGTGGAGCGGCCGGATCCTCGGCCATGGGCTCCGGTGCCGCACCGCTGGGCGCGATGGGCGCCGGCGGGCAGTCCAGCGGTACCCGTTCAGCACCGGCGATCGCGCAACCGCTCGGCCGGGAAGATGACGCTGAGGACGAAGGCCAGGACCCCTCCGATGGGGACGACTGGTGATGCTGCATCGTTAGGTTTCCCAGGCTCCGAAAGTCGTGGCAGGGCTGAGCCGAATTCGAGTAATTTCACCCATCCCTGCGGCGGTACCGGGCCGCTAGAGTTCGGCCCATGAATCCCGCATTGAAAATCGCAGGTGCTGCTCTCGCGGGCGCGGCGGTGACTGCCGCGGGATTCGGCATCGCGATGTCGCAGTCCCCCAACCCGGCAGCTACCCCGGTCGCACCCCCCGCCCACATCGCGGCGTTCACCGGGAATATCACCGAGGCCGCAGCACAGAATCAGGATTTCCGACGGGTGTTGTTCACGGGCACCAAATCCCAACTCGTGGTGATGAGCATCCCGCCGGGCGGGGAGGTCGGCCAGGAAACACATCTGAACGTCGAACAGGTTTTCTTCTTCCAATCGGGAACCGGCGAGGCGAGTCTGGACGGAAAGAAGACGCCGATCGGCCCGGGCGACGTGGTCGTCGTGACGCCGGGCACCGACCATAACTTTCGCAACACCGGGGCCGTGCCGGTGAAGATCTTCACCATCTACGCCCCGCCGAACCACATCGACGGCCGCATCCACAAGACCCTTGAGGACGCGAATGCCGACACCGTCGACAGCGCATTCAGCCCGGGCTGACGACGAAGGCGGTGATGGGTGTGCGGCGCTTCCTGGCGATGGCGGCGGCGCTGACCCTGATATTGCTCAATGCGGCCCCGGCACTGGCAGTCCCCCCACCCGAGATAGATCCCGAGGCGACACCGGCGGATACCGTCGAGCCAGAGTTGCCCCTCGAACAACGCCGCTACTGCTCGGCACCCACCACGCTGCCGAATTCGGAATTCCGTGATGCCCCGTGGGCCAGTACTTATCTGGACATCCCTGGAGCGCAGCGGTTCGCCACCGGGGCCGGGGTGACGGTAGCGGTGATCGACACCGGCGTGAACGCCTCCCCGCGGGTACCGGCCGAAGCCGGTGGCGATTTCATCGACGAGGCCGGCGACGGGTTGACCGACTGCGATTCGCACGGGACCATCACCGCGTCCATCATCGCCGGCCGGGGTGCCCCGACGGATGCGTTCATCGGCGTGGCACCCGATGCGCGGCTGATCTCGTTGCGGCAGACATCGGGCGCCTACGAACCGGTCGACGTGCAGGTCGACCCGAACGACCCCAACAGCACTCCGGCGGCGGCGTCGATTCGCAGCCTGGCGCGGGCCATCGTGCACGCGGCCAATCTCGACGCCGGGGTGATCAACATCAGCGAAGCGGCCTGCTTCAAGGTGACCCGGCCGGTCGATCAGTCCTCGCTGGGCGGAGCACTTAATTACGCCGTCAACGTCAAGGGCGCGGTGGTCGTCGTCGCGGCCGGCAACACCGGCGGTGATTGCACCCAGAACCCGCCCGTCGACCCGTCCGGAACCAACGATCCTCGCGGCTGGCAGGACGTCCAGACGATCGTCACGCCGGCGTGGTACGACTCCCTGGTGCTGACCGTCGGTGGCGTCGCACCGACCGGGGTGCCGAGTCCGTTCTCGATGCAGGGTCCGTGGGTGGGTGCGGCAGCACCCGCCGAGGACATCACCGGCCTGGGCGGCAACGGCGAACCGGTGAACGCCCTGCAGGGTGCTGACGGGCCGGTCCCGATCGCCGGTACCTCCTTTGCCGCGGCTTATGTATCAGGTGTGGCAGCCCTTGTGCGACAACGCTTCCCGGAGTTGACACCGGCAGAGGTGATCGACCGGATCGTGTCCACTGCGCGCAATCCCGGCGGCGGCGTCGACAACGCCGTCGGTGCGGGCGTCATCGATGCCCACGATGCGCTCACGTGGGATGTAGCGACCGGTCCGCCGGAAGCGCCGCCCACCATCAAACAACTTCCGCCCCCGGTGATTGTGCCGCCGCCTGATCGTGGGCCGATCACCGCCGTGGTGGCCGGTGTCCTGGGTCTGGGAGTGCTGCTGGCCGTGGTGGCTCTGGCCGGACGGGCACTGAAGCGCCGATGAAGATCTCCAGGAGCCCACTGCGGCTGAGGTTCAGCATGGGCTACGCACTCGCGATCGGCATTGCGGTCCCCGCTCTGGTGTTCCTCTTCCTCGATACCCACCACCAACGCTGGGCCATCTCGGTGGTGGCGGCGGCCGCCGTGCTGGCATTGGTCACCTTCCGCGGCCGTCGGCTGACCGGGTGGGTGCGGACGTTGTTCGGGTGGATCTGGCGACGCCGCCGGGCACCGGTGGCGCCGTCGAAGGCCGTCGTCGGCGCCACCGTGCTGCCGGGTGATCCGGTGGCCGTGCGCTGGCAGGGCGAGACCCTGGTCGCGCTCATCGAACTCATCGCCCGCCCCTTCACCCCGACCGTCATCGTCGACGGTCAGGCCCGCAGCGAGGACGTGCTGGACACCGCGATGCTGGAGCAGTTGCTGGCGGTGCACTGCCCCGAACTCGAGGCCGACGTGGTCTCCGCCGGATACCGGATCGGTTCGATCGCCTCCGCGGAAGTGCTGAGCATGTATGACGACGCCGTCGGGTCGGACCCGGCACCGGCGCACCGCCGCACCTGGCTGCTGCTGCGCGCCGACCCGCTACGCACCCGGCACTCGGCGCAACGCCGCGATGCCGGCGCCGCCGGTTTGGCCCGCTACTTGGTGGCCTCGACGACGCGCATCGCCGACCGGTTGGCCGGGGCGGGAATCGACGCACGCTGCTGCGCCGACTTCACCGATTTCGACGCCGCCACGATGATCAGCTTCGAACGGGAGAACTGGTCGAGGCTGCGCGGGCCCGAATCGGTCACCGCGGCCTTCACCGCAGCAGGCGGTCCGGACGTGTGGTGGTCGGCGCCCGCGGATCGCACCATCACCCGGATCCGCATCGGTGTCGGTACCGCACCGCGATCCACGGTGTTATTGACCACCGCCGCGAAACGCAAGAAGCCGAAGGGATTCGCCCCGCTCTCCGGGGCCCAACGGGCGGCGCTGGACGGCCAGGATCTCGTCAATGACCAGCACTGGCCGTTACCGATCGGATCGGCCGGGGTCCTGGTGGGCGAGAACCCCGACGGTTTCCGGGTGTACCTGCCGTTCGACGATGTCGATTCCTGCGTCGTGGTGGGCGAGGCCCAGAATCCGGCGTGGTTTGCCGTACGCGCCGCCGCCGCGGGCGGGCGGGTCACCCTGGAATCCCCGCTGGGTGCGCTGGCCGAGATGATCGGCGCCGATATCGGGTCAGTATCGCAGGTGGCGTGGCCGGGTGCCGTCACCCATCTCGGTGGGCGACCCGGCATCGGCCGGGTGGTGTTGCGGGACAACCAAATAGCCACCCCCCGGCACCAGGGTTTGGCTGTCCGGCCGATCTCCCTGGACGGGGAGAGCCGCTTCGTGGAGGCACTCACACAGCAGCCTTCGGCAGCGCACTCATGACCGCCAACGAAGAGAACAGGATTCTGGTATGACGCAGCCTGAACTGAGTGTCGAACTCGACGAGTTGCTGAATAAAGCCAAGCAGTTGGAGGCAATCCGCTTCCGCGAACCCTTCCCACTCGACAAACCCAGCACGCCGTGCCAGGTGGGGGAAGCACTGGATGCGACTCAGCAAATCGGGGACAGCCATGATTCCATCGTGGTGTGCCTTGAGGACGCCGATAAGCAACTGGCGGAACTGGTGGATGCACTTCGGGAATCCGCGAAAGAGTTCGAGGAGTACGACGAGGCCGCCGCCGAGGCATTCAACAACGACACCACAGTGCCGGCGGCGGCGGAGGGCGCCGCCAAGGCGGATACAAGTCCGGTGACGTCCGACACCACAAACTACGGGGGCAGTTGGGCGGACGGTCAAACGGATGTGCTGGTGCGGTCGCGCCAGATCTACGAGACAGGCGATCGGGGCGTTTCGATGCAGACTTACGCCACGACCCTGAACAAGTATGCGGAGTATCTGAACGACCTCGCCAGCCTCGCCGCAAGTCCTTTTCTCGTCCACTTCAAGGAATGGGAGGGCACGGCGGCTGACAAAGCCAATAAGGCTTTGGACGACTGGGTGGAACCGATCAAGGATTTATCGGCAGACTGCACGACGTTGGCCAAGCATGCATTGAACCTCCGGGACGCCTATCTCCTGATTGAGACGAACACGGAGATTAAGAGGCCGATAAACCCCGATCCCGATGTAGAAATAAAAAGGCTCAAGGAAGCGCACCCGGAGCCTAAGCACCCCCGCCCCGTCACGGTGGCATGGGTTGACCGCGCCTGCAAAGGTGACATGTCTGACTTCGAGAATATCGACTGGGAGATGTACGGGGTCGCGGCCTTTCTCACCGTCATCACCGCTGGCTTAGCCGCGCCTATGTTCGCGATGGGTGCGGGGAGACACGATTGGAGGGTGCGGGGGGCCCCCTTGGCCTACGCGGCCTTACAAGAAATGTCCGACGCCGCCATGGCGAAGTTCAGAGAAAAAGCGGGATTCGGTACTAGTACGACGTTTCCACAGGTCAGCCCCAAATGGAGGAACAGTAATCCCGGCGGCGGCGGCGGCGGCGGAGGTGGTGGCGGCGGAGGTGGCGGCGGCAATTTGCCACCCAGCGGGGCCGGGTCGCCCACTATGCCCACCATGCCTACCATGCCGACACTGCCCTCCGATGTCCCGTCGGACGTGCCGACCGACATGTCGTTACCGACGGATGGGGTGCTCGGTGGTGTCGGGGCCGGCTCGTCCAAACTGCCCGCCGGGGGTCTGGGGATGCGGGCGGCGTCGGTTGGTGGCGGCGGGGTGCCGTCGATGCCGTTGCAACCACCGGTCGCTGCCGAGGGCGCGGGTTCCGCCGCCGGACGCGGCGGGCCGAATCTGGGAGGTGCCGGCGCAATGGGCGGCGCCGCGATGGGCGGCCGTGGCGGCATGGGCATGGTTCCGCCAATGGCCGGCCAGGGCGGCAAGGGTGAGGACAGCAAGGCCAAGCGAGCCCAGCAGGACGAGGAAGCCCTCTATGCCGAGGATCGCCCGTGGACCGAGGCGGTGATCGGCAATCGCCGACGCAAGGATGGACCCGACAACAAGGAGTCGAAATGACAGACCCGCACATGCCGGATATGGATGCCGCGTTGCAGCAGGCCCAGCTGGCACAGTCGTCCCTCGAGGACTTCATGCACGGGATGAACACCGGAACCTTCACCGGAACCGACGACACCCGGACCGTGGAGGTGACCATCAACGGACGCCAGTGGCTGACCGACCTCTACATCGAGGACGGCCTGCTGCGCCTGGGCGCCGAAACCGTGGGTGCGCGACTCAATGAGGCCGTGGGCAACGCGCAGGCTGCCGCGACCGCGGGTGTCGAGGCGCAGCACGAGCAGCTGATCGCGAAACTGGAAGATATCGCCGCGACCCTGCAATCCCAAGTCGGATCGCTGCAGGGCGACGGTTAAGCCGCAACGAAATCGTCTGGGCGACATGGGAATTGCGCGGCCGGCGGGCGAATACGCCGAGCAGATGATCAGCCCCGGTGGGTGGCCGGAGGTTGACGAGGCCACGTTGTCTGCCCGGGCGGAGGAGTTTGCCGGGATATCTCGGCAACTCGGTGCGGTGCTGGACAGCTGTGCGCAGCAGAAGATGCAGGTCTTCGAGGGAGGTATCTGGTCCGGAGGTGCCGCCGATGCCGCCAACGGCGCACTCGGCCGCAACATCGACCAGTTGACGGCGCTGAAAAGCGATGCCGAGGATGCGATGCGCTGGCACAACCAGATCGCCGGGGTGATCGCGGACGCCAAATCGGCGATCTCCGATAACGTCGAGGCCGCCAATGCCTCGATCACCGCGTTGCAGAACGACAAAGCGCTCGACGCCGATGAACGAACTGCCGCAATCAACTGGGTGATCGCCGCCACCCATGGGGCCAACACCAGCCTCGTCGCAGCCACCGCGAAGCAGATCCTGGTCACCGGGGCGCAGAAAACCTCGCCATCGGGTCCGGCGAATTCGGGTGATCAGACCACGCGACCGTCTGACCAGAACACTCCTGACCAGAACACTCCTGACACTGAGAACGGCACGCCCGGCGATACTCAATCACCCGGCGCCACGGAATCTGCAAGCGGTGCGCTGTCGTCACTGATGTCGTCGGCGTCATCGGGGTCCTCGCCGACATCGCCGACCGCGGGCCTCGACACGGTCGATCAGTCGACACCGTTCCTCGCGAACGGCGCATCTGTGATGTCGCCAGGCTCGTCGTCGCGGACAGCGACACCGGGCCGCGCCGGCGGTGTTGGCAAGGGACTGTCGGCGGCGGCGCTGAGTTCTTCCCCGGTCGGCGCCGCACCGGTGGCATCCGCGCCCATGGTGGCGCCTCGATCCACGGAGGACCCATCGGCGGCCGCGCCGATGGGAGCACCGATGGGCGCGGGCGCTGCCGGCGGGGCCGCGGCGGGTTCACGTAAGGGATCGGTGGCGCCGGCGGGAATAAGCCCAACGGCGGCCTCGTCGCCACCGGGGCAGAAAGCGCCCGCCGGAGCAGGGGGGCAAAAGGGCCGTCGGCAGGAACCGGATGTGCCTGATCGGCCCGTGGCCGCGGCCGCCGCGGCACCACCGATACCGGTCTCCGCGGCGCGGGCCGAGCGTGATGCCATCGCGGCAGCAACCGCACCGGAGGCGGCTAAACGCGGTGGTGCCGATCCACTGGCACTTGCGCGTCGGGTTGCGGCGGCCTTGAACGCCCCGGACAGCCCCGGCACAGGTGAGTTCGGGTTCTTCTGGATGACCGCGGTGAGCACGGACGGCGCGATCGTGGTGGCCAACAGTTACGGACTGGCCTTTATCCCCGCCGGGGTCCAACTACCTGAGCCGGTGCAGGTGGTGACCGCGGATGCAGAAATCCCGGCTGTCGAACGGGCGCGCTGGGCGACTTACCCGGCCATGGCAGTGCAGGGCTGGGCGGCCCATCACAACAAAAAGCTGCGGGCGGTCATCGCCACCTCCGAACAGTTCGGCAGATCTGACCCCGGTGCGGCCAAGGTGGTGCTCGAACCCGAAGACATCCCGGCGACGGGTGTCATGACGGGCCGGTCGCGCCTGGAGGTCGTGGACCCCGACTCGGCGGCGGTCCTGGCTGAGACAGCCGATGACGGGTTACTCGACTTGTTGCCGCCCGCGCCGGCCGACTCCGATAGGAATGCGGACCAACTCTCGACGTTGGCGTGGGAGGTGGTGCGGCCCTTGACCGGCTCTGCAGAGGGCCGAGAAACCCTTCATCTCAAGGCATTTGGCCCATATGCGGCGCTGGAACGCGATATCGCCCTGGCCGCGGCGCACACCGCCGCCGAGTCTGATGCGCGCCGCGCCGCCGTCGCCGACTGGCTGTATTGGCGGCACGTCGGTGGGTTACTCGACAGCGCTTTGGGCGCTGCCCGGTAAAAGTGTTTCCGCCGATGGGGCGGCATCGGCGATCGGGACGCGCGGCCCATCGGTACTGCCCGACGCGGCGCCATCGGCCTGCGGTGCAGACTCCTCCGCAGCACCTGCCGCCGCTGCTTCAGCCGCCTTCTTTTCCTCTTCGGCCTTCTTTTCCTCTTCGGTCTTCGCGTCTTGGACGGTGGTGTCCGCCGCAGGCGGCGCGGGTGGCGCGGCCGGATTCTGGCCGCCGGCTTGTGCTTTCGACACCAGCCCCTGCACCTGCCCGGACAGACTCTGGGTGACCGATCCCATCATCGGCGCCATCTGACCGAGTTGCTGTGCGGCCTCTTCGGCCGACGGAAGCTTTTCTGCGAGCGAATCCAGTTGCTCCGACAACTGCTCGGACAACTGCTCGAAGGCGCTGGCAAGTGGCGTCACCGTGTCGGCACCCGTGTCGTTGGCCGCAGTCGTTGCGGTAGACGTGGTTTTCTTGCGCGCCGTGGTGTCGTCGCTGTTGAACTGCGACCCCCCTATGTCCCCGGCCGACGCGCTATCGGTCTCGTCGTACATATCGGCGGCAGTGGCCATATCCGAAGCAGTCTTCTTCAATGCAGCCTCGGCGACCGGCAATCCGTCGATCACCGGTGTCTCAATGGTCGGCAGCACCTGGTTGATCGCCGCAGACATCGCATCAGTTCCCGTAACGGCAAATGACTTCGGAGGTGGCGGCATGTCGAGGTCGCCTAGTACACCCGCTGCGGAGTGGAGTCCGGAAACATCAACGGACAGTTGTTCAGTCACGACAAAACCCTTTCGATGAGGTCACTGGCCCCCCGCAGT
>Ga0304730_1001825_pt1 | contig 15717 bp, 11 predicted proteins | sample M_130628_MF_Meta_FD_190474 | JGI IMG/M metagenome (GOLD analysis project Ga0304730, IMG submission 190474) | Freshwater microbial communities from Lake Montjoie, Canada to study carbon cycling - M_130628_MF_MetaG (v2) (version 2) | ecosystem: Environmental > Aquatic > Freshwater > Lake | place...
TTGGCTGCATATGACGACATTGCAACACATGAAAACAAAGATGAAGAATCTGAAGATCGCCGCTTGCCAGCGATGACTATCGGCCAATCAGTAAAGGTCGATGAATACTCATGCGAAGGCCATGAGACCAAGCCACCTGCTCGCTATACCGAACCGACTCTTGTTAAGAAGCTTGAAGAGCTCGGCATCGGGCGCCCATCAACATTTGCATCCATCATCCAAACTATTCAAGATCGTGGCTATGTCTCAAAGCGCGGGCGCGCACTTGTTCCAACCTTCCTTGCATTCTCAGTAACAGGCCTTCTTGAAACCCACTTCACCAAGCTTGTGGATTATGACTTCACAGCATCGATGGAGGAAGATTTAGACAAGATTGCTGCAGGTGAAGCAGGACGTGTTGATTGGCTCCGTGATTTCTACTACGGCGTCGATGGTCAACCAGGGCTGAATGAACTATCTCTTGACCTTGGTGTGATTGATGCGAGAGCTACCAACACAATGAATTTATCTGACACGATTGAAATCCGCGTTGGTCGCTACGGTGCGTACTTACAAGAGAACTTACCGGATGTAGATCGCAAGCTTGCAAATATCCCTGAAGGTTTAGCACCTGATGAGTTAACACTTGCAAAGGCGATTGAACTACTTGCAGCCCCTTCTGGTGAGCGCGAACTCGGTGTTGACCCTAAGACAAACTTTGAAGTTGTTGCAAAGTCAGGACGCTTTGGTCCATACATCACCGAGATCTTCCCTGAAGAACCCGTTGAACTTAAAGAAGATGGCACACCAAAGAAGAAGCGCAAGAAAGCTGATGCACCAAAGCCAAAGACCGCATCCTTACTTTCCACAATGAATCTCGACACCATCACACTCGATGATGCACTCCAACTGCTCTCACTTCCTCGCGTACTCGGTACCAATAGTGAAGGAGAAGAAATCACCGTACAGAACGGCCGTTACGGTCCGTATCTCAAAGCCGGCACCGATTCACGTACTCTTACATCTGAAGAACAACTCTTCTCGATCAATCTTGATGAAGCACTTGAGATTTACTCAAAGCCAAAGGAACGCCGCCGCGGTGTTGCAAAGCCACCACTGAAAGAACTTGGCGTTGATCCAGGAACTGAAAAACAAGTCATCATTAAAGACGGACGTTTCGGTATGTATGTCACCGATGGTGAAACCAATGCAACGCTTCGTCGCGGTGACACGCTAGAGGCAATGACTCTCGAGCGCGGCCTCGAACTCCTTGCAGGCCGCCGCGCATGGGAAGCAGAAAACGGCCCATCGCCAAAGAAGACCCGTAAAAAGGCGGCAAAAGCAAAGCCAGGAGACTCAGCACCAACTCTTACAAAGAACATCGTAATAAAGGCCGCAACAAAGAAGAAAGCTATCAAAAAAGCCACAGGAAAATCTAAAGTCTAGAATTCAAGCCGCAAAGACCTTGCAGTGATTAGAATCAACTAAAAAAGTTTACTTAGCTCGAAGTAATTTTAAAACATGAGAAATGCTAGAAACAGCGCCAACAAGAAAGTTATTCATTTGAGAAGGAAAGGGTGTAAGCCGTGAACGAAAAATACATACTAGTCACCGGTGGTGCAGGGTACATTGGCTCACACACCTGCAAGGCTCTTTCGTTGCGTGGGTATACACCAGTAACTTATGACAACCTCAGTACCGGAAACCTCTCATCGGTGAAATGGGGCCCGTTTGTAAAGGGAGACTTGCTTGATGAACAAAAATTGACTGAGACTTTTGAAAGGTACAATTTCACAGGAGTTATTCATTTTGCGGCAAAAGCATATGTTGGCGAAAGTATTCAAAACCCAATAAAGTATTTTGAAGGTAACGTTTCCACAACCATAAATCTTTTGAAATCAATGGAATCAGCCAAAGTTTCAAAGCTAGTATTTTCTAGCTCATGTGCCACATATGGTGAAACACAAAAGGACAAAATTGCCGAGAGCGATATTCAAATCCCGATAAACCCTTACGGAGTTAGTAAACACATGTGCGAACAGCTTATTCAAAGTTTCGCACAGACCGGAAAGTTAGAGTTTGCGATTCTAAGATACTTCAATGCTGCAGGTGCTGATCCAGATGGGGAAATAGGAGAACTCCATCAACCTGAAACGCATTTAATTCCGCTTGCTCTCAACGCCGCTATTACTAATTCTATATTTTATGTTTATGGTGGTGATTTTGATACACCAGATGGTTCTGCAATTCGGGACTACATTCATGTTTCTGACATAGCAAATGCTCACGTGCTCGCAATCGATCGGATAATTGACGAAACTAATTCATTTATCTGCAACATCGGAAGTGGTCTAGGCTCTTCAGTACTTGAAATAATGGAAGAGATTAATGAATTGTTTCCAAATTTTAGGTACCTAATGAAGGCAAGAAGAACTGGCGACCCAGCAAGGTTGGTTGCCGACACAACATTTGCAAATCAATTCTTGGAATTTACCGCGCCACTTTCAAGAATGGATAGCATCCTCAAATCCACTATGCAATGGTATCTCTCTGAGAATTAGCAAGCCAGATTTCATCCCGGATCACAAATCAAGGCGAGACTCATCTTCAATTCTCAATTCATGAATTAGGCAGATAAGACTAATTGGGTTCAAGAACAGATCAAGTCTGAATAGATTCCCAAATGGCTTTTTCTAAAGCTTGGGTAAGATTTAGGTGTAGTCTTCCTATTCGAGCCTAGAAAAATAAATTAAATAATGAAAGAGAATGATTTGCTTCCACTTACAAAGGAAATTCCAGTTGTTGGTGTCCTGATTGCAACACACAATCCCAACACAGATTTCTTGCGCGAGCAACTTGACTCAATTGCCAGCCAGAGAAATGTAAGAACAATAATTTATTGGTGTGATGATAATTCAAATCAAAACAGTCTAAAGAGGGCCACAGAAGTATTCTCTAATTTCACTTACATTCGAGTTTACTTACCATATGGAAAATCTGGAGTAAATGAGAATTTCTTGAATCTTTTGAAAGCCGCAGATAATCCTGAGATAACCTACTTTGCATTTAGTGACCAGGATGACATATGGCACGCAGAAAAGGTCGCCAGGCACATTCAAGGACTGGCACCATACGTTAACAAGGTTGCAGCATCTCATTCAAATGTCAGGGCTTTTGGTGATGTCAGGAAACCATTTACTGTAAGGCTATGTCAGCGCCATGAATTAAAAACACTTCTTGCCGAAAATTGCGCACAAGGTTGTACTATGTTGCTTAACAAAAAAGCTAGAGAGTTGGTATTGTCTGCAGATTCAAATGAAATAAGTTGGTACGATTGGTGGATAGCTTCAATCGTTGCGATAAAAGGCGAACTGGTATTAATCGAGGGAATCGACACTTTTTACCGTATCCATGAAGATAATCTGACTGGTCTACCTACGTTCAAGAAAAGGCTATATCGGTTCTTGAGTAGTGATTCCAAGAGGAATCTAGCTCAAGCTCGAAACCTTTCTATATTTGCGAATCGGAATCAGCAACCTGATGCTTTTATCGAAATAGAGAAATGGATTCAGGGCCACTCGGGCTCGAAAATCAGAAGGGTCAAGTTTGCACTAACCGATAGAAAAAGAAGGCTTCGAATTCCGGATGATCTCCTAAGAAGAGTTCTTAATCTAATTCGACTCCCGTAGCGGAATGAAATTTTTTCTCAATGAAACACAAAGCCGGCTGCAGGGGATAGGGCTGCCACGGTTTAGTATTTAGGTAAGATTTGAATGTGAACCGCATCCGTATGCATCTCCAGAAGCATCAATTCAAGAGCCTGTGCAGATTAGTGATTGATTACCTTACCGTTTTTACTTGGCTTATTTCTGACCTTTCTCTTTTTTCTGGGTTTAAAATTAAACAAAAGTTGAAGGAATTCTCTTCTATTCTAAAAGGAGAATTAGAGCTACCCTATATATTTTCTAGTGTCGAGTACCGCAAGAATTTCCCACCCAGTGCAACGGGGTTTAAGGTTCCATTTCTTCATTATCTCCATACCGCCAAAGGGTGGAATCCAATAACTTCATTTGACGCGGCGTATTTGAGGTCTCGTCCAGATGTGGTTAATTACTCCAGATCAACACTTATCCATTTTCTAAAACACAACAGGGACTTTCAATTCAAAGATTACATAGATAAGCTCGACACGAAAAATTATTTTTCGGATGAGTCATTAGAACTCATGTTCCCAAAATTCACAGGATTTGGTCAAATCAAATCAATTGTTATTCAGATCGATAGTTGTGCCCAAATTAATTTCTATAGTCTTGAGGCGCTAGCAGAAGCAGGACCGACTAGAATAGACTTGGAAAGAAAGTGGCATAAATTCGAGGATTGCGAAAAAAACGGGGTCCAAATCAAAACGCATATCCAAGATGGAATTTTGTATTTAAGGTACTCGCGTCATAAGAACCTGTACCTAAATATGAGGGTTTTGCTTGCATTGATTAGCTTTAACTGGGATGAAAATAGCTTTTTTAGTGATAGTGAAACACCTGACATTCATCAGCACGAAAATCTGCAGTCAAATCTTGAGCTCATGTCGAGTTGGAGCGAGAGGTACAAAACCTTAAATGCGTGTCAGTCAGAAAATTTATCTTCAACACTTAAAACTTTTGGAAACGCAGATAAAAACAATTCTAGAATGGCGATTCGACCCTATTTCCATAGGAAGGAAAAGAAAAAAACTCCAAAAGTATTGATTGTGGCCCACGAAGACAAATTGAGTGGAGCTCCTCTAATCGCCCGCGACATCGCAAAATACTATATGTCGACCGGTATGGCGGTAAAGGTAGTCGTTGTAGAAGGGGATGCCGAAGGCGGCATTTTTGCTAATGAGGGAATGGAGGTTGAAACACTTTCTCTGCGCCAGGAAAAAAAAGGAGTTTACGCTCCTACGAACACGGGGTGGATCCTGACACCTCAATCCAAAGACTCATTGCTTGAGATTATCGATGAATTCTCACCTGATGTCGCAATTCTAAACTCGCTAGCTTCTGCAGATGCCCAGGGATCTCTTTCATCCAGATTAATACCGACTATTGTCTATACACACGAAAATTGGGCCAAGAGTTGGGCTAAGAGAGCTCCATCACTAGGGAGTCAATACCAATTCATGACTTTGGTTAAGAGAGCCATGGATAGAAGTCATCTTTCTTTGTTTGCTTCGCAGGATAGTTTGGATGCCTGGCAAGAGGTGGTTTGTAACGAGAGACTTTTTGCCGTGCACACTATTCAAAACTGTAAAGCTGATTCGAAACTTATTCGAGTCGCATTGAGAAAGAACACCCGAGCAAATTTAAGAATTCCTTTGAATGCCAAAGTTATCTTGGCAGTAGGCGTCTTTGAACCTCGAAAAAGAATAGAAAACATTATAGAAGCCTTTCTGAAATTTGATGAAAAAGATTCTTATTTAATTTTACTTGGGCAAGCAGGCTACTTTTTAGAATATGAATCCGAATTATCCAGATTAGCAAAACAATCCGATAGAATTATTGTTCACTCACTCGTTGCTGATGTTAAACCTTTCTATGCAAGTGCTGATATTTTTGTCCATGCTTCAGAAGAGGAAGTGTTTCCGTTAGTACTCCAGGAGGCTGCAGCCTGGACACTTCCAATCATCTGTTCAAACTATGGAGGAGTTGACGAATTGTTGGGGAAAGGACACCCATATATTTTCCCAATAGGAGATGTAAATTCATTGATAGCAATGATACGAGAAGTATATTCGAATCTAGAATCTGCATCATTATTCTCAGAAGAGATACACACAGAAATGCATCACCAGATTACAAGCTACAGGGAATCTTTGAAGAAAGTCATTTCAGATATAATTGATTCTCAGATTTTCTTAAGAACAGAAAGTAATTAGAACTTGAAAAGTATCTCGGTAGTGATTCCAGCATACAATCACGCAGATTTTCTTGAGGAGGCTCTCGTCTCAGTTTACTCATCCATAGAAGTAAACCTAGAAGTTATAGTTGTAGACGATGGTTCTACTGATCACACCGAGTTAGTTGTGCAGAAATTCCCTGAGGTACTTTATCTGAAGCAGAAAAACATGGGTGCGTTTGCTGCAATAAACAATGGGATTAACAAATCGAGTTACGAAAGAATCGCAATTTTAAATGATGACGATCTTTATACTCCCCACTATCTATCGAACGTGGTTAGAATACAAACCTTCACTGGGGCAGACTTAGTGGCGACTCTTCCCAAGCTCATCGGCTCTGGTAAAAAACTTGATGAACTAGCTTTTCACCAGCGTGTTGCCCAGGATAAACTTCACGAATTCGGACCACACCTAAGCCTGCTGAGCATCAATTGGTTTATTTCATCTTCAGGCCTGGTTTTCACAAGAAACTTATTTGATTCAATAGGCGGATTTCAAAATTTAGACATGCACCATGACATAGATTTCACTCTTAGAGCCGCATTCAACCCCAATTTTCAATTCGCGTCGAATCTAGATGGTTCATGGCATTATCGGTGTCACGAAAGAAATACGAGTTCAAAGATTAAAGTGGAAAGATTCAAATCTGAGATTCCTCTTTTTTTACAACATCCGGTTACAGAACTAAGTAATCATGGGATTAGCAAGAGTGACGTTTTCAAACTTCTCGGGCATGGACTGACAGATATTGAAAAACTACGTATCTTGGATGATTACAAAGATTTGAGTATTCGATGAGAAAATTAATAAAGAATCGATTGCTATGCATTTTTGCTAACGTAGAAATTTTCAAAACCGGTTTACATATCGCTAACGAATAATCGAAAGATAATCAAGTAGCTAACAAGAAACAATTTTAACTTACATGGGCTCGAAAAGACGACCTTTCTGGCAATTCTCAACAACACTGGTTCAGAAACGCGATTTTTAATCGCAAGAAGGACGATCTGGACTAAGATTTTATCCATGCAAGGTAAAGGAGTTGGTGCAACCTATGACTCATCAAAATCAGAATTAAATCTTCTAAGATCAATCGCTAGTTTCCTTGAAAACCGTGAGCTGATTTTGCTGTTGGTAGAGACAGAACTGAAATCTAGATACAACCGGTCAATTTTGGGTCTACTTTGGAGTCTCATCAATCCTATCCTGACTAGCCTGGTTCTATGGGTAGTTTTTGTCACCGCTTTTAAATCCCAACTGGGTAATGGAACGAATTTCGCCCCGTATCTATTGGCAGGAGTAATAACAGTAAACTTCTTCAACCAAGGATTAATGCAATCTACGGAATTAATTTCGAGTTCTTCCGGGATATTTCTTAAAATCCGTGTTAACCCTCAGCTATTTGTAGTAGCAAATTTACTTGTCAATGCAATCAATTTCTACATCGGAGTTTGCGCTCTAGGGTTCATTAGTCTCATTACTCACGCTGACATTCGATTCACTTTTCCCGCTGTCTTCGTGGTTGGGTTTTTGCTTCTACTAATGACGATGGGGTCAAGTCTAATGCTGGCGAATGTATTCATTCGCTTTAGAGACTCAAGATTTATAACTGTGATTCTGCTCCAACTTTTGATTTACCTTACACCCGTCTTCTACCCAAAAGAGATTTTACCAAGTCGAGTATCAACTTTGGTCTCGATAAACCCCCTAACTTCATTTTTGGATGTATTCCGATATGTATTTAGCGGTACGGGAACCGCAACCGCATTTGATTGGGCGTACATTCTTTTTTTCTCAATATCTGTCTTCGTTATCGGGCTAAAAGTCTTTAGACGGAATTGGTATAGAAGCTTGGTGATGATGTGAGCAAGTACATTGTCGAGGCTAACGACGTAAATTTCAGTTACACGATTAGAAATTCCACTGCTAACTCTTTAAAACAGGTTTTTATAAATTCAGCAAAAGGAATAGGGAGTGATGTCGAAATTCTTGCGACTTCAGGAGTTACTCTCGAGTTATCACGCGGAGAAGTACTTGGAGTAATTGGTAAGAATGGAGCCGGAAAGTCCACGCTCTTGAAGTTATTGGCCGGAATTCTTCCGCCATCTTCAGGTGTAGTAAAGGTTCGAGGAAGTATTGCACCTCTAATTGAACTTGGTGCTGGATTAAATCCAGAATTGACTGGTGCGGAAAACATTGTCCTGTTTGGCGTACTGTTGGGAAACTCTAGAAAGGTAATGCAGGAAAACATTGAGCTAATCGCGGAATGGGCAGGTTTGACCGAATTTATTGATCTACCCATTCGAAACTATTCCACGGGAATGCAATCTAGACTCGGATTTAGCATTGCAACTTTTCAAAAAAGCGATCTCCTGATTATTGACGAGGTTCTATCTGTCGGGGATTCAGAGTTTCAAGCGAAATCCCTCAACAGGATTGACGGCCTGATTTCTAGTGGTGAAGCAACTATTTTAGTGAGCCACGATCTTGGGTTAATCCGAGAGAGAGCATCTAAAGTGCTTTGGCTAGATAAAGGAAAGCAAATCATGCTCGGACAGCCCGAGGAGGTTATTGATGCATACAAAGCACATTAGAGTCCTTCACGTCATTGCGAGATTTAACGTAGGGGGCACTGCAAGGTATCTTTCAACCCTACTTCCCAGATTACAATCTGAAAAAGTTGAAGTGCTGCTTGCAGTGGGACATCCTCAAAACGGAGAAGTTGAAGATTCTGCTTTAGGAACCTTGACTTTTAAAAGAATAGAGGAACTTGGGCGTCGAATAAGGCCGATCAGAGATTTGAAATCCTATTTTGCACTCAGAAAAATAGTAAATGAATTCCAACCAGACATTATTCATTCACACACTTTTAAGGCAGGCTTATTAAGCCGGTCAATGTTCATCAAAATACCAAAAATCCACACATTTCACGGTCACTTAATGACTGATCCTGAGTTCTCGAAATCCCAAATTAAAATTATCACCTGGGTCGAAAGAATTCTAGCAAAATTAACAGAAAAACTAATTGTTACAGGAAACCGAGTAGCCACAGATTTATTGTCTCTTGGAATTGGGGAAATGAAGCAATATATTTCAATCCCTGGGGCAATTATAAATACACCTATGCCTTCAAAGTCTGATGCGCGAAGCAGACTGGAAATTGGGAATACATTTGTTGTGTTGTGGCTCGCTCGCATGGCACCAGTTAAACAACCTAGATTATTTGTTGAGGTAGCACGACTATGCCCCGATCTGACATTTGTAATGTGTGGAGATGGAAATGAACTTGAAGCCATAAGAGTGGGTGCGCCATCCAATCTAAAAATAACGGGAATGGTAGATCCAGTTGACTATCTCGCTGCGGCTGACATATTTGTAAGTACCTCGGCAAACGACGGTATTCCATATTCTATTTTGGAGGCTCAAGCCGCAGGCCTACCTGTCGTAGCAGTGGCCTCAGGCGCAATCTCGGAAATTATCACTGACGGCGTGAATGGATTCTTGACTACTTCTAGAGCGGAAGAGATTGCCGAGCGGATTGGCAGGTTGAACAAGGGTGAAACCCTCCGAGCAAGCTTTGCTGCAGCAGCACGAGCAAATTCAGAGTCACTCTCACTAAATCCTCAATTAGAACAAATACACGAGCAAGTTTATTTAGATATTATTGGGAAGTAGAGGCAAGAAACTAGAATAGACTTAAAATTTTGAGAGCAGACTGAGTCGAAACTTTTCAACTGAAATTGAGACTTTATCTTCATAGGCTATTTTCCAAGGAACTATAATTAATGCCAAATCTACTCATTCTAAATTACAATTCTGAACTGTGCTTTGATATTCTAAAGAGAGTTTAAATCTAGATTAGGATCTAATTTCTCCGCTCGGTTCTTAGCTATTTCTTTTTCAAAACCAGTTGATTCTTGACTGAAAAAAATATGAGACCATGCAACTGAATTTTTGGGGTTTTCCTCAACTGCGTGATTAAATAAAATTAAAGCTGGTTTCGTAATTCCTGCCTTCTCGAGTGCAATTGCAACGTTAGTAGTTAATGTTGAGTCGAGGGGAGCAGTTAAAGCCACACTATAAATTTTAGGAATGTCGTTGGATTTCATGGCGTTTTGCATTTTTACTTCGCGATTAATCAGAGGTAATACTGGTACGACCAACAATATAACTAAAGCAACGGATGTAGAAAAAGTTTTCGCTATATAATTTTTTGCTGGGATCTTCTGGCGTCTATAATTTTGCCTTAACTCCCCATCTGAAGAAAATATTATTCCCATGAATATCCAGCCCCAAACAGCTAAACTGGGGACGTTAATGCTAATAAGGGTCTGTAAGTTGAAAATTAACCACAAAATCACAATGAACTTATACTCAAGCGTGACATTGCTCCAGCGCTTAAACTTTTTAATTACCAAAATTATAGCCAATCCAATCAATAGCAAATAAGAGATGAGGACGAAAACACCTCCTGTTGATCCCAAATCAATTAGTAAATTGTGAGCTGAGTTAGATACCGAATCTAATCCGCGCCTATTGGCAGCAGCTGAATCACGATAGAATCTGTAGTTGTCTCCAAATGAATCCAAGCCGACACCGGAATAAAGATTGTCTTTAATCATGGCAATTCCGGCTCGCCAGTAATCCCCTCGGAAAGTGACAGATTCCTGGTATAGAAAACGGCTTAATGGTCCAATTTGTAGTATGCCCTGTATCGAGATGAAAATTAAACAACTACCTAGCAGCGAGGCGACATATCCCAGACGAAGTGAATATTCAAATGCGAAGAGAAGAGAAATCAAAAAAATAGCAATGAGGATAAGTAATAAGCCTTGAGTTGATTTACTTAAAAATAATAAAATAACTTGGAATCCTGCTAGAGCCAAAAAAAAGATTTTGGAGCCAATCATAACGTTTCTTACAGCAAAGAATAGAGTTGCAACAACAGAAAGTGCTAAAAAACTTGACAAATAATTGGGATTACCGAAAGTTCCAAAAATCCAATTATCAGGATTTTTCCAAGAAATAGGATCTGCGCCGTAATACTGTATCCAGCCATAGCAAGCCTCAAGAGTTCCAGTAATAACTAACGTCCCGAGTAGTCTAGTTAGGATTACATTTTTACCTACTTGTGATACACCCAAAAGAATTACGCTAAGAAAAAAATAGTGTAGAAATCCTAGATTTCTACCATTCACACCAAAAATCTGTTGAAAAAATGGAGCACCTGAGAAAATCAAAGGAATAAATAGACTCAAAAGGAACAGGATAACAAACCCAAAACCTTTATTCTTTACAAGTTGTGATGGGATTGGCTTCATAAGAATAATTTGAGATAACGCGAAACCGGACACAACCCCTAAGGCGAGTAATTTCGTTGGGTTTAACATATCAAAAGTCCAACCAGGACTAAGCGCTAAAGTGACCAATGGCCCAGACACCAGCACCCAATTGCTATTCTTCATAAGCACTCGCTTATGATACGCCATAAATCCTACCCTCAAGGTAAAAAAGTCATTCCGTTAATTTAACAAGCGAAGTTGATGAATCTAGTGAACTTGTTTTCGATAATTATTACTCCTGACGAAATGGTTGACGTGAGAAAAACGATACACTTCACTAATGAAAAAGGAGACGTGGCTACTTACAGGCGGTGCTGGGTATATCGGCACACATATTGCCGATGAGTTCATCCGCGCAGGCAAGTCAGTTGTCATCTATGACTCGCTCTATCAGGGCCTTGAATCCCGCATTATCTACCTGCGCGCGCATCACAACGTTGAGATCCCATTTATCAAAGCTGACATACGCGATTACAACGAACTTGAAAGCGTTACCCGCACTCATAAGATCGATGGCATTGTCCACACAGCAGCCCTTAAGGCCGTTGGTGAATCCATGGAGAAGTCAGATGAGTACTTCCAAGTGAACTTAGAGGCAACGACAGAACTGATTGCAATCGCAAAGCGCAACAATGTAAAGAAATTTATCTTCTCATCAACGGCTGCGGTCTATGGCAGCCCAGATTCCATGGAGCCTTGCACAGAAGATGGACCAAAGGCACCGATCTCTCCTTATGGTGATTCTAAGTACCAAGCAGAGTCAGTTGTGACTGCATTTATCAATACACCTGGTAACCACGGAACATCACTGCGTTTCTTTAATGTTGTAGGAGCTGCGGCTCCTGAACTTCTTGATAACTCAGTGGAGAACTTAGTTCCTATCGTTTTAGGCAAGCTGAATACAGGTGAAGCACCAACAATCTTTGGTACTGATTACCCAACACCTGATGGCACATGTGTTCGTGACTACGTAGATGTTCGCGATATCGCCCGTGCACATCTAGCTGCAGCAGATGCCACAACCAAGTTGCCTGAAACTATGAATATCGGCACAGGCCGCGGTGCATCAGTGCGAGAGATCATCAAGCTTGTCTTGGATGCAACTAAGAAGAGTGATACCAAGGTCATTGAAGTTGAGCGCCGTGCAGGAGATCCAGCATTCCTGTGTGCAGATGTAACCCTGGCAAAGAGCGCCATGGGCTTTGAATCCAAGTACTCGCTAGAGGAGAGCGTCAGAAGCCTCTTTTAGCCCTTTCTAGGCGTGACACCTACGCCCGATAGACTCAACCCATGCCTGCGAGCCTGCCAACCCCTGCTGCACCCGCACAGGATGCACGCCGCAGCGTCCTTGCAATCCCAGCCTTTCGCAAGCTCTGGAACTCCATGCTCTTCTCATCCCTTGGTGATTGGCTCGGACTTCTTGCAACTACAGCGCTCGCACAACAACTTTCAGGCGGCTCTTATGCAACTGCAAACTTTGCAATCGCTGGTGTCTTTATCGCACGCCTTCTACCTGCAGTCTTTCTTGGTCCTATCGCAGGTGTGATTGCAGATCGCTTTGATCGCAGGCGTCTGATGGTCTCAGTAGATGTGATGAGAGCTGGGCTCTATATATCTATTCCAATCGTTCACACATACTTCTGGCTCTACACAGCAATGATCTTGGTTGAGTGCCTGACTCTCTTCTGGTCACCTGCAAAGGAAGCATCAGTTCCTAATCTTGTCCCAAGGGACAAGCTAGAGAACGCAAATCAAGTCTCACTCCTTGCTGCCTATGGCACAGCCCCTATCGCTGCAATCTTGTTCTCACTGCTCACACTTCTCTCAGGAGCAATTGCAGCAGTGAGTCCACTGCTGCCAAGTAACTCAGTCGATATTGCCCTCTATATCAACGCACTCTCATTCCTCTTTGCTGCTTGGACAATCAGAGGTCTTAAAGAGATACCCAAGGGTGCTGCATCTAAATCTCATAAAGATGAGAACGTTGGACAGTCACTTATCCAGGGGTGGAAAACAGTCTCTGAATCAAAGATCATCCGAGGATTGATTATCGGTATGGTCGGCGCATTCTCAGCAGCAGGCGCTGTTATCGGCCTGGCTCGCACATTCGTAGGCGACCTCGGCGGAGGAGATGCTGCATACGGTGTTCTCTTCGGTTCAGTCTTTACAGGTCTTGCAATCGGTATTGCATTTGGTCCCAAGATATTTGCGCAGTTCTCACGCCGGCGTTTATTTGGCGCATCTCTTACAACATCAGGTGTATTCCTAGTCCTGCTTGCACTGATCTCTAACCTTGTTCTCTCTGTTGTTATCGTGGCAATCCTCGGAGCCTTCAGCGGCATCGCTTGGGTCACAGGCTTCACCATGCTGGGCATGGAGGTCCATGATGATGTTCGCGGGCGCACCTTTGCCTTCGTGCAGTCACTGATCCGAATTACCTTGGTTGCTGTCCTTGCTATTGCACCCATCATCGCAGCAACGATAGGTGTGCACAGCTATGAATTTGAGAATATAAAGCTCAACTACAACGGAGCACAGATCACCATGCTCCTTGCAGGTTTGATTGCAGCTCTGATTGGTTCTATCTCCTATCACCAGATGAAAGATCGCCCCACAGTCTCTCTATGGTCTGACATATTGGCTGCGATGCAAGGTGAGCTAGGTAGCATCACAGGAGCTGCCACACAAGGAATCTTTGTTGCATTCGAAGGTGGCGAAGGCACAGGTAAATCAACACAATCAAAGTTGTTACAAAAATGGTTAGAGCAAGAAGGCGAAACTGTTCTTCTCTCTCGCGAGCCAGGTGGCACAGATCTTGGAAAAGATCTAAGAAAGATTCTTCTTGGACATGAGACAGGTGCGATATCACCAAGGGCTGAAGCACTTCTCTATGCAGCAGACCGTGCCCACCATGTTTTCTCTGTTATTCGCCCAGGACTAGCGGAAGGCAAGGTAGTCATCTCTGATCGCTACTTCGATTCATCTGCGGCTTATCAAGGTGCAGGTCGTGTCCTTAATCCATCAGAGGTTGCACGTATCTCAAGATGGGCCACAGAGAGTTTGTATCCAACTCTGACAATCCTTATCGATGTCCCTGCAGAAGTCGGATTAAGCCGTCTTCAATCACGCGATCGCTTAGAGGCAGAACCCACAGAATTCCACGAGCGCGTGCGCCAAGAGTTCCTACAAATTGCGATGATGGATCCAGAGCGTTACTTCGTTGTCGATGGAACACAATCAGTGGAAGATATTCACACACAAATCATTGCTCGCGTTGCCGAGCTTCCAGCACTGAAGCGCAATGCAGAAGGACCACAACAGAATAAGTTCCTTAAGCCAATTCGTATTGCAACACATGCAGTGACAACAACAGTCACAAGGGCTGCAAAGGCAAGTAAGTCAGCGACTACGAAGAAGAAAAACCCTAAATATGAAAAGAGAAAAAATGTCGACTAGAAAGATAAACTCACGGTTTGGTATTTTTTCAGTTGACTTAAAGGATGATTTCTATGGAGATTCATGGTGGGATAAAATAGAAAATGGGAGCTATGAACCGGACACTATGAATTTTCTCAGCCAATTTATAGACAACGATAGTGATTTTATCGATGTTGGGGCGGCAAATGGCGCAATGTCTTTAATCTCAGCGCTTTTAGGTGCAAAGGTGCTTGCATACGAGGCAATTCCTGGAATTTATGAAGTAGCGAAGAGAAATATTGAATTAAATGGTTTTGAGAAGAATATTGACTTGCGGAATACAGCTATTTCAAATGTTGATGGAATTATGACTTTGAGTAGCAAGAGTGACCCAAATATTCTTAGTTCAATCACATTCAGTGGGTTACAAGACAAAACTACAGAAATTCAAGTAAATAGTTTAAAGAATGCCATTGAAAAGTTTCATACCCCCAGTCGAAACCTGGTAGTGAAAATCGATATTGAGGGTGCAGAATGGAAGCTATTGAAAGATCAAAGAACTATAGGATCATTAAAGGCCCACAACGCTGTAGTTTTGCTAGCAATTCACCCCGGCTTTCATCGCCCTTTTAGGGTTCTACCACTTGGAGCCACCAAAGTTAGTAAAACTATGTGGCATCTCCATAATGCAGTTGAGTGTTTCCGAATTTTCAAACACATAGACTCCAAAGCGAAAATTCTGCGAACAAATTTTGATGCTGTGCGTTCACCGAAAAGAGTTGTAGCTCTAATGTTCGGGGGATGCCACGAATTTATTTTGGATTTCCGTTGAGCAAATCAGTCTTTGATGACCTCGTCGGCCAAGAACACATCATCGAAATCCTCAAATCCGCTGTCGCTGCCTCTCGCACAGGCGAAGAATCACAAGAAATGACACATGCTTGGGTCTTCACGGGTCCACCAGGTTCAGGTCGCTCATCAGCAGCTGTTGCTTTCGCCCAAGCACTTATCTGCCCTAACAATGGTTGCGGCAGATGCAGTGAT
>Ga0304730_1001826_pt1 | contig 15715 bp, 26 predicted proteins | sample M_130628_MF_Meta_FD_190474 | JGI IMG/M metagenome (GOLD analysis project Ga0304730, IMG submission 190474) | Freshwater microbial communities from Lake Montjoie, Canada to study carbon cycling - M_130628_MF_MetaG (v2) (version 2) | ecosystem: Environmental > Aquatic > Freshwater > Lake | place...
ATCTGCCTGAACTGTCGTCAATCCTGTGTCAGTAATACGCATTGATGTCGGGAATGAAACTTGATCGAGGATCTTTGTAATTCGAGTGCCAGTAGTCTGGCCAGCAGTTGCTCCGCTGACAGTTGAGACGTTAGCCATCTGAAAGAGTCTAAAGGCGTCAGAGCAGACGATGTCGACGTAGCCAATTTCCTGCCCTGTTGGATAGTAATACTTATACGAATCGACATAACCTGAGAATAGAAACTCCTGCGCCGTGGCAGTAGTAGCAGCTACACGGATCTTGCGTAGTGGAGTCAGATAGCCATAATAAGGACTAGAGACATTCTGAGGGTTAAAATAAGAATTGGGATCTAAGACTCGAACTGTGCAGTTGCCAGCCTCATAGGTATCTCGCATGATATTACGGCCACGAGTGATCTTTATTGATCGAGTGACATCGCTAAGATCAACTACTGGATCGGGAACTTCTGTTGACGCGAATTGAGATACTCCGATTACGCCGTACTTGGCATCCCCGACAGTAAACGGATAGCCGAATGTAGCACCTTGGCTGAAGTCGAAAGATACCGAGATCGTCGCTGGAAGACTCATGTCGCTATAGAACCCTTAGCGGCGAATCTATTTGTCTGGCTAAATGATCCTGAGAGCGAGTCATTGATCTGACTGTCGCGAATTGCTCCACCGACTGCCTGTCCATCAAGTTCTACCACGATGTTAATTGGAGGCATTGGATTAACTCCTGCAATAACTCCTGCTCCTAAACCGCCCATAGGGCCGACTTGGCTATAAGAATTAGCAGGAACATTAAAGTCAGGCATTACTCCACCGCCACCGCTTGAGATTGATCCTTGCGTAGTTAATGGAGCCATGCCCGGCGCTACCCAATTGCGATAAGGATTAGGAGCTTCTGGCGTTGCCAATAGAGCAGCCTGTAAGAGAGCATTATTCTTAATGGCTGTTTCTAGTTGAGAAGATAATTTAGTGGCAGCCGTATCATTCTTGTCGAGAAGTGCAAGCTGTAAGTTAAGCGATAGTTTATCTGTTTCGCTTATCTTGCCCTTGAGGGCTGCCTCAATGCCGATACGATCTAATTCTAGAGTACGAGCAGCCTTATCTAGAGCCGCCTTCTTAAGAGCATCCGCAGCTGTCTTGGCCTGCAACTTTGCCAATTCTTTTTGACGCTTTAACGCGTCGGCTTCGGCCTTCTTTTGTTTAGCAAGGTCAGCTGCGCTTGTATAAATACCAACGGGCATCGAGCCTAAGTAGCCAATCTTTATGCGATTGAATGACGCCAAGAATGCTTTCTCTTGAGAGTCGATAATTCTCATGACTTGATTTTCATAGTCGTCGAATGGATTGAAGGCGGCTAGAATTGCCTGGTCGCTTGTTAAGTAATAAAGTTTCTTGAACCCGAATACTACTTGAGCAACCATGTCAGCAATTTTGCTAGACAGGGCTTCAATCTTGGCCACGAACTCGACAGGGTCTCCAGCTGCAAAGACTGAGACCAAAGACTCTACTAGAGCCCCACCGATCTTTTCCTGCGCTTCGCCTGCGGCAGTTGAGATCAACTCGAACTTTCCAGCGTAAGTGTCTAGATAAGCAGCATTCCCACCCTTAAATGTAGCCGCGAACTTAGCCTGCACATCGGCGAACTTCATTGTCTTAAGCTCGGCCTGAGATAATCCTAAAGAATATTTTTTTAAGCCTTTAGTATTTCCCACATACGCCGCACTCAAATCGGCTACGACAGTTTCGTAATCGACACCGCTGCCGCGACTTATGTCTAAAGCTTGAGTAAGTAATTCTTGAGACTTAGTAACTGATCCTGTGGTCTGCAATAAGCGCTGCATTGCCGGACGTAATTGATCATCTGTAATCCCAGACATTCTAGAAAGATCAGAAATATAGCGCTCGATGCGTGGAGTCTCAAAGCCTAAGCCTAGATTTTTTACGGACATGGCTAAGCGAGAAGCTGCTTTCTCATCTACTATAAATGCCTTCGCAGCGGCCTTACCAAAATTGATAACAGCGGCAGTCGATAGACCGATGCCAGCTGCGCCTGCTAGTTTCTTAAAATCCTTCGTAAGACCTTTGACGCCTTTATCGACATCCTTAAATGCTTTCTTGCCTTTATTTTCTACAATTATGGGCAGTCTTAACTCAGCCATTGGCACTCCCATTGAACTTAGCGGCAGCCTTTTCAAGCGCCTTGATTACTCCAGCTTTAGCTCTGCCTTCATCTTCTTTGTAAGCCTTATACATGGCGCGTCCTGCCATCTTGCCAGCGCCTGCTAGTTGCCCCTGTAAACGTGGAGTGAAGCGACCACCGATCCCAGACTTACGGCCAGCGGTCTCAAAGATCGCACCTGCCGCCGTCTTGTTATGGATCGATACAGTCGATGACCATCCTTCGCGATTAGGCTTAGTAGGTGTCAACTTATAGCCGATGCCACGTCTTACTTCACCTGCATCGTACATTGGGAACGTCGCAGTCTTGACTTCATGCTTAACGAATCCAGAAGGCATGTCACCATTGGACGGCATGAAGCCGCGAGCCTTCTTAACCAATGGCTTTAAGAATCCCACCATCTCATCTCGTGTTGCTTTGTCTAAGTCAGGAGAAAATTGCTTGAGAGCTTTGCGTAGGTCATTAGCGCCTTTTAGCTCTGTAGGCATTCTCCTGCTCCTTCGCTCGGTCTTTCAATGCTTTCAGTAACATCTGGAGCATTGATGGATCTAAATCTAATAAAAATTGTGGAGCGATAGCCGTCTCAATGCTCAAGCGAGCTATGAGATAGTGGATGCTATCGCTGCCTAGGCCAAAGGGTCAGACTCTGCAACCTCTACACTCTTTAGAGTTTCGAGAAAGTCTGTACCGAATGGCTTGACTGTGACCCCACTTAGTCGAAGGCCTTCCCATGCAAGCCAATAGACATCTGACTGCTTTTCATCATCGCGAAACGCTTTGTGAAATCCCTTTTTAGCATATAGCTCAAACGCGTACTCTAGACGAGGAGTGATCTCGATCTCGGTAACGCTGTTGTCCGCTAATGTGACTATTAACTTTGCCATGCTGTGCCCCTTTGTTTAGTTTCTTAGAATGAACCTGTTGTGGCAACTGCGATAGTACCAGAAACGTTGAAGGTGAGGCTCTGTGTTGAGAGATCGCCTACTGCGCCGTTGATGTCTGTCGTGTTGTTGATAAGGCAAGTCATTGTGTAGAGAGGGTTAGTCGCAGATACTGCGGTTCCCTTTGTCTGTAGTAGAACTACTGTGACGTTAGTTCCCCACGCAGCTTGCAAAGTCGCTAGGACGTTAGCAGATGCTGTGTCGTTCAGGAAGTCGATTGTGACAGATGATGCCTCAAGACCCTTGACGAACTTATGGCCAGAGTCACCCATTGCAGTAACTTCAAGCTCATCGAATGCGCGATTAAGTGTTACTGATGTAACGTGGTCTGATAGATCGACTGAGTTTACCTTCACGCCGACGTTGTTGCTTAGAAATACAGCCATGAGATTATTCCTCGTCTTTCTTAGTAGTTACTGGCTTAGGTGTTGATGGTGCTACCTGCCCGATCTTGATCAGGAAGGCTTCTTGCTCTTTTTCCCACTCGGACATTTTAGCTCCAACTCGTTAGGACTGAGATATTGATGTTGCAGGTTAATAGATCACCTGACGCGGCATTAAGTACGGCTGGAGCCGATACATCTGACACGTTGTAGGTGTATGAAGAAGCCGCAAGTAAAGTAAAGACTTTAATTACGTCATCTTCAATTCCATTGAGGTTGCCCTCGTTATCGAGAAGTGGCACGAGGATGGTCACGACGAAGTGAGCCATAGGTGCGATAGTCGCATTCCATCCGTTAGATGGTGAGATATACGGATCAGCTGGAGCGATGATTACGCTGTTCGCGATCGGCGTTGCAGGTGGAAAAGAAAATACTGAATATTTTGTGTTATCTGTGAGAGCCGTTGCTAGGCCTGCGCGAAGTGTTGAGATGGCAGACATTAGCCCACCATCGATCTCGGATCGAGGTAAGGCGCAAGCAATCCACGAACGCGAGCAAGAAGGGTATTACCCATGCGATAAGGAGAAGGCTGATAACCATCGATTGTCACTCCGCCGCTTGATGGGGCTTGGCGAGATTGCCAGATGTCGATCGAGATCATAAGAGATGCTTCTTGAATTGCCGGTACTGTTGTGTAGTCGACTGTGGCTACTGCTGCTACCCGTCCAAAAGGAGTCACTGTATGTTGAGGTTGCGCTGTCGGACTGCCTGTAACTGCATAAGTGATAGATGTGTTACTCATGCCAGTGATTGCCTTAGATCCATTATGAGGTGCGCCATTACCACTGATCGTTACAGTTTGACCGACATAAAAGACATCCTTGATTGATTGCTCAAAATACAATGTGCCTTCTGTAGTTGTATTACTGTGTCCGACATTGAATGTGTAGTTATTCCATAGAAAGGGCAAGAGTACGTCATCTGCGGCATCGCAGACAGACTGCAAGACTGCATCAGTATAGAGACTACCAACGCCTAGGGCGGTGCGAAGCTCTGCAACTGTTGTCAATGACATGCTCTAATCCTTTCTAAAGACTGGCAGGGTAGAAGGGCACTACCCTGCCAGCGACTTAGTGTGGCTTACGCCTTGTTATTCTTAAATGCGCCTGCTCCGACCTTGGTCGCAATTGCGCCGTAGCCGTAGTAGCCGATTGTGATCTGTCCTGCCGCTGTTGATTCTGCGCGTAGACGGTATGTTGGTGACTCGTACCATGTGTACGCATCTGGGTTAACGATAAGGATCGATCCATCTGTGTCAGTACCTGAAGCTGTGTTAGGTGTGACGTAGAGGTTAAGACCTGCAACGTTACCTTGTAGAGCTGTAGGTGCCACTGCTCCGCCTGCGTTCTGTGGCTGTGAAGCTGTGTAGATAGGACGTCCTGCGTCATTGAGTGTCATGATGTTAGACCACTGTGAAGTGTTGACAATCATGTTGCGAGCGAATGGGTTAGCTAGGCCGAGTGTTGCGCCATAGACAGAAGCTGCACCGCGAGCAACTACTCCGAGGAGTTCTGCTGCTGTTGGGTAAGTTGTTGTTGTGGTTGCATCAAGTGATGCACCTGTGATGATTGCTGCGTTAACTGCTGCATCTGTAGCCTTTGCATATGCTGCGGCCATGTTACGAACGAGTTCATCAAAGAATGCTGGAGATGTACGATCTAGCAATTCAACTGAGAATGTCTGTTGTCCAGCGTACTTCTTGACATCCACTGAAAGGAATGCAGATGTCTGGTCTGTATCTTGAAATGCTGCATCTTCAGCTGCGACTGCAACGGCAGGCATAGCTGTGATCTTAGGAATCTCGAATGTCATACCTGCATCTGGAAGAACCCCACGAGAGATTGCTTCGATTGATGGGCGGATAGTTGTACCGAGAGGGTTGATGATCTCTGAAAGTTGACGTGTTGGTACTAGACCAGCGTTGTCAGTTGTGTTGTCTGCTGCTGCGATGTATTGACGTGCTGCATCGTCGCCCATTGCTGCGCGAATTGTGTTCTCAACGTACTTAGCCGCTGTTACTTCGATGCGTGGCTTTGTGTAAGCCATTGCTGTTACAGCAGGGCGAGCAGCTTCAACTGCGGCAGCCTCAACTGTAGGTGTTGCTTCGACTGCTGAAGTGGTGTCTTCCACGGTGGCTGTCTCGCTTTCTGTTGGTAGGGTTTCTTCAACGGCTTCATCTTCAGATGCCGCGATATCGGTTACGGCGGCAGACTTAAAGGCTGCTGCCTGAACCAAACTTACTTCGAGTAGGTCAGCACTCGATACATACAGAACGCCATTCTTAGGCTTTGCTGCATTGACCATAACTCCAACTGAAAGGCCAGTACGGAGTTCTTCGCTGGCTTCGATGAGAGCATCTGTGCCACGGGATGATTTGGAAATCTTGAAAGAGGCGAAGATTCCATCTTCTGTCTCATTGAAGAATTGAGCGCGACCAATTGGCTGCTTAGGATCATGCTCTAATAAGAGCTTCACTTTGCTTGAATCAGCGATGTTAATTGCGCCGCGCTCAAAGACTACGGCTCCGGCAGATGTGTTGCCTACCTCGCCATTAAAGGGAACGATCTTTCCAGAGATAGTGCGCTCTGACGCATCTGCTGTAAGTTCTGCTGAGAATGTGAGCATCTCTTTCATTGCATGCCTTCGCTTCCATTAGGTGTTAGGTCTGTCATTTCCATGGCCTGTTCTTGAGTGATCAACTGGAGATCAAGTAGTTCACGGATGATTGAAAGTTCTTTGAGTGGATCTGTGCGTAAGTAGTTGCTGTCAAGATCGAATTTGACGACGTTGCCGCGAGCTGTGATGTCATCCATAGAGAGACGATCCTCGATGGCAGACACGAAAGGCTGCAAGGATAGTGTAAGGAATTGAAGCCTCTCGTCTTGGACGTTGGCATAGGTCATTGTCGTATTCTGATCAGCTGAGACGTAATAAGGTGGCACGTTGCATAGACGAGCGATCTCAGTAGCAAGGTTCTGAATTGCTTCGTTGTACATCATGTCTTTAGGGCTGAATCCGACTGACTCATAATTAAGAGTCGAAGTAAGGTAAGCCGTCGAACGATTTTGACGGGCATTCTTCCATGCTGAAAGTAATCCTTGAACCTCTGAAGGTGGAAGGTCTGCGCCCGTATTCTTTAGATAGCCAGTTGCCATTGGAGTTGCTGCTGCAATTACTGACGCCTTCTGGATGTCCAGCGCTGCGCGAATAGTTGACGTTCCTGTGCTGAGAATGCCATCGCTGAGTGACTGGAATGTGATCAAAGAACCTAGACCATCCATAGGTACTGCACTTCCATCGATTGCGTAAGATTTTACATAGACGTTATCGCGATCGAGTGTTGCTGTTACGCGACTGTTAGCGATCCACTCAAAGCGAGATGGGCGACCATCTTCTTGATAAGTTTCTACTACTTGCCAGAATGCTTGGCCGTAAAATAGAAGCGAATCAACTGTGTAGGCAATAGTTACTGATCTAGGCTGAGAGTAAGAAGGCTGATCGAGCCATAGTGGCTTGCCTAATTCTTCGCCTGTTGACTTCTTATAAAGTTCGAGAGGGATAGTGCCGATAGTGCCAGCGAGAAGGTTTCGACAACGAGCTAGTGCCGGAACTCCCATTGCCTCAGTGCGTCCGACGTAAGCGAATTGGAACGGCATCGCGTAAGGCGAGTACTCACCCAAGACCTGCGGTGCGTATTGCGCTTCGACATTGGCCTTCGGTGTTGCACCTGTAAGGCGCGAGAGGATACCCATAGATGGCAATTATACACTACATGTTGTGTTATTCGGTGTAGATAGCCGCTACCTGTTGTGGTTTCATTAAGGCAGATGTAATCATCGCAATCGAAATTGGAGCTGAAATATCTCCAGCGCTTTTACGCTTGACAATGCGCCACGCACTGTCATTTACCTTAGCGGCCACGTTCGAGAATTGGTCGATGAGTTCTCTCTGGCCATTGTGGACTAGACGTCCATTAACTACGGCATCAAGTAAGTCACCGCAAGCTCTATAGAACTGCTGCCCGTCGCAGGATTCGACGACGCTTCCGGCATTAGCGAGGCGATCGGCAATCGACTGAGTTGCGTAACGATCGAATAAAATTGTCCGTGGACGCCAGATATCTGCCCACCCTTTTATAGCCGCAGCTATCTTAAGATCATCGACTGACACTTGAGACTCCCATGACTCTAGGATTCCTACTGCAATCTTTCCATCTGGCATCAAGATTCCAGCGCATAAGCTGGCATTGCGTTTAGAAGGTGAGACATCGAACCCGAAGACTGCATAGCCGCCGGGGTTGATTACTAGCTCTGAGTCAGAGCAATCCTCAATAGAATTTGGAGGGAACGGGCTGGATAAACTGCTGACCCATTGGCAAAGTGTCTCGGTGCGGACGTTCTCAATAGGGCTAGTTGTGATCGATTCCTCGATGGCTGATTCTGTGATGGTGTAACTCAAGGCTGGATTGGCCATCGCCCATGCAGCTCGATCGTCGATCTTGCAGTATTGAGGCGCTGAATATTCGTAGAATCCCAAACTTTTAGGTGGTCGATCTAAGCAGCGCTCGTGAAGATCGTTAAGTACTTTCGAGAATGCATCACCTGCATTTGATGTCATTAGTGTGTGTGATGACGGGTGGGCACGAGTGGTTGGAATTGCAGCTCGATAACCCTCTTCGCTGATCTCGCGTAACTCATCAATGAAGAGTAAGCCGTTGACGGATCTTCCTCGGCTGCCGTCGCGAGTTGCCGCTACTACATCCAGTCGTGCGCCAGATAACATCTCAATAGACTCTGTGCCGTTAGCGTGCCTAATCTGTTTGACGAATCCCTTGAGGTGGTCATTATTTTCTAGGATGTTGGTCAGTTGCCGAAAGGTATCCAGAGCCATTGATCTGTTGGACGACATGATCAGAACGTTTGTCTCCCACTTGATTAGGTGAGCCAGTATAAGCATGCGTGCCAGGTGAGTCTTACCATTCTGTCGAGCGATGAGAAGTAGGTTAGTTCTATGAACCCAATGACCAGCCTTGTCTATTGTAAGCATGTCCTTGAGAACGAACTCCTGCCACGGCAATAAAGGTTGATCGATAATCCTGCAGAGATCGAGGACATCTTGCAGCTTATTTTCGCCCTTGAGAATAGGGCTGTGGAGCCTTGGCTTAGTTGCCCCTCGTAGCACTCGGCTCTTCTTGGCAGCCATCAGGAACCTTCTGGGACTGGTCGGGCTGAGAACGGACTGTCCTCGTGGATTTTCGACTGCATCGGGGACGGATAGTCAGTAAAGACAGGGGGGGTGAACGTGTGTGCTAAAAAAGAGCCTTGTGAACGTGATCCCTTGCGTGAGTTGCAGGCACTACAACATGACACGAGGTTATCGTAGGCAAGCGGATCGCCCCCGTCCTTGATCGGGATGACGTGATCGACTGTCGTTGCAGGTTGCATGCAATAGAAGCACGTCCATTGATCACGAGCTAAGACCTCGAGGCGTCTTGATCGATAGGCTCTGCTATCTCTAGGGTCTTTCATTGCCAACCTTTAGTCTTTAGATGATGTAACGCATTACAATAGTTAGGCTCATCATACTCAGTAACCCCATACCTATGCGTTACATAATACCAATACATCCAGAACTGCTTAATAGGTGTTGATGTCTTTAAGCTCTCAGACTTCATCTGATATAGACCATAAGCCTGCTTACTACCGGACTTATTACCTATAGCCTTGTAGTCCCACCTGGACTCTCGATGTACTATCTCGTTATGGCACGCATACTGCTTATCTGTTAGTTGGTAATTGGCTAACTTCTTTAGCTCTTTATATCGCACGTTATTCGCCTGTGCATCTAGTGGCATAGCCATGGATAGAGATATTCCAATAGCGATGGCTACCCCGCAGGCTTGCCGTGAACGGCCTGCGGTGAGCCCCTGATGGGCTCTAGCCCTGAGAGTACCAGCCATGTCAAGCATGTGTATAAAGTGGGCGTGTCTTAAGCGTGAAGTGATGTTTTTGCACTTACTTATCCACAGGTGTGCATAACTCATCGATTATCCGTACTGTAGAACCCTGTCCCTTTAAATGCTATGCCTACACTTGAATAGACCTTGCTCATCGAGCTGTGACAGAATGGGCATTCAAGATCATGAGGCTCATGGATTGACATCCACTTCTCGATTCTGGCATTGCTTTCGCAGTGTTCGTTATCGCACTCAAATTCATAGGTTGGCATCTGGATCGACCTCACATGTTCTGCATGTTTCAGTGAACGACCATACGCCGCACATCTTGCATCTCAATACCTTAAGTTTACCAATATCATCGCCAAAATCACCGTAACCTGCTTTAAGCAATAGATCGACCAGATCACCTAATCTCATGAATGCAAGGTAGTCCTCGGGACTCTTCTCCCCTTGACCATTCAATCGACTGACTACAAGTGGCAAGTCACCAGTTTTACTTGCTCTCTTTGTGACCTGATCGATCCACGCCTTTGGCTGGAACGCCGATCTAGCCTTAACTTCCATGTCGAACGGGACATGTGTTATATCTTTTCCAGCCCCTCTACCGATGTCAGCATGTGGCCACCAAGTCGAAAGGTACTTGGCTACGACTCTCTCGGTAGAGAATCCCCGGTACTTACGGCTTTGTGAGGCCATTGACCGCGTGGCACTTAGCGCATGACCAGCTCTTATTAGCCAAGTTCACTCGGATGTCTTTGTAAGGTATTGCTTCATTACATAAGCAGCATCTAGTTGTGAATGTAAATTCCTCAAGGATCGCTATTACTTCTTTAGATCGATGTATTTCATCTTCTGTAGGGAATGACTCCCATTCACCGTCTTGATTCATGAACTGTAAATGTCCCATTAAACTCTCGCCTTCTGTCGTTGCCATGCGCCCTCTTTGTTTATCTCGTACCAGATTACATCGTTAGGCGATGGACATCTTGTCAATTCACCTGTGACTGCATAAGGGCACTTAAAGTGACCCCATGGCTTGCCTGCTTTAGTCTGTCCAGTCTTCCACATCATCTCACCATGGACGCATTTCGGAATGTCCTTCTCTGTCTGGCCGCCAATGATCTCTTTCACCGTCGATACAGCTTCCCCCATTGTGGGCGGCATAGTCGCTGGCTTGATAGTCCATGGATCTTCTTCCTTTACTACTGGGATGTAAGTGCCGGACGTGTCGGCCATCTTTGCTTTGACTTCATCGATGCTGGCCTTTACTTCATTCGCCTTATTAACTTTGACCATTTCCTCTCGTGACGCTCGCTTTCCCTTTGTTGCATATCCTGCGTTAGCAAGCGCTCGACCGATAGCACTAGTTTCACAATTCTCCAGCGCCGATGTCGCATTGACGCCGCGACCTTGGATGGTTTCTTCTGCAAGTCCTGTAGTCCATGGCCGAATGTCAGCCTCTGTGCGATATATAGCAGCCTCAACAATAAAACGGCCAGCGGCTGAATCAAGGAGTTTTGTATGAATTTGTCCATCTGGGTGATCCTTCCAAAACAATAAGAGCCTGTCTTCAACGGGTTGATAATCTTCAAGGTTAAACATATTGCTCATCCTTTTCTGTAATTAGTTCACAAGCTAGTGCAAGGTAAGCACACGCGTCGATATAGGAGTCAACGTGGTCAGCGGTCTCTTGGAGACGTGCGAGCTTGACTTCGACCATTGCCAGACATGCTTGATGGTCTGAGATTGGTGTTTCAAGCATCTGTTGGAGTCGTAATGCGATTCTAGTCTGATTGATACGAGGATGACCATATATTCTTCCTCGGTCTCCAATGATGTCAGTAGCTGATAATAGGACTTCACTTGCTTTCACACTCGCACCCTTTCCTTTGTCTCGTAGTAATCTCGAACTGCCTTGCGACCCTTGAGGTATCCCACGCGAATGCCGACGATACGGCCTAGATGAAAATATAGTGCTGATAAGACAATCATTGCAAGAAGATCGCCTAGTGATGGATCGAACATGTTGAGCCTTTCCTTGGATGCCCTTCATCCGTGGCTCTACTGTCTCATGACCTAAGGGGGAATTTTCAGATATTAAGATAACGAAATGGTAACGATTCTAGGTCGTCAATGTGATCATCGATGTCGCGATCAAGCTCGTTATCTAGGTCGTCCATAGCGCTTGCCTGAGACTACGAAAGTCCCATCCTTCTCCAGATAGATAAGATCGACTTGGACGTTCTTGCCTTCGACGTACATGATGGCGAACGCGCTTTGCCAGTTGGCAGACCCTTTCGTATAACTGGCCTTGCTAAAATCCATAAGGTTGCCTACCTCTACGCCATGCAGAACACGCCCTATACGGCCACCAGAAGCCTCTGAGAAGGACGATCTGCCTGCCCTGTGAGTATGTCCAGAGATGACTGACTTACCATGCCTACGGGCTGCTTCAAGGGCTGAGAGACCGCCCTGAGACTTGATAGGCGTGTGATCCCCATGGACTGCGATCCAGTTAGGCGCAATGTTATAGGGCTTTTTGTGGAAGGTAATTCCTAGTTCATCAAGCTGCATAAACTTCTCGAACCTAAGTTCCGGCAACGACAGGAACGATGGGATCTTACGCATTATCTGTGTGTATAGGCGGTCTGTGTGATTAGACCGAATCATCTGTGTTACTTGGAGATCGTAAAGAACTTGAACAGCTTCATCGCGATCATCTCCCAGAGTCTGTTCATAAGCTTCTGGCGTCCCTTCTGACCACTTGCTAATCGTATTGAAATCAATCTCGTCACCTATTGTGACTACTTCGTGCGGCTTAAACTTGGCTATAAATTGTGCTACATTTTTGACTGCGTGTCGATCATGAAAGGGAACCTGTAGGTCACTCACTATGACTATGCGCTTCATCTAATCCTCGTCGTCGTCCTCATAGGGTAGGCGATCCACGCGGTCGGGGATCGATGGCAAGATCCAGTCAGGGTAAGTATCTCGATCAGAGATGATTGCTAGACAGATATCAACTGCGAAGCCTGCCCTGCGTAGTGCGCGATACATTTCATGAAGGCTTATAGCCCATGCGTCTAGCTGTGAGTAAGTATCGAGATCGATGACTTTCTTCTTTGCCATGTTAAAAATTATCGCTCAAGAAGTATGTTGTAAATCTCATCGACACGCGAGTTTAGTCTCTTAATTTCAGAGAGCAGATGAGTAATGACATAACCTGCCAGCCCACCAATCACGGCAAGGCTTGCAAAGTAAAGTGTCATCAAGTCCGAGGTAGTCACTTTCTAGGTGTCGCGTATCCGAATACTCCAGCTACTACCGAGCCAAGGATGGCGCGATAGTCTAGAGAAAAGTTAGATGTAGTGCCCCATACGCATAAGAATGCGCCTACTGCAATTATTGCTGGATGCTTCATGTTCATTTATTTTCCACCTATCATCGGGATATTGAACCAACTATTGTCTTCATCGCCCTTGATAGTGAAGCTGATATGTGCGTGATGATTATGCTTATTGATCCCATCATAAGCACGCCAAGCCCAAGCCTTTTTAGATGAAGCGATTTTTCCGTCAAAGATGATGTAAGAGATTCTTTTATCGCCAGACTTTGCAAGGAGTCGAATCTGATCGACCAAGTCAGGCATGACATCGGGCTTCCCGTTCTTGCCTGCAAGGTCGCGGTCAACATCGATGGCGCGTACCCATCCTTGAACATCTGGATTATGATCAGACTTGCGAGCAGCGTGTCTCGTGTCACCGATCCAGCCGTCCGAAGTTCTATCTCGATCTGGGAATGCATCATCGATCTGCTCTCTAAGCTGGATCGCTGAATTGCTTAGCCTCGGCTTCACAGGTTACACACTCCCATCGCTTGAGATCATTAAGTGTCAATTCTGCGTGATCGCATGGGACTGGCGCTATGAATGCATCATCGATAGGATCATAGGTATAACCAATTCCTGCATAATTAAATCTTATATTCCCGTTGTAGCTTGTCTTTACCCATGTGCCACCAAGGTTATCGATTAACCATTGATAGCCTTCATCGCCTGCTGGATCGTTATTGTCTCCGACTAGTACGCGGATGACTTTGTTATCAGAATCTAGTTCTGCCCAATGACTCACTTTGCGTACCTCACAATTACTAGACCAGAACCACCTGTGCCGCCTGTAGTGTTTCCGCTGCTTCCAGAGTTAGCGGCTCCACCTGCTCCGCCGCCCGTGTTTACTGTGCCATTAACTCCAGCAACTGATGAACTGCTACCGCCTGCTCCGCCTCCGCCAGTACCACCTGCGCCATTAGTAGTTGAAAAAGAAGCTCCGCCTCCGCCGCCTGCATAATAGCCGCCTACGCCAGTTGATGTAACTGTTGCCCAAGATGAGTAACTTCCATTACCAATACCGCCTGCGCCTGCAACGCTGAGAAGACCGCTTGCACCTGCCGCACCTGCTCCGCCTCCGCCGCCTGTCGAAGTCGGGCCACCTGATGCGTAAACAGTTCCTGCGCCGCCCCCAAAACCTTGACCAGAAGCCGTTGATGTACCACCTGAATAATTGTTATTCGCTCCACCGCCGCCAGAGCCACCGCTACCGACTGAACCGCCGTTAAAGTTACCACCGAAACCACCACCGACAGCTGTGACTAGTGTCTGGAATGTCGTATCAACACCGCTAGTTGCATTGGCTCCTGCTGTAGCACCTGCTCCGCCTGCTCCGATCCCAATACTATAACCCGTAGCAGTTAGTGATTGAGCTGCATAAGTCTTAACTCCACCTGCACCACCACCACCGCCCATTGCAGCAGTATTGAATCCGCCTCCGCCGCCACCGCCACCCGCAACAATTAAAATGTCGCAAGATAGAGTAACGCTCGGAGTAAAAGTGCCATTGGCTGTAAAAGCGTGATACCAATAACTAGCATCGGAGGTGATCGTGCCACCTGTGGCTTTAGGTACAGCCACAAATAGTCCGTGGATGCCTGCGATTGTATTAAGCATTAGGCGATTGCACCAGCGACGTACCAAGTATCTGTGCCAGTTTTGATGCAGACTGCGGATTTATATTGAGCAAGGGTAGGTGCTGCCGCTACTGCTCCAGCCGATAGGACTGTGGTCGTGCCAGAAGTTACTGCTGAGATTGTGCAGACTCCTGCACCAATGTTGAGAACCGTGATAACTGTGCCGATAGGGAATGCAACGGAGGCATTTGTAGGGATCTTAAAAGCAATTGCTGTTGCCTTGTTCATTAGCTGTAAGACCTGATACTGATCAGCGGATACTGCTGTGTAGTCGACCGTGTTAGCTGAGCCGATTGTAAAGGCTACTAGGCCGTTATAATCTGCGGCTGTAAAGATGTCGCCTGTTGATGCTGGAAAGCCTACTGCCATGATTGTCTCCTAGTATCCCATAATGGATTGTCCGATTATACCGTAAGTCGATGATCCGATGATGAATCCCTCGACTATAGGCTCAAGTGTTGTTACTGTGCATTTCATTGAATTGGGAGTGATGTCCCATGCCAAGCCTTGAACCTGCAAGGTCTTGACGATTGTACTCGAATCAGGCTGGACGTTGGTTATCTTTACATTGTCAAAATAGTCGAGGCCAATCATCGTGTCCGTTGGTACGGCCGTATCCAATAGATCGACAGTCATTGCATCGATGCGGATAGTTGTCTCAGCTCTAGTTGCTACATATATCTTGGCGATGTCTAAGACTTGAGCATCTGTCTCTGGAATCATGTCGGTTACTGTCATGCCATGAGGGAAATACTTAGCCGATGAAGTTGCATCTGTTGCAGTCTGTGTTGATCCGCCTACGCGTGTCATGCTTGCTTGATTGACGATGAGCTTGTCATCGAAGGCATACTTAAGGTCTGAGTAAGGAATTCCTGTAGTCTGATTGAACTCGATAGGCGTAGCCGCTAAAGATCCCACGACGTCATTACGATCCTTGAACTCAGCCGTTCCGTCTGTGCGGATAAAGAATGCACCTTGTTCTGCGAACTCAGCCGCTTTGAGAGCTGCTAAGGATGTTCGAGCCGTGCCGGGATCTGCCTGAACTGTCGTCAATCCTGTGTCAGTAATACGCATTGATGTCGGGAATGAAACTTGATCGAGGATCTTTGTAATTCGAGTGCCAGTAGTCTGGCCAGCAGTTGCTCCGCTGACAGTTGAG
>Ga0304730_1001828_pt1 | contig 15700 bp, 13 predicted proteins | sample M_130628_MF_Meta_FD_190474 | JGI IMG/M metagenome (GOLD analysis project Ga0304730, IMG submission 190474) | Freshwater microbial communities from Lake Montjoie, Canada to study carbon cycling - M_130628_MF_MetaG (v2) (version 2) | ecosystem: Environmental > Aquatic > Freshwater > Lake | place...
TTATTTCAAATTATGGCAATGGTATGGGGCCAATCGCACTTGCCTTTGGAATCTTAGGATTACCAAATGGTTCGGCCAACTTACTTGGTCTAGTTTTAGGAACCACAACAGTTTTGTTTTTAGTAATGGCTCCATTTGGTGGAGTGATCGCTGATAAGTATGGCCGGGCAAGAATGGTTGGCTTAACTGATATGGCTGGTGGGTTAATTCTTTTTGTTCAAGCTGGCTACTTTGCAACTGGAAATGTGCCAATTGCAGTTTTACTAATTGTTAACGGAGCATTTGGTATTTTATGGGGAATTTTTTGGCCGGCATTCTCAGGTGTTATTCCAGCAGTTTTACCTGAAGCAGGTTTGCAAAAAGGTAATGCTCTTAATGCATTGTTTACGAACTCCGGAATGATTCTGGGCGCTGCCTCTGCCGGGTTTTTAATTGATGCGTTTGGTCCTGCTATAACTCTAGGTATTGATGCTGCATCATTTTTTGTATCAGGCTTATTAGTATTTACATTTCGTCACTTAACGCCTAGGGCAGAACATACAGAGAACACCATGATTGATGATTTGCGCCATGGTTGGAAAGTTTTTATTTCCTTTAGATGGATTGTGATTATTGTGGCAGTCTTTTCATTCATTGTGATGTGTTGGGCAGCAGCTGAGAATGTTTTAGGCCCCCTTATAGCCCTTGAGCACTTTGATGGTGCTAAATCCTGGTCATATGTAATAACTGCAGAGTCGGTTGGTTTAGTAGTTGGTTCATTAATAGCAATTAAAGTAAAGCCAAAGTATCCAATGCGATTTCTTATGCTCTCATCTTTTACTATTACTTTTTATATCGCCTCCCTTGCCAAGCCACAATCACTGGCAGTAATCGCAGTTGGTGCATTTCTATTTGGCATTACATTAGATCTATGGGGAACCTTGTGGAGTACCGCGTTGCAACGTAAAGTGCCGAGGGATTCACTCTCTAGAGTTTCATCCTTTGATGCAATGGGATCCCTTATGTTTAGGCCAATTGGGCTTGCAATTGCCGCCCCACTTTCAACCTTACTTGGCATGGAGACCTTCATTTATATTTTGGCAGTTATTACCGTATTTGCAATTGTGCTGCCGTTGTTTAACTCTGAGGTAAGAAATATGAGTTATGAAGAGATGACTTAAAGCTTTGATTTATAATCACTAGCAGTTAGTTCATAAATATCCTCAGGCCCATCTACTTCATCCATTTGCTGTCCTTTATGTTCAAAGCCAAGTTTTTTAATAATATGTTGGGATATCAAATTATCTGGTGAGACGGTGTAGCGAAGAGTTTTAACTAACGTATCATTAACTACCCAAGACCACATTCCATGAAGAATCTCTTGTCCATAGCCATTACCTTGATAATTTTTATCAACACCAAAACCAATCTCAATCATGCCGTCACTGTCAGGTGCATCATGAAAGCCGGCACTTGCAATAATTATTGGATTATCCTTTAAGACTGCAACTCTAAGTAAGTACTTTGCATGCTCAGGATTTTGTTCAACCCTTGGCAGCCTATGTTTAATTGGGTTTGGGTAACTTAGAAAATGCTTATTTGGATCAGAAAACCCACGATCTAACCAAAGTTTTGGATCCGCTTGGTCTAACGCCAGCACCTCATACTCACTTGGCAGCACGGTATAGAGCAACAACCGATTGGTTTTAATTACTAAATCTTGATCCACCTCTTTACTTTACCGCAGTAATTTCTCAGAAAACTCTCAAGTAAACTATCTACTATTGATCATATAAAGCGATGGCAATAAGGAGAGATATGAACAGCACATTATTTAAGGTATTAACTGGATTTATTATTGGTGCAACTGCTGTTGGTGGTTACGCGATTGCTGATCCTTCTAATGTGCCAGTTGTTAAGGCATGTGTTGATAATAAAACGAAGGCTTTATATGCTTCAAGTAATGGCAGTTGTGCAAAGGGTCGAAGCGCCATAGATATTGGCGCAACTGGTGCAAATGTTAAAAGCATTGCCCAATTAGTATCTCCCTCAGTTGTTTCAATCGAGATTACCTCTTTAGCTGGTGATGGAACTGGCTCAGGATCTATATATAGATCAAACTCAACGACCTCATACATTATTACTAACAACCATGTGGTTGAAAGCGCAGCATCTGGTGGCACAATCTCAGTTGAATTAAACAATGGTGATGTTTACCCAGCGCTAATTATTGGCAGAAACTCTGATTATGATTTAGCGGTAATCTCAATTAAAAAGGGAAATCTGCCTGAGATTCCAATGGGTGATTCATCATCCCTTGCAATTGGGGATGCGGTAATTGCATTTGGCTCACCCCTTGGATTATCAGGAACGGTAACTAGCGGAATAGTTTCAGCATTAAATCGCCCAGTAACTACCGGCTCTACAAGTGTTGAAAGTTATATGGATGCAATTCAAACTGATGCAGCAATTAATCCTGGCAACTCAGGTGGACCACTTGTTGACGCACAAGGAAGAATTGTCGGGGTTAACTCAGCAAATGCAACATTAGGCGCAGCAACTACTGGCAGTATCGGATTAGGTTTTTCAATTCCAATTAATCAAGCAACTCGAATTGCTGAGGAGTTAATTGCAACTGGTAAATCAACAAAACCAATCTTAGGAGTCTCATTTGATCTAAGCTATACAGGTATTGGTGCCAAGGTTTACCTACTATCTTCTGGCAAGGCAGCTGAAAAGGCGGGAATAACAGTTGGCTCAATTGTTAAGACAATTGATGGCTTTAAGATCAATGATGCGATCTCTGCAATTGTAAGAATTAGATCTCACGCACCAGGTGATCAGGTTGTAATGGTTGTTGAATCAACTTCAGGAGTATCTAAAACATACACGATTACTTTAGATTCAGCCCCCGCTCTTCCTTAAGTTCTATACTCACTTCTTACCTAAAAAATAAGAGGAGTGCTTTATTAAATCCCAGAAGAAGGTAATTAGGCTTGAGCTTTTATCAGCGTTCTCTGGGGTCTTAATTGCAGTTCAATCTCGAATTAATGGTGAGTTATCTGCCCAGATGAATGATTCACTTGAGGCGGCAATCGTCTCCTTTACCACCGGCCTTGCATTTGTTTGCTTAATAGTTTTATTTAGAAAAGATGTCAGAGTAGGTTTTTCTCAAATTTTTAAAGCTGTCTCGTTAAAACAATTGCCAAAGTGGCGGATCGGTGCTGGCGTATTAGGTGCTTCATTTGTAGCGATGCAAACACATGTTGTTCCAATAATGGGTGTTGCACTTTTTGCTGTGGCATCCCTTGCCGGACAAACTGCAATATCTTTATGGGTAGATCATGTTGGATTAATTGGCAGTGGCAGATCAATAATTACTAAACGTAGAGTAATTGCAGCAGTAATTACTGTGATCGCAGTTATTGTTTCGGCTTGGAATAGATTTTCAATGAGTGATTTTTCAATCCTGGCTATTGGAATAGCAGCATTTGCTGGCACCTGGGTGGGTGTGCAGCGAGCCCTTAATGGTCAGATTAACTCTTACTCAAAGCAGAGCTTTGCTACATCTTTGTTAAACTTTACTACAGGCACCATATTTTTATTAATACTTTTGCTAATTCGCACTATCTTTACCGATCACTCAGTTATGAACTTCACTTCAGGACCTTGGTGGATGTTTTTAGGTGGCACAATCGGAGTTTTCTATATTGCACTCTCAGCCGTTGCCGTGCAACATGTTGGAGTTTTAGAGTTCACATTATTTAGTGTTGGCGGAATGTTAATTGGCTCATTACTAATTGACATTATTGTGCCAACTGAAGGAACTGTTATCTCAGGTTACTTAATTGCCGGAATATTGCTCACCTATTTAGGTGTAATAGCAAATGGTCAATCTCGTTTTTCGCGCAAGTAATTTAATAAGGCAGATATTAATGAGGCAGAGATAAAAAAGATTGCCAGAGCGTATGAGATATCTTTTACCCAAGAAATTGAGCCAGAGTAAAAACCAGCTAAGGTAATACCTACTCCCCATAAAAATGCGCCAAGTGCGTTGGCGGATAAAAACTTGTAGTAATTCATCTTTACAGTCCCTGCAATTGGTGGCACAAATGTTCTTACCCAAGGAATATAACGAGCGATTACTACCGACCACCACCCGTATTTCTCATAAAAACGCTCCGATTTAGCAAGCATTTTCTGCATTCGCTTAGAGTTTCTCTGCTGAAAGTAAGGCCGGCCTATCTTTCTGCCCAATACATAACCAACCTGATCACCGATAAATGCTGCAAGAAATACGGTAAAGACCAAAATCACAATATTTACATCACTTCGCGCAGCGGCAACTAATCCGGCCGAAAACAGAAGTGAATCTCCGGGTAGAAAGAAGCCAACTAATAGAGCGGTTTCAATAAAAATTATTCCAGCAACTACAACATAAAAAAGAAATGGGGCAACTGGTGATAACTGGGCATCAAATGATGCGGCAAAGCAACTCATTATTTAAATGATTGCTTAACGGCAGCAGCAACTTTTTGTACGACATTTAAATCAAATACGCTGGGTATAATGAAATTAGCATTGAGTTGTTCACTGCTTACACAAGATGAAATCGCCTCTGCCGCAAGAACTAACATCTGATCTGTAATCTTTGAGATATTTGCATCTAGTAAGCCTCTAAAAATACCTGGAAAGGCTAGAACATTATTAATCTGGTTGGGTTGATCACTTCTTCCAGTTGCAACTACAGCTGCATGTTTTCTGGCAATTACTGGATCAATCTCAGGATCTGGGTTAGCTAAGGCAAAGACAATCGCATTTTTGGCCATTGATTTAATATCACCCTCTGTTAATACATTTGGCGCACTTACCCCAATAAAAATATCAGCATCCTTCATTGCCTCATGTAGATCACCTCTAAATGATCCAGGTGAGCAGTTTGTAACAAACCATTTACGCATTGGATCTGAGTCACCCTTATCTTCAAAAACTAAGCCATCCTTATCAAAACCAATTATGTTTTTAGCACCCTTTGCAACTAATAACCTGGCAACTGCAGTACCAGCAGCGCCAACGCCACTTAAAACAATTTTTGTTGATTTAAGATCTTTTTTAACTAGTTTAAGTGCATTTGTTAAGGCAGCTAGAACAACTATTGCAGTTCCATGTTGATCATCATGAAAGACTGGAATATCTAAAAGATCACGAAGTCTTGCCTCAATTTCGAAACAACGAGGAGCAGAGATATCCTCTAAATTAATTCCGCCGTAAACAGGTGCAATGATTTGAACAGTTCTAACAATCTCATCCACATCTTGAGTGTCAAGACAGACCGGCCAAGCATCAACATCAGCAAAGCGCTTAAATAATGCTGCTTTTCCCTCCATAACAGGCAAGGCAGCTCCTGGCCCAATATTGCCAAGGCCTAACACTGCAGAGCCATCAGTTACAACTGCCACTGTATTTCGCTTAATTGTTAATCTTCTTAAATCAGATGGATCCTTAGCAATTGCTTGGGAGATTCGAGCAACTCCTGGTGTGTAAGCACGAGAGAGATCATCACGGGTTTTAAGTGGCACCTTTGATGTGATCTCAATCTTTCCACCTAAGTGAAGTAAGAAAGTGCGATCTGAAACCTTTCTAACATTTAAATTTGGATTCTTAGATAACGCCGCTGTTATAGCTTCTGCATGTTCGGCATCAATTGCATCACAGGTAACATCAATTACAACTCGATCTAAAACAGATTCAACAACATCAAGTGCGGTAATTGAAGCACCGGCAGCAGATATTGCTTGAGTTATCTCAGAGACAGGTTGGGCTGAGGCAGGGCCATCAACACGGATTGTGATTCCATAACCAGGACTTGTACTGGCCATTTAAACAACACCATATAGACGATCTCCGGCATCACCTAAACCTGGAACGATATAACCCTTTTCATTTAATCTTTCATCGAGGGCGCCAGTTACTAACTTTAATTGCAACTTGCTTGATGCAAACGCTTTCTCTAAAACTGCAACACCTTCAGGAGCGGCCAAGATACAAATCGCTGTTATATCTGTTGCACCTTTTGCAGCTAAGAATTCTATTGCTGAAACTAATGTGCCACCGGTAGCAAGCATTGGATCTAAGATGTAACACTGACGATCTGTTAGATCCTCTGGCAATCTATTTGCATATGTAGTTGCCTTTAAAGTTTTTTCATCCCGCACCATGCCAAGAAAACCAATTTCAGCAGTTGGAATCAATCTAGACATTCCCTCTAACATGCCAAGACCTGCTCGCAAGATTGGAACTACAACTGGTTTTGGTTTGGTTAGATGAGCACCTTGGGCCATAGCAACTGGTGTTTTCACAGTTACTGCCTCAGTTTTAACCTCACGCATTGCTTCATAGGCAAGTAAGGTGACAATCTCTTCAGTTAAACGCCTAAAGGTTGGTGAATCTGTTTTTTCATCCCGCAACACCGTTAGCTTGTGAGTTATCAGCGGATGGTCTGCGATGTGGATTTTCACATAATTACTCTACAAGCCCAGCGCCTTACTACCAATTAATGCAGAATAAAGGGAGAATAATCAGGTAGCACTTGAGCATAACTTCAGCGAAAGGGTGTGATCTAAATGTCAGTTGATTTTGGTTGCATCGCCTGGCATGAAGATGGCAGGTGGAGCGCTAACTCCCTCTCTTCGACCCGTGACATTGGGTCAATTATTGATTCACTTAAAGCGCAACAAACAAATGGTGGCGCAATTGCATTAATTGCAATTGAGGATGAGTTTGTAATTATTGCAAGGGCGCTAGGTGATCAAATGCAGATGATGATCTCAGATGTTACCTACGCACTTGATTATGAAGTAGCGGCTGAGTTAATTGAAGTTTTAGATCTTGAATTTCCTGAAGAAGAGGATGAATCACAACCAGGCGGTGACCTAGACCTTCTAAATGATTTAGGTGTTAGCGAGATGGAGTTACTAAGTATTTTAGATGACACAGAGTTATATCCAGATGAACAACTTGAAGCGATTGCAAATAGATTAGGTTTTGGTGAACAGTTTAATCAGGTGATTGAAAGTAATTAGTGGATTACAAATTAATAATGCAGGCAGCCCTTTCACTTGCAAAGATTGCTGCAGATAAAGGTGATGTTCCAGTTGGTGCGATTGTTGTTAATGAGGCTGGTGAAATACTAGGAACTGGTCAAAATTTACGTGAACTAAGTAATGATCCAACTGCCCACGCTGAAGTGATTGCAATTCGACAAGCTGCTGAAAAAATTGGTAGTTGGCGCCTTGATGATTTAACAATAGTTGTCACCCTTGAACCATGTGCGATGTGTGCTGGGGCAATAGCCCAATCACGGATTAAGAGATTAGTTTTTGGGGCATGGGATGAAAAAGCTGGCGCAGTTGGCTCTGTGATGGATGTAATTCGAGGTCCAAGAGCATTAACGAAAGTCGAAGTTGTTACTGGGATTATGGAAAAAGAGTGCAGTGAGGTTTTAAGTAATTTTTTTAATACTAAGCGTTAAATAACAATTTCATATGATGGATTTAAAATAATTAATTGACCATTATTTTCACCCACCATGCCTTCTGCTCGTAATTGGGCGCCAACTTCTAAACCTGTGATTTCGCGCCGACCTAAAAACTGCAGAGTCACTCCACCAGTTTCATCCCAAACCTCAACCTCAACATATGGAGATGAGTTAGAGGGAGCTGATTTAATTGAATTAACTCGCCCCTGAACCTGCGCGCGTTTGCGCCAAGAGATCTTTCCAATCGGCAATATATTTTCAGCATAGTGACTTACTGTTGAATCCTTTTTATTTGAATCAATAACTGGCGTTTTTGTAAACTCACTTTGGGCCCTGGCTGGTGATTTTTCTTCCTGTTTTTTCTTTTTTTCTACAGGAGGAGTTAAGACTGCTTGGCCTGAGATAATTTTTTCAACATCAAAGGGAACAATTGTTGCTACTACTCTTTCAAGTTGGGAAATAGGTCTTGCGATATCTTCAGCGGTTTGATCATGTAGTAACCAACCTAATAACTTTGAGTATGAGCGGCGTGGTAACAAAAGTGTTAACTCAACATCAGGGGATGCAGTAACCCTTACGGCGTAGTCAACAGCAGCATTAGCAAGACGGCGATCTGGGCAATCAATTAACTCAAGCGGCACATCTGAGCATGCTTCATTCTTTGCCCACTCATTACTTATTGCTTCCGCCCTACGATCATCAATTACAAAGTGAACCGCAGATAGGTTTCTTGGGTTTAAAGACCTGGCATATCTAATTGCGCCAATTGTGGCTAGATCAAAACTATCGATTAATACCGTTACATCATGTCTAGTAATTGAGGTAGCACGAGAGCTTTGCACGGTGATATTTAGTGCCTTTTGCTCTTGTGCATACTGGCGGCGAAGACGCAAGAAGGTATAAACAAGAATTGGCGTAATGAGTATTACTATCCATGCACCTTCGGTAAATTTAACAACTGCAAAGATAATTACTACAACGAGTGAGATTAATCCTGACAAACCATTAATAACAAACTTATATCGCCAACCCTTATCTCTATGAGTAGTTGCATGCTTTGCCATTCCAAAGCCAGTTAAAGTAAAAGCAGTAAATACTCCTAATGCATAAAAGGCAACTAAGTGTTCAACTGATGCACCGGTTCCAACTACTAGAACCATTGCAACAATAGTTAATAACAAGATTCCATTTGAGAAATTAAGCCTGTGCCCTCGTTTTGTTAGCCAATTAGGCAGGTATCCATCATTTGCCACAAAGTTAACTAATATAGGGAAGGCGCTATAAGTGGTATTTGCGCCAGCAAATAAAATTAACATCGTGGCTGTTTGCACCAAGATAAAGAAAGTGCTGCCTAGGGCGCTATCGTCAAGAATTGTTTTGGCAATTTGAGAAATAACTGTTGGTGTGCCAGATTCATATGGCATTGCATAGATTTTATGAGCAAAGTAGGAGACGCCTAGAACTAGGGAGCCTAAAATACAACTCATAATTACTAAGGTTCGACGGGCATTAACATGTTCTGGCGTTTTAAATAATGAAACACCATCTGAGATCGCTTCAAGGCCAGTTAAGGATGATCCACCATTTGCAAAGGCGCGAAGTAAAATAAAGATTGCTGCAAAACTTAATAATCCTTGTGATTGACCAACCGGCACTGCGCCAACTTGATTGACATCAAGTGTTGGTAGGCCACCGGTTAACTCGCGGTAGATTCCAATAATAAAGACCACAGCCATAGCGCCAACGAATAGATAGGTTGGCAATGCAAAAGCCTTTCCTGCCTCTTTAACTCCCCTTAAATTTCCGTAAGTTAAAAGCAAGATCACCGCTAAGGTCATATGAATCTTCCAAGGGTCAAGCTCAGGAAAGGTAGAGATAATTGCAGCAACACCAGCTGCTGATTGAATTGCTAATGTAACAATATAATCTAGAATTAGTGCAACTGCTGCAACCTGGGCAACTACTGGTCCGAAGTTTTCTCTAGATACGTTATACGCCCCACCAACTTTTGTATAAACCGTAATTACATTCCGATACGACAAGGTAACAATTAATAAAATTATTAAAATTACCGCCGTCATCGGCATTAACATCGCAAAGGCAGCAATTCCAAAGGCTGGTACCAGTGCTAGGAGAATCTGTTCTGATCCATAAGCAGATGATGAAATGCAGTCTGAGGATAAAATTCCTAATGCGTAACGTTTACCTAATCTTTGATGGCTTAATGTGTGGCGGTTTAATGGATTGCCTAGAAATTTGCGCTTAATTTTGTAGGAAAGAGGATCCTTTAGGTGAGCGTGTTCGGCAAGCACCTTTGGTGCCGGTGCGTTATCACTCCATGAATTAGGCAATTAAAAACACACTCCAATGAGAAGTTAGGTATTAAGTATACGCCTGTTTTTAAGCGCTATTTTTTAAGCACACGCCATGGCCGTATGCTTATCTTTATGCAGTTAAAGACGCAGCTTTATATTGATGGAAAATGGATTAATGGCACTTCCACTATGCCAGTTACAGATCCAAGTGATGAATCAGTAATTGCTAATGTGCAGGTGGCATCAGATAAAGAATGCGCTATGGCAGTAGATGCAGCGGCAAAAGCATTTAAAACTTGGTCAAAGACCGCACCTCGCGTGCGCGCCGAAATATTGCGCAAAGCATTTGAAATTATGGTGGCTGAATCTGATCAGCTTGCTGAGATTATTTCTAAAGAAAATGGCAAAGTTTTAAGTGATGCAAAGGGTGAGATTTTATATGCCGCTGAGTTCTTCCGATGGTTTGCAGAGGAAGCGGTGCGGATAAATGGTGAATTTAGAATGGCACCTGCTGGGGACAAAAGAATATTAGTTACCAAACAACCGATTGGTGTCTCACTTTTAATTACTCCATGGAATTTTCCAGCTGCAATGGCAACGAGAAAAATTGGGCCGGCATTAGCTGCTGGTTGCACAGTGATTTTAAAACCAGCAGGTGAGACCCCACTTACCGCGATTGCAATTGTTGAGATCTTAGAAAGAGCTGGGGTTCCTGCAGGAGTAGTTAATTTAATTCTGCCTGTGCCATCAGGGCTGGCAATTGCGAAGATATTAAAAGATCCAAGAGTTGTAAACCTTTCTTTTACCGGCTCAACTGAGGTAGGAAGAGTTTTATTAAAAGCCGCAGCAGATCGAGTAATTCGCACCTCAATGGAGTTAGGCGGTAATGCACCATTTTTAGTATTAGCTGATGCAAATGTTGATGAGGCGGTAAGTGGTGCGATATTAGCCAAGATGAGAAATGGTGGCGCCGCATGTACTGCAGCAAATCGTTTTTATGTTGCTAAAGAAATCGCAGAAGATTTCACCACAAAGTTAACTAATGCAATGGCTTCTCTTAAGATGGCAACTGGAACATCAAGTGGCGCCCAATTAGGTGCAAGTGTTTCAGTTAAAGAGCGTAATAAAATTGCTGAGTTAGTAGATGCCTCAGTTTCAAATGGCGCCCAAATTAAAACTGGCGGTAAAACCCCAGCAGGTGCCGGCGCCTTTTACCCAGCGACAGTTTTAACGGTAAAAAGTGATAATCCAATCTTAAAAAATGAGATCTTTGGTCCAGTCGCACCAATTGTTATTACCTCTTCCGATGAAGAGGCGGTCGAGCTGGCAAATGCAACTGAGTTTGGATTGATTTCATATGTTTACTCAGATGACTTAAAGCGAGCAATTAAAGTTGCTGAATCTTTAGAGTCTGGCATGGTGGCAATAAATAAAGGTGTGATCTCAGATCCTGCTGCACCATTTGGTGGGGTTAAACAATCAGGTTTAGGCAGAGAAGGCGGCTTTGCTGGAATCGAAGAGTTTTTAGAGACAAAATATATTGGCGTTGAGATTTAATTAATAACCTGGCGGAGGATGAGGGATTTGAACCCTCGGTAGGTTGCCCTACACACGCTTTCCAAGCGTGCGCACTCGGCCGCTATGCGAATCCTCCAGTATTACATCAAGGCTTAAGGGTATCGGTGGTGATGACTAAGATTTACCGTTAGATCCCCCGTGCGGCATTAACGTGGCAAACTCCCCCAGGGCAGGAATGCAGCAAGGGTAGGTACGCTCTAGTGGGTGTACGGGGGATCCTAAATTTTATTTTTTATAAAACATAAGGAGGGCGATAGATGTCATTAGCTTTATATCGTAAGTATCGCCCATCAATCTTTGCTGATGTTATTGGTCAAGAGCATGTAACTACACCATTAAGTAACGCACTTGAGTCCGGAAAGATTCACCATGCGTATTTGTTTAGTGGACCAAGAGGTTGCGGAAAGACATCGAGTGCAAGAATTATGGCGCGCTCACTTAACTGTGAAAAAGGACCAACGCCAAACCCATGTGGCACCTGCCAATCATGTAAGGATCTAGTTGCAAATGGACCTGGTTCACTTGATGTAATTGAGTTAGATGCAGCTACCCATGGCTTAGTAGATGATGCAAGAGATCTACGGGATAAAGCATTTTTTGCACCAGTGCAATCTCGTTACAAGATTTATATTATTGATGAGGCCCACCAATTAGGGCCCGGCGCAGCCAACGCCTTACTTAAAGTAGTAGAAGAGCCGCCTGCTCATGTTGTATTTATCTTTGCTACAACTGAACCAGATAAATTAATCTCAACAATTAGATCTAGGACTCACCACTATCCATTTAGATTAGTACCCCCTGCAATCCTTACCTCTCACCTTGAAAAGATCTGTGATGCTGAAGGAATTAAAGTTGCAAAAGGTGTTATTCCATTAGTTGTGAGAGCATCTGGCGGATCAGTGAGAGATGCACTCTCAGTTCTTGGCCAATTACTAGCAGGGGCTAGTGATGATGGTGTTACCTATGAAATTGCTGTTGCCCTGCTTGGTTATACCGATGGAGCGTTACTTGATGAAGCAGTTGACGCACTCGCAGCACACGATGGCTCATCTTTATTTAAGACAATAGATCGAATGATTGAAGCAGGGCAAGATCCAAAGCGGTTTGCCCAAGATCTACTAGAGCGGCTTCGGGATTTAGTAATTGTTGGAGCAGTTGACGACAACAACTCACAGGTTTTAAAGGATTTGTCAGTTGATCAATTAGATCGAATTCGCACTCAAGCAAAACTTATTGGTATTGCAAACTTAATTAGATCTGCAGATCTACTTGCTAATGGTTTAACTCAGATGCGCGGTGCCACACCACCTAGATTGATACTGGAATTAGTTTGTGGACAGATGATGATTCCAACCGGTGATGATGCAGCCCTTGCTGCCAGAGTTGAAAAACTAGAGCGCAATGCCTCCTTTGGTACGACAACTACCCAAATTAGCTCAGCACCAATTACTGAGGTAAAGAGTGCGCCTGCTGTAGTGAAAAGTGAAGCAATGGTTGAAGTAAAAATAGAGGCAGCAAAGGCTGAATCAGTAAAGCCTGTGGTCTCTAAACCTACAACAATTAAACCAAGTGGCAGTATTGATATCACTGCCCTTCGCCGGATGTGGCCTGAGGTAATTGATAAGGTTAAAGGAAAGCGCAGATTAACCTGGTCACTACTTGCCACCAGCGCACAGATAATTTCCTTGGATGATGAAAACATCACAATTGGAATTGTTAATGCTGGTGCTAGAGATTCATTTATAAGATCAGAAAGTGATGTTATTTTATCTGATGCCTTTGAAGAGGTGACAGGTGTGCGCAGAAAGATCGTAGCAACGGTCGATACCTCAGTGGCCACTATAACCATGGCAAGAAGTGATGAAGATCCAGGTGATGCCAATATGCTCTCTGGTGCTGATCTGTTAGCCAGTAAATTAGGGGCTAAAGTTATTAAGGAGTCCAACTAAGCACGCCTTAGTTACTAACTTATGTATGAAGGCATAATTCAAGATTTAATTGATGAGCTAGGACGATTACCTGGTGTTGGTCCTAAGAGTGCACAACGTATTGCTTTTCATATTATTCAATCAGACCGAGTTGATGTAACTAGGCTTGCTGAGATATTAAAAACTGTTAAAGAGCGCGTTAAGTTCTGCACAGTCTGCGGAAATATTTCAGAGGAAGATATCTGCAAGATATGTAGAGACCCAAGAAGAGATAACACCGCTATTTGTGTAGTTGAAGAGAGTAAAGATGTGCTTGCAATTGAAAAAACTAGGGAGTTCAAAGGTAAGTACCATGTATTAGGGGGTGCGATCTCACCAATTGATGGAATCGGGCCAGAGAATTTACGAATTAGAGAGTTAATGGCACGTCTTGCAGAGACTGAAATAAGTGAAATCATTATTGCCACCGATCCAAACCTAGAAGGAGAGGCAACAGCTACTTATCTGACCAGGTTGATCAAGCCATTAGGAATTAAAGTCTCGCGTCTTGCATCTGGCCTTCCAGTTGGAGGGGATCTTGAATACGCCGATGAAGTTACCTTAGGACGAGCATTTGAAGGTAGAAGAACGTATTAATTACAAATTAATAGAATTATCAGAATCTAACGGATGCGGCAATTCCCTAAATTTAGCAGTGGCTTTTAAATTATTTTTTCTATGAAAAGTTAATTCTAATACTTTTGGCATGGCAATACCCTTATACTTAAATTTTCCTCCAGCTGTATTTGGATGATAATGCACTAAATCAAACATCGAAAAAATTTTAGTAAACATTGGTAAAACAATTTCACTGAGGTATCTACTTTGTAGCCAACGTTCACATTCATGAAACTCGCAGACTATAATATTAAATCTAGCAAGATCCTGAATTGAAATAGTACTTAATAAATCATATTCAAAACCTTCAATATCGATTTGACCAATAATATTTTTAAATTCTTTTAAATCTGTATTTAAAATATCTGATATTGAAATATATTCGCCGTAAGTACTTGATCCAATGAACTTTTTTATAAATTTATGATTTTCTGTTAAGTCAGCAGGCGCATTAACTGAAGCGTCATACATCACACTTGAGATTCCAGTTTTTTCATATAAGTCTTTTTCAAATCCCCAGTTATTGGAAACACCTGGAGAAAAACAAATTTCAGATTTACTGAAATCGTTAGGTAAAAGATATCCACCGTCTCCAGAAGGGCCTATCCGAACCAACTCAATCCCATTATCAATCGGGCGTAAAAGTTGAGTTAATTCAAAAGTTTGTTTTTACTAATTAATTTAGAAGGATAAAAGCCCAATTTTCTACAAATTTCAATAATTAAATTTTTATAGGTCATAATTATTCAATCTTACGTCGCATCGATTAGTAGATCTGTTAGCTGTTTAGGCAACTGGAACACTAAAAGGGCAAAATTTCTCATATGATGAGATGAATGAGCGTCTTATTATTTGAGATAATTCCCAACTTCCCCTATCCATGCCCCACACTTAACCCATGGGCTTAATCGTGCAGAAGTTTGGCGGCTCTTCAGTTGCAGATGCTGAAGGGTTAAAGCGGGTTGCCAGCCGAATCGTTGCCACCAAAAAGAGTGGCCACCAAGTTGTAGTTGTCGTCAGTGCAATGGGTGATACCACCGATGAGTTAATCGATTTAGCTAATCAAGTATCTCCACTTCCAAATGGTCGTGAGTTAGATATGTTGTTAACTGCAGGTGAGCGAATTTCAATGGCACTTCTTGCCATGGCAATCTCAAACTTAGGTCATGAAGCAAGATCTTTTACTGGTTCTCAAGCTGGAATTATTACAACCTCAACTCATGGCAAGGCGCGAGTTATTGATGTAACACCAGGAAGAATTCAAGAGGCATTAAAAGAGGGAGCAATTGCAATCGTTGCCGGCTTTCAAGGAGTTTCACAAGATACAAATGACGTTACAACGCTAGGCCGCGGTGGCTCAGATACGACTGCAGTTGCTCTCGCTGCAGCTCTTGAAGCAGATGTTTGTGAGATCTACACCGATGTTGATGGTATCTTCTCTGCTGATCCAAGAGTTGTGCCGGCTGCAAAAAAACTTTCAACAGTTACCTATGATGAAATGCTGGAGTTGGCTGCAAGTGGTGCCAAAGTGTTACATCTGCGTTGTGTTGAATATGCAAGACGCTATGAATTACCAATTCATGTTAGATCATCTTTTTCCAACAAGGAAGGAACCTGGGTGGTTAAGGATCATCCAGAAGGGGGCGAAATGGAACAGGCAATAATCGCAGGAATAGCTCATGATAAAAGTGAGGCGAAGGTAACCA
>Ga0304730_1001829_pt1 | contig 15693 bp, 8 predicted proteins | sample M_130628_MF_Meta_FD_190474 | JGI IMG/M metagenome (GOLD analysis project Ga0304730, IMG submission 190474) | Freshwater microbial communities from Lake Montjoie, Canada to study carbon cycling - M_130628_MF_MetaG (v2) (version 2) | ecosystem: Environmental > Aquatic > Freshwater > Lake | place...
CAACTAATGGATCCTTGTCTTCTAACCCAACTACTTTACCGTTTTCAATATATACCGTTGGCACTCTATCGGTCGTTGCGGCCATGATAAAAGAATAATCGAAACCCACATCAGATGGAGATAAAGTTATATTTTTATTCCAGTCAATGCTTCCATTTCCAAGTCCTAAATGCCATTTCCCAACGACTGCCGTTTTATAATTTGCTTTTTTTAATACTTTTGGAAGCGTTGTAATGGAAGTATCAATAATCAAGGGAGCATCGCCGGGTAATATTTTAGCTTGGCTATTTTTCCAGGGATAAATTCCTGTTAACAAGGCATATCTGCTGGGCGTACATGTGGCAGAAGTTGAATATCCTCTGTTAAAACGAATCCCATTATTGGCTAAAAAATCAATATTTGGCGTATTCAATGTACCTTTTTTATAGGCACTTACATCCCCATAGCCAATATCATCTAAATTGATAATGATGATATTGGGCTTTTTTACCTGACCATTTATCGAACCCAAGAGCGTCAAGGTACTGATAAAAGCGAGAAAAATCTTATTCATGGGACAAGTAATATTTTCCTAAAAAAGTCTTTATTCCTTTTTATAGGTCTCGAAAAGCTGCGCAATATTTGAAGTTTCATGATTTCCTGAATGGACTAAAATCCGATAACGAAGAGTTAATTTGTCCCCTTTACTATAAACGGAACCCACTTTTTCATCTTTAGGCCAATACATGGGAGTAGGCGAGAAAAACCCATAATCACGAGTAAACCAGGGAGCTGGATAACCTGGATTGGAAGGATGTTGAAAAATAGCCATCCCTTCTATTTTATCCCCTCTTTTTCCAGAACAATCAATCCAAGGCGAAGGAAGGCCAAAGGTACCCTTTTCAGATTGTGCCCCTTCAGCATTTACCATGATGCCACCATTTATTACGGCCAGATCAGGATCCATTCTTCCACTAAAAAGAGAATGATTTGTTTTTTCTATTACCACATTTTCCAACATTTCCATGGTAATGTCAAAATCAATCAAATACAGTTCACTGGATGGGGCAGAAATTGTAATTTTTCTAAAATCTTTAATAGGCGCATTTGCTCCGGGCCTTCTCCAGATACATTCATTTTCAATGACCACCTTATTATCTCCCGAGGGAACAAGATCGGCACGCAAGGAAATTATTTGCCCCCTTTCCAACCCCTCTTGCCAAAAATTACCACCATTTACCCTATCGCAACCAAAGAAAAGGGAGCTGTGATGAGGGTAATTGGCATTTCTCATAGAGGTTACGCCGGAGGTGGAAGGACCATTTACAGGAAAGAAAAACGGATATTTTTCTTCCTCTGAAAACAAATAGGAAGTAAATAAATTTTTATTTATGAGGATATCAATTTTTTCGTTGTGCTTAACGGCAGAAACTTTCAATTGACCATATACTGGCAGAAAAAAAGTCAACAGGCAGAGAAATGAAAAAGAACTTTTATAATTCACAATAAGTTAGATTAGGTTTTTAATTGGTGTCAAAAGCAACATTATCTGCGGTATTTTGCGCTTTAAGCGCAAGTTCAGTTGCTAAAAAACAGTGATGCTGAGACATTGCTGTCTCTGTTCTATTCAAAACGTCATCAACTAATAGCCTACCATAAGGAAGATCTTGTTCTTTACAATCAAAATAGCGTGTTTCCTTATTATCTGTTAGAAAAAGGTGATTTCCACCTGGTCGACCACCTGGATCAATATTTTTTCTAATTTCAATAAACCCATCAGTTCCAAGTATGGTAAGCCGTCCGTCACCCCACGATTTTAATCCATCAGGAGTAAACCAATCGACCCTAATATAACCCGTTCCCTTATTTCCTCTTACCATTACGTCACCAAAATCTTCAAATTGAGGATATTGAGGAAAATGCGTATTGCCTACTTGTGAGGCTATAATTTCGGCTTTGGTTGAGCCTGTAAAAAAGAGAAACTGGTCAAATTGGTGTGAGGCAATATCACAAATGATGCCCCCAAAATACTGCTTGTCAAAAAACCAGGGAGGTCTGGATTTCACACTCATCCTATGCGGACCAAGACCGATTGTTTGAATAACCTTTCCTATGGCGCCAGTCTGAATAAGCTCTCCGGCTTTTACGGTAGCCCTATTTTCAAATCGTTCGCTATACATGATAGAATAAATTCTACCTGTCTCCTTTTGTACTTTTTTAACCTGAGCCAATTGATTTAGAGTAGTAATTCCAGGTTTATCGGCCATATAATCTTTTCCACTTTTCATCACACGGATTCCTAAGGGAGCTCTTTCAACGGGAGTAATAGAACTTAAAACTAATTGAATGGAGGGATCATCTAAAATAGCCGCTTCACTTGTTGCTACTTTAGCCTGGGGATACCTTTTGGAAAATTCTGCCAATAAATCTGCTTCTTTAGCGAAACAGGCAACCAATTCACCTCCACCCCGGATCACTGCATCGGTTTGACTGTAAATATGACCATGGTTCACGCCAATGACCGCAAATTTAATTCTGGGAGCAAGATAAGGATTAACTGATAAAGGTTGAACCACTTCCGTTTTGACGGAACCAAAAGAGAAAGAAGGAAGCGCTGGGAGTACTAAGAGACCAGCCGCAGAGGCGACGGATTCCTTTAAGAAATCACGTCGCCTATTTGGTTGTTTTTCCATAAAAAATATTAAGAAATTTTTACGTTAGTCGTGCCGTAAGGTTTGCGCTGTGAACGACTGAGCATTGCATTAGCCTCATCATCTTTTACAAATCTTTCTGATTTTGGATCCCACTGTAATTTTCTTGGTAACTTCATCGCAATATGGCTTACCAGACAAACAGAGCAAGTCCTATGACCAATTTCCACAGGAGAAATCGGTTCTTTTCTACTCTGAATACAATCTAACCAATTTCCATGTTGCTCATCGCTTTTATAGAGGTGTATTTCATTTTCTCCTATGACAGAGGTTAATATTTTTGGGTCACTGGCATCAAGAGCTTTACTACTATTTGCAGCCGTTACCGGATCGCTGGCAGAGGCAACATAATTTCCTCTGGAAACAAAGATCCAGCCTTCTGTACCTTCATATCTGATACCGTTGGGAAAACCACCACTGGTAAACATAGTAATACCATTAGCGTATTCTGCTTTCACCATAAAATCGCCATGAACATTCCAGAGACCAGCTTTAGGAAACTCTGCTACAGATTGAACCGTAACAGGTCCCGTATATTCGGTATCCATACCCCAGGCGGCGGAATCAAAATGATGCTGACCCCAACCGGTAATCATTCCAGCACCATACTGTTCCAATCGAAGCCAACCCGGACGACCATAGCCCTTTTGGGGATGGACTCCAATTTCTGTGTAAGGCACTTCTGGGGTAGAACCCAGCCACATATCATAATTAAAGCCAGCAGGTACGGGCATTTCCGGAGCGGGTGGACCGGAAGGGTCACCAGGAAGGCCTATTTTAACAGTGTGAAGCTTTCCAATGCGACCATTTCTTACCAGCTCAGCAGCAATTCTAAATTGTGGCGAAGATCTTTGTTGGGTTCCAACTTGAAGAATGATCCCTTTCTTTTTAACTATATCACTTAATAAACGACCTTCCGCGATGGTCAAAGAAGTAGGTTTTTGAAGATAAACATCTTTTCCAGCTAAAGCAGCTTCGAGAGCAGGTTGAGAATGCCAATGGTCAGGCGTACTGATGATGACTGCATCAATATCCTTATTATTCAACATATCATGATAATCATCATACATTTTAACATCGACATAATTGGCATTCCCCGTTTTTTTGGTGTAGTAGGCTTCCACTAGTTTTTTACCATCCATCATCCGGTTTTTATCCAGATCGCAAACGGCAACCAATCTGGCTACATCGTGCTGCATGGTACCAGGTAAGTCATGTTCACGCCCGATACGTCCGCAACCTATCTGACCCACATTAATTTTATTACTTGGGGCATTTTTACCAAATACACTGGATGGTACAATGGTAGGAACGGCAATAGCACCTACCACACCAACTAATGATTTACCTATAAAATCTCTTCTTTTCATTTAAAATTGGTTTTGCAATTTCCGAATGCTTACAAGTTAAGAAAATTTTATTCCGGAATTTTATCTAACGCAGGTTTATTTTTTTCACTTCCTGCATAACCAATATTTTGATTCAGCTGATTAAGGCTATTTGCTAAAATAGCATTCCTTGGAATCGGCCAAAGGACGTGGTAAGGACTTATGGTGTAGGCATCACCCCGAACATTTTTAATATTATTCTTATAAAAAACATTCTTATCCATAATTCGGTCATAAAAGAAATTAGCAGCAGAGAAATTAGCGGTAGTATAGGTCTTTCCATTATAAGACTTTCCAGATTTGGCCATTTGATAAGCAATTCTGGTTAATTCCGTCTTTCTGTGTTCCTCGAAATACAACTCTCTTGCTCTTTCATCTAAGATAACACCTATATCTGCACCACCAGCGTATGGAGAACATCCTGCTCTGGTTCTCACGGCATTTACATCGGCTGTTGCGGCTGCAATATTACCTTTAAAGAAATGAGCTTCTGCTCTTAAAAGATAGGTTTCGGCCAAACGGAAAATGTACCAATCAGAATTTCCTCCTTGAAATGGGATGCGAATAGCGTCCTCAACATAAAGTTTATAATGTGGCCAGCTGAACCAATTTCTTATGGTATCGCCACCTGAAATTAATAATTTACCTGATGCATCTTTCAGTTGAAGCGGTTTACCATAAAAAGGAGAGGTCGTTTTAATAGATGGATTATTATAGACCAGATTTTCCATATTCATCCAATTACCAGATTTAACATCATGGCGTAAATCTTTTTCATCATCCCAGATGGTTAACGTACTATAAGTGGTACCTCTGCAACGACCGATACCACGTCCGTATCTTGTTCCCAAATCTATTTCAACTACATTGGGATTCATGCCTTGTTTACCATCTGGTGTCAAAATATTTGGGCTTGTATAAAAAGGGGTTGCCTGACGCATAGAAGTAGTGCCTGTAGTAGTTGCACTGGTCAATCCAAAACGATCAACTGCCGAAAATAACACCTCTGTATTGGCAGGCAAAAATTTATTTAAAGGTCTGTGTAAATCCCAGATTACATTTTTAGTTGCATCTCCCGCATTCGCGCCAAAGCGTGCGGTCATTAATTTGAAAGTCCCTGAATTGATAACCTGGTCAGCAGAAGCAATAGCATCGTCATATAAACCCAGTGACAGATTCACCTTTGTTAATAAATGACCAATGGCTCCTTTATTAACATCTCCTTTATTGCCAACAAAGGGAACAACTTTAAATGCAAAGTCAAGATCTGCTTTAATTTTTTGAAGAATTACTTCTCTTTTTACCGTTTGAAAGTCGAGTTTTGGCTCTGAAAGTTCCTTAAAGGAAGTAGGAATATCTCCAAATTGATGAACCAGTCGATAGTAATGATAAGCCCTATAGAAATAAGCTTTACCCAAGATAAGATCTTTTGCTGCATCTTTTACCCCAGTTGCTGCAGGCAATCTATCTATAATGGTATTGGCTAAACGAATACCTAACCAGCCTTTTTCCCAATACCATCCAATTCTGTTAAAATCAGGACTATTAAGATTTGCATCAGGCGTAATGAGGACATTTAAATTCACTGCAGGGCCAAACTTATCTGTGGTTCCCTCAACGGCTACTTCAGAAAAAATACTTTCTGTAATAATAGGTGAACCGTCACCATAGTATTCTTCCCTAATATTACTTGCACAGGACGCTAAAGCTGAGCTGAATCCTGCTTCTGTGGTGAATGTATTTTCAGGAGTGAAGAAAGAAAGCGGCTGAGGATCCAACCAACTCTCCTTGCAACTGGTATTGGCAAGCAGGACGAGTGTCCCAATGACCAATAATTTATGAATTACTATATTTTTTTTCATAAAAATTCTTCGTTTAAAATTTAGAAATGTCTTCATTTTTAAAAAGTTACATTCAAGCCCAATGTGGTGGTAGATGGGGTAAGTCCTTTATTTTCAGGATCAAAATACTCCCAATTTGTAAATACCGCCGCATTTTGCTGATTAACATAAACTTTCACTGCTGAAAACTTAAGTTTACGCAACATTGATTCTGGTAAACTGTATGCCAGACTTAGGTTGTTTAAACGGACAAAAGAAGATTTACGCCATACCGTATAAGACACTGAACCTCCTGCAGCGGACATCATTTTTGCATAATCATTGATTGGATTTGTTGGTGTCCAATAAGGTCTTTTGTAAAATTGAGAACGATCATAAAATAAATCGACGTTCTTAGCCTCATTATATGCTGTATTTTGCCCTAACCTGGCATAAAGAGCAAAGGAAAAATCTATATTTTTATATATTTTAAACTCATTTCTTAGGTTAAAAGAAAGTTTAGGATTCTGATGACCTAAAAATTGTTTATCCTCAAGGGTATATTTCCCATCCCCATTAAAATCGTCCAATTTAAAATCACCAGGTGTAAATCCATAAGATTTTGCTAAATCTTTTTCCTCTATTTGCCAGACGCCTAGTACTTTATAGTCCCAGATTTGGTTAATAGGCTTTCCAATAAACCAGCCATTTGCCTGATCATCCTGGTCTACCAAGGTAGTATTTCCGGCGGCATCAGTTACAGGAACAGGTCCATATAATTTCAAAATTTTATTTTCGTTCGTCCAGGCCGATAGACTTGTACGCCAGGAAAATTTATCAGTTTTTACATTTTCCGTATTCAAAGTTAGTTCTACTCCGTTATTGGCTACCTGTCCTAAGTTGGCAATGACGCTGGCAAATCCAGTAATATTTGGTAATGACCTATTCATTAACAAATCGGTCGTTTTTCTCTCATAGTAATCTATGGAACCTGTTATCATGCTTCCTTTGATACCAAAATCAAAGCCTATATTGATTGAGCTGTTTCTTTCCCAGCGCAAGTTTGGATTACTCATATTTGCCGTACGAACGGCGCCTACATTGAACGTTGTACCTGTGGAGGTTGTATAAGAATAAACACTTGAAGTCAATGCAGATAAAGCAGCATAACGGCCAATTTCCCTGTTTCCATTTTCTCCGTAGGATAATCTTAATTTTCCATAATCAAGTAAGTCCCGAAATCCTTTCATAAAATTCTCTTCGGTAACAACCCATCCTAAGGCTATAGAAGGAAAAGAAGCCCTGGGATTTCCTTGTCCGAAAGCGGAGAAACCATCTCTTCGTAAGGTAGCAGTTAAATAATATTTGGAAGCATAATTATAATTTAATCTTCCCATCAAAGCATCTCCTGTTTGATATTGATCATTACTTGTTATACTTGGAAATAAGGTTGCAGCTCCTAAATTATGATAACCGAGGTTATCACCTGGTGAAAAATTTTCAGCATTTACAATGGTATTCCAGATTTGATATTTCTCTGCATTTGCCAAAAAAGTTACATCAAAATTGTGTTTTCCAATGACCTTATTCCATTTTAACAAATTATCTAATTGCCATTGAAATGTTTTTTCATTTTCGCGATAACTAATGCCATTCCTACTGGTTAAACCAGGTCTGATAGAAGAAGTATGATTGAAGTAGTTATAAAATTCAAAGCGTGGTGTATAATTAACCTGGTATGAAAATCCCATACCTAAATCTCCCTTTACAAATATGGAACTAAACATATTGGTAAATTTTCTCAATCTATCCGTAAATGCCTGATCTATGTAAGGATTCGCATTATTACCAACATCATCATTTGTACTTTGGCGATAGGTAACCCCGTCATCTGCGAACACCTGCCCAAATGGAGTGGTTCTAATCATATTTCCTAAATCAATAGGAACCGTACTTTCGTCGCGATCAGCAAATTGTAGATTCATACCAAAGGTCAAATAACTAGCCACCTTGGTTTCAAGATTCATCCTTGCTCTGAAGGTACTGAAATAATCTCCTTTGGTTAAGCCCTGATTATTTAAATATCCAATAGACATGTAATATTTTGTGTTATCCGTACTACCTGAAATGCTGGCAGTATGATCTTGTTGTAAGGAATTAAAATTATAAAGCTCCTTTTCCCAATCAGTTGATTTACCAGCTTTGTAATTGGCAATTTCCACAGGAAATAATCGTAGTCTGTTTAACCATATATCCGTTGGATCTCCCGAACCACCACCTAAGGCAATCCATTGAGGAAGGCTAATAGTTGAGGGCAATTTTGCTGGATTTGTAAATTGGAATTCTCTGGCAGGATCATGACCAACCATACTCCATAAAACATCTGATCTCCAATCTATAAATTCATCAGGCGTTAAAAGGGGCAAGCTTTTTCCAATATTATTTTTACCAAAATTTACGTTGAAGTTAATCTGTGGCTTTCCCGCTTTACCTTTTTTAGTAGTCAAAATTATTACCCCATTGGCAGATCTGGCACCAAATACTGCGGCAGAACTTGCATCTTTTAAAATATCTACAGAAGCGATATCATTTGGATTAATATCGCTTAACTGACCAGGGTAAATGACACCATCTACTACAATTAATGGTGAATTAGATGCATTTAAAGAAGCACGACCTCTCACTAAAAAATCACCCCCTCCTTTTGCTGAGGTGTTTAAACTTACATCAAGACCAGCTGCATTTCCCCTTAACATGTCCTGAACAGTCCGGGGATTTTCATTTTCTAACTGAGTTGTTTTAATAGATGCAACGGCACCCGTCAAATCACTTTTTTTAACCTCTCCATAACCAATAACGACTACTTCGCTCAGTAATTCCGAGTCCTCTTCCAGAATTACTTTTATAAAATTTCTGCCACCAATAGGAATCTGTTGGATTTTGTATCCAATGTAGGACACCACCAAGGCACCCATTAAATCAGGGACTGACATACTAAATTTGCCGTTCTCGTCGGTGGCAACTCCAATATCTGTTCCTTTTAGTTGGACAGTTGCACCAATAACAGGCTCTCCCTTTTCATCGGAAACTTCTCCGTTAAGGGTTACCGCTGACATTTCATTTATAAAATTACCAGCTGACAATGGAAGGGTAGAAAATGACATCAACCATAATCCTAATAAAAGGCATGATTTCTTAACATTTTCATTTATCCATTTAATTTTTTTAATGTGAATTTTTACCATAGTTAATTTTTTAAAGGCATAGCATAATGAAATAAAGATAATGCTTTAGGATTATAAAAGTATTACTAGAGCCATAAATTTTAGTGCCATTCTAATTTTTAGATTAAATATTTAAATTTTTTATAAAAAATAAGCCAATGATCTGTAACAAATCATTGACTTATTTTAAAACCTATAAACTGACGTTCTCTAAACGCGTGTTAACTTAACAGGTGAGGTATGATTTGCGTTCCATTGACATACATAAAGATTCTGATCATTATCAACACAAACGTCATGCCCATGATTGAACACCCTGTTTGTCAATGCCTTTGCTGCTTTCAAAGAACCATTTTGATAAATAGGCTCCGTTCCTCCAGGATTGGAAATAACTTTATTTTCTGCATTTAAAATGGTCACAAATCCTGAATTATTCAGTCTGTTTCCTTCATCATCTTTAGACCAGCATACGCCGGCATAAATATTTTCCCCATTCATAACAGGTCTACAAACATATAAACCAGGTAAATCGATGCGCTTAATAAATTTACCGTCTAAGGTGAATACTTTAAAACAGTTTTCTTCCCTCGAGGTGCAGATTAAGGTTGGGTTAGCAGGGTTTCTGTTGTCCACCGCAACGCCATGGGCATTAATCAAATTGTGCTCGGGATTTGCGTTGTTTCTTCCCCCAAAATGTCTTATGTACTGACCCTTTTGGTTATATTGTATAATATAATCAGAGCCATATCCATCGGCTACATATAAGTCGCCATTGGGTGCAACAGCCGTTTCTGTGGGTTGAAATTTCTCATTATCTTTATAAATTCCAATGGTTCGTGGATGACCAATCGTATAAATAATTCTACCCGTCAAATCTGTTTTAATGACTTGTCCTGCCTGGCTTTGACCTTTTCCGTATTTATCCTGATAATAACCACAATCCACGATAAATAGAAAGTCTTCGCTTCCTTCTTTGCTGAGGGTTAAGCCATGTCCGCCCGGAAAAGAATTGCCCCAGAAGTCGAGTAAATTACCTGATTTGTCAAATATGAGAATATTATTTTGCGTATGGTCACCAATCATAATAAGTCTCCCCTTACTGTCATGAACCATTTCGTGACAATTAATCAGCGGATTGCTATTCAAACTCATTTTTGCCCAGCCTTTGTCCACCTTGTAGGTAAATCCACCATGTCCGATAACCACATCAGCAGCATCCTGAGGCTTATTTTTTATCATTGAAAATCCTGCTAAAGGAGATACCGACAAGGCAGCAGTTGCCAATGCAGTATGTTGAATAAATTTTCTTCTCGATTGCATAAATCCTTTTGTTTTTTTAAATATAAGTGATTTCCTTGTTAAAATCAGTAGTTTACACTTTATTTATTTAGCCTTATAATAAAATATCCTTTACTACAGAACCATGGACATCCGTTAACCGATATCTCCTGCCTTGAAATTTAAAAACCAGTTCTTCATGATTAATACCCATTAAATGGAGCAGAGTAGCTTGAAAATCATGCACATGGACGGGGTTTTTAACAATATTATAGCTAAAATCATCGGTCTCTCCATAACTTATACCAGGCTTAACGCCAGCTCCTGCCATCCACATGCTAAAGCAACGGGGATGATGATCTCGCCCATAATTATCGGCAGTCAGAATGCCTTGTGAGTAAACCGTTCTACCAAATTCTCCTCCCCAAATGACCAGCGTATCTTCCAGTAAGCCCCTCCTCTTAAGATCTTTGATAAATGCAGCTGTTGGCTGATCAATCACCTTACATTGTGATTTCATATTTTCCGGAAGCGAACCGTGATGATCCCATCCCTGATGATATAATTGAACAAATTTGACATCTCTTTCCAATAATTTTCTGGCTAAAATACAATTGGCCGCATAAGTTCCGGGATCTCTCGATGCTTCTCCATAGAGTTCAAAAACTTCCTCAGGTTCATCAGAAATATCCATCACCTCAGGAACAGAAGTCTGCATGCGAAAGGCCATTTCGTATTGCGCCATTCGGGCATTAATTTCAGGGTCACCAATCGTTTCATTTTGCAGTTCGTTCAATTTTTTCAGATAATCCAGCATTTCTCTTCTGTCAGCACCTTCATAACCGTCAGGATTATTTAAAAATAAAACCGGATCTTTTCCAGATCGAAACTGTACGCCTTGATGTTCACTTGGCAAAAAGCCATTTCCCCATAAACGGGCATAAAGCGGCTGATCTCTGGGTGCATCTTTGGAGACTAAAACAATAAATGAGGGTAAATTTTTATTCGCAGTGCCCAATCCATAACTTATCCAGGAGCCCATGGATGGTCTTCCTGGCAATTGATTTCCTGTTTGAAAAAATGTTAACGCCGGGTCATGATTTATAGCCTCGGAATGCACTGATTTTAGGATACATAATTCGTCTGCAACGTCTGCCGTATAAGGTAAAAGCTCACTAATCCATGTGCCAGATTTACCATGTCTGTTAAATTTAAACGAGGAAGGAGCTACAGGTAAATGACTTTGATTAGCACTCATTCCCGTGAGTCTTTGCCCATTTCTTATAGATTCCGGTAAATTTTGACCGAAATATTTAGGTAATTCAGGTTTATAATCAAAAGTTTCAAACTGAGAGGGTCCGCCACTCATACACAAATAGACCACTCTTTTCGCTTTGGGTATAAAATGCGGCAGGGTATTTAGTAGTTTTTGCTGAAAATCAACCCCATTCAAATTTGCCCTATTTTCATCCTTACCACAACCAGCCAATAAATTGCTTGTCGCCAGAGCACCTAAACCAAAAGCGGATTTAAACAAGAAATCGCGACGATTGATCTGCTTATCTAATTCTCCGAAAACGGGATGATTTATAAAAAAAGGTTTACGATGATGTGATGACATACCTTATCTTTTTGTCAGCGTTGCGTCTGTATTTAAAATAGTATTTACAACTACCGCATGTGCAGCGAGTCTGGCAGCGTCCATATTTGGTTTTAAAACATATTGTCCTGCGGAAAGCCATCCTCTTGCTTTTTCAGGCTTATCCCTAAAAGCTTTCTCCTGTCTGTTTTTTAATTTTAGTAGTAAATCTAGCTCCATTTTTGTTGGATTTCGAGCCGTCAATCGTCGAAAGCTGTCAGAAATTGCTTTATTTTCATTTTGTTGTACCTGCATCTTTTCTGCCATCACTTTTGACACCTCCACAAAAGTAGGATCATTTAAGGTAACCAAAACTTGTAATGGCGTATTTGTTTTTTGCCGTCGAACCATACAAAAACTCCTTGAACCAGCATCAAAAGTTGAAAGTGTAGGATTAGGAACAGAACGCTTAATCAGTATGTATAAACTTCGACGATAAACCAAATCACCCGTATCTGTTTTATAACCGGCGCTGTTTATTTCCCATAACTTATCTGGCTGGTAAGGCATTATACTTTTCCCTCCAATTTTTTTATTCAATAAATCACTGGCAAACAAAGCATTATCTCTTAACATTTCAGCTGTCAATCGTTCGGAAGGACCTCTGGCATATAACCTGTTTTCTGGATCCAGAGAACGCAAAGTAGCAGAAGTAAAAGTGGATTGTTGGTAGGTTCCCGACATGACCATCCATTTGACCAACGCTTTTACATCCCAACCTGATTGTTGAAAGTTGATGGCCAACCAATCCAATAATTCAGGATGAGAGGGAAGTTCGCCTTGATTACCAAAATCTTCCGCCGTTTTAACAATCCCATTTCCAAAAAAATACTGCCAGAACCTGTTAACGGCGACACGGGAGGTAAGGGGTTGACCAGGTAGGAACAACCATTTTGCCAAACCTAACCTATTTTTAGGCAAATAATCTGGAAAGGGTAAAACAGAAGCTGGCGTATTGGGAAAAACTTCCTTTCCTTTATTTTCGTAATGACCGCGATGCAGTAAATAGGTCTTTTTAGGTATTTTCGAATCCTGCATAACCATCAATTCTTCAACTTGCTCTAAGGAATCAGCCAATGATCTTCTAAACAAGGATAATGAATCGGCAAGGATTCTTAATTTTTTGTCCACTACATTTTCATAATACGCCGCTAAGACAGCCCTTTCAAATCTACCCAATGAGGTAGCATTTTTTGTAGAAATGTCTTTCCATTTACTTTTTCCTGCAAGAACCGCTACCTCAAAAGGTATTAGGTTACGATGATAAACGGTAACATTATCAACCATTCCGCCCTTAAATCCAAGTCCCCTCCACCAGGCACCAATCTGAATACCAGGTTCAACCTGTCTCCTGAACAAAATTTCCTTCGTTAACTGATCCATGGTAGTGATCATATTTAATTTCCGGCCATCTAAAAACAAATCGAATCCAGCTGCTTTGGACGAACCGTCGTAAACGAGGGTAAGGTGCAGCCATTTTTCTTTTGGAATTTTTTCTTTTGAAATTTTTGTGATGGCATTGGACGGGGCTGTATGCGCCATCTGTATTTCAAATTGACCATCTTTGAAATACAGGTGAAACCCTCTAAAATTATACAACCTTTCTGCCTCACTCTTATGAAATATGACGCCTTCTTTAAAATCTGCAGGTAACCAGATGTTCATACCAATGGAAAATGGATCTGATTTTCTAAAGACCCCAATTTGACCAAGGTCAAGGTATTCATCGCCCTCTAAAAGAATGGCATGCCCTGGATTACCCGGTGAAAATATGGGTTTCCCACCTTCCATTCCAGATTCCCTTTTCATCACTCCTATTTCCTTTCTGTCTATCTGATTTTGCAAATCATTTTTATCGAAAGAAAAACTTGCTTTCAACCCATATTGAGGTACTACCTCCTTTTCCAGTTTTTTATAAGCCCCCGTAGACAACCATTTATTAAAAGTATCCCCTTTATTTTTCTTCGTTTTTTCAATTTTCTGCTCCTCTTTGTAAATATTATTTTTGATGAAAGAAATTATTTTCTCCTGCTCATTAGTAGGTAAAAGTAAAGTAGGTGTTGGGGTTGCGCTGTTCCAAGAAATCTGTCCTGCCTCCTTTACATTGTTAAAAAAGGAAAATAACTGATAATAATTCTCTTGAGAAATAGGGTCATATTTGTGGTCATGACAACGGGCACAACCTGCAGAAAGGCCTAAAAATGCTTCTCCAAAAGTATTTGTTCTATCGGCCACATATTCCATTTGAAATTCCTCTTCAATGATACCTCCTTCCATATTTTGAGGATGATTTCTATTAAAAGCGGTTGCAATAATCATTTCCTTGCTTGCATTGGGAAATAAATCTCCAGCTAATTGCCATTGGCTGAATTGATTAAAGGGCATATTCCTGTTGAAAGCGGAAATAACCCAATCTCTGTAAGGAGACATCTCTCTCAGTCGATCGACGGTATAGCCATGGGAATCAGCAAATCTGGCGATATCCAACCAATGAACCGCCATTTTTTCGCCATAATGAGGAGAAGCAAGTAATTTATCAACTTGTTTTTCGTAGGCATCTGGAGAATTATCACGAATAAAATCGTCTAAATCCTCTAATGAAGGGGGCAACCCTGTTAAATCAAAGGATAATCTTCGCAATAACAATTCTTTTGCCGCTGCTGCTGAGGGCACCAGATTTTCGTCTTGAAGTCTTTTATGTATAAATAAATCGATTTCGTTCTTTGCCAGTTCCTTCCATTTTGATTTGGGTAAATCAGGTAAAACGGGAGGTACTAAAGCCCAGTGAGGTTTATATTCTGCTCCATTTTCTATCCATTTGATCAATATGGCCTTTTCCCTGTTTGTTAAAGAAAGGTGAGAGGAAGGCTCTGGCATTTGAAAATCGGGGTCACTGGAAATAATTCGGTGAAAAAATTCACTTTTCCTAAGGTTTCCTGGCTTAATAGCGACCTTCCCAGGGGATTCTGGTAAAAAGCCGTAGGCATTTTCTGCAACGTCCAAGCGAAGCCCAGCCTTTTGCTTCTTCCTATCAGGGCCATGGCAGGCAAAACATTTATCCGATAAAATGGGCTTTACGTGAAAATTATAGTCAGGTTCAATGCTTAGATTTTTTATTTCAAAAGCAACCTCATCAGGAATTTCCGGTCCACATGCTACAGTGCAAAGAGACAATAGAATAATTCCGCAGACATAATTCTTAAAACTGTACATAAAGAAGTTAAAATTTCGAACAACTCCTTAAATATAAAATAAATGATTGAAATCCTTAGGAAATTAAAATTCTTTCTCCCCATACTCCGTTTTTATAATCTTATTTTTTCTTCCCACGTCATTTAACCTAATGCCGGCACTGAGCATGACAAGCCGGTCATACTTGATGTAATCGGTGGTACTATAAAAATTGGAAGACTGTGTTACAATGGTTTGAATATTGGTATTAAATACATTTTGAACTTGCAATCCCACATTCCCCTTATTTCCCTTAAAGCTATATTTTAATCCCATGTTGGACAAAAAGTAATCAGAATCGGCACCTTGTGTTGTTACCGTTCTACCTATATAAGTAGCATCCCATTGAAAACGAAGGTTTTTAGAAAGGTCCAGAGAGGTATTTCCATTTGCATTAAAATTCAAACTTTTTTGGATGGTTTC
>Ga0304730_1001830_pt1 | contig 15689 bp, 9 predicted proteins | sample M_130628_MF_Meta_FD_190474 | JGI IMG/M metagenome (GOLD analysis project Ga0304730, IMG submission 190474) | Freshwater microbial communities from Lake Montjoie, Canada to study carbon cycling - M_130628_MF_MetaG (v2) (version 2) | ecosystem: Environmental > Aquatic > Freshwater > Lake | place...
ATGGTTTTATCTTTACCGATGTTGCTAATCTTTTGCATGTTATTACCTCGTTTTGTTGATTGAAAAATCAAATAAAGTTAGAGACTTTATTTGATTAATCTGTCAGCGAATTAGGTAAGCTTTACAAGGGTGACTATAAGTTAGTTTGAAAATTAAATAATGAGCCCGTCGCAAATCTAACTTCCAAAAAAATTTAAACTAAAAAATCTAACTCAGAACTTTTAGAAATTTCCTACTCAATAAAGTAATCGCCTGCATGAAGGCGGGGAACTGATTTTTGGCAATTCCTCGGTATCTCACTCTTTTGTTTTGTTTAGAAAAAACATGCTCAAATGGAGCTCGAATTGCGGTATAATAGCGGTCAAGATCACGATTCTTGCCCTTCATGTTATTTTTTTTGATGGCGCAGAGGTGAAGATTTTTTATGAGTGCGGCCTGTTTGGCGTTTTTATCGCAATAGCCTTTGTCGGCGTAAGCAGCGCTAGAATTGTTTTATAGGTCATCGAGCAAAGGTTTTTTCTCGAGAACAAAATCTAAGAAATTTCGTTATACACTTATTTTAACATCGCAAAACCCCCCAACTCTCCTTAACAGGGGGGCTTTGAGATTGAACTCGGATAAAGCCCTGTTAAAGGCTTGGGGCTTTGAGATTGAACTCGGATAAAGCCCCCCTGTTAAGGGGGTTGGGGGGTTTTGCAAATTTTAAATCATTGCGCCAAAGTGAAATGGTCGAGTTTCAAGTAGCTTTGAACCAAAACTACTCTTTTTTTCCCGAAGAAATTTTTCTACCAACAGTCGTAATAACTGGTTTTTCTCCAGTTCTTATTGGTCTTTCTCTATTAGATTTTTCGGGTTTTTCTTCTCTTCTTTCGTCTCTTACTGGTTTTTGATTTTGAACATGAGGTTTATGATGAGGTTTAGAATGTGATTTATGTTGTGATTTTTCTTTGTGTTTTGGCTCTTCTTTTTTTGCATGTTGCGGTTTTGCAACTGTTTTTTTTGGCTTAAATAAATCAGTTATAAAACTAAAAATACCACTTTTTTTCTTCGGCTTTGCATGCTGATTTTCTCTGCGCTGTGGCTGTTTTTTATTATCTCTTTTTTCCATATTATTTTTTTCCTTATATTTTTGATTTGAATTAGTTTTTTCTACTCTTTTTTCCTGATGCACTGGTTTTGTTTTCCCAAAAAAAGGATGCGAATCATCAACTGGGATTTTGTAGTTAATCGCTTTTTCCACCGCTAATAGCAGCGTGTCATCATGCGGATCACAAAATGAAATCGCAATTCCTTGCCTTCCGGCGCGCGCTGTACGACCAATTCTGTGAACATAACTTTCCGGATCAGACGGAATGTCATAATTTATCACATGGCTGATTGCAGGAATATCAATGCCTCGCGCCGCAATATCAGTTGCCACCAAAACTCTGATTTTTCCTTCACGGAAATTTATCAAAGCCTTTTCGCGCGCTTCTTGAGATTTATCGCCGTGAATTGCCGCAACCAAAACGGAGTTTCTTTCCAGATAATCAACAACATCGTCGGCACCATGTTTGGTGCGCGAAAACACGATTACGCTGGTCGCATCTTTTTGTTTTAAAATATGGCGCAGCAGCGACAATTTGTCGCGTCTTTCCACAAAATAAATTTTCTGGTCGATGCGCTCAACCGTGGTGGATTGTGGTGTAATTTCAATTCTAATCGGCTCATGCAAAATCGATTTTGCTAAATCGGTAATTGCTGCCGGCATTGTGGCCGAAAAGAAAAGTGTTTGTTTTTTTTGGGTAATTTTGGCGATAACTTTCTTGATATCATTGATAAAACCCATATCGAGCATTCGATCCGCCTCATCTAAAACCAAAACTTCAACTTGCATAAAACGAATATGACCTTGATTAGTTAAATCAAGCAAACGTCCCGGAGTTGCAATTAAAATATCAACGCCTCGTTGCAAAGCTGCGATTTGCGGACGATCAGGAACGCCGCCATAAACCAGCGCCGTTTTTAAATTCAGATCTTTGCTATAAGCTTCAACATTTTCAGCGATTTGCGAAGCCAATTCACGAGTCGGACTTAAAATTAAAGCGCGCACGCAACCGCTTTTTACCGAAGTTCCACTTTTGGCTAAATTATGAAGAATAGGAAGTGAAAATGCTGCCGTTTTTCCAGTTCCAGTTTGGGCAATTCCTAAAATATCTTTGCCATCTAAAACTGGAGGAATGGCTTGGAGTTGAATGGGAGTTGGAGTTGTATAACCTTTTGCTTCAAGAGCGACAAGAATTTTTGGATTTAAATGAAGATTTTTGAAAGATGTCATTGGTAAAATATCGTTAAAAGAAGCTAGTGAATCGCATTACATACAAAAAGATTTCTAAATACTAACACTCATTTCAAAAGACTGATTTAATTTTAAATTGTTTTGTAAATATGGGAATGTTTGGTGGCTATTCTTCAACTGTTAAATAATCTGCCTAGTTCCATTCACCAAAAAACCGCCATTTAACTTTGATATATTTCCTTTTTTTCTTCCGGCACTTTTTCTAATTGTTTCAAACTCGTAGTTTTTGTAGAACTTGGAGGCCTATTTATATCATCTGATACGCTGTTGTTTTTTTCTTTCGTTACAATTTCTTTAACTTCTGCCACAAGGCTTTTCATATCCTCTGCGGAGATTTCTTTATATTTATTGTCTTCGTTCCAATCAAACAATTTTTTATATTTATTGTCTTCGTTCGAATCAAACAATTTGCCGATTTCCCGAGAAAATCCAAACTCATTATATTTAGCATTTACAAAAGCTCCCAATAATCCTGCCACACCAACACCAGCAGCGGTTAAAAGAATGGCGGGACGAGTAGAAACAGGAACCACAGATGAAACCCCTAATAAAGCTCCGGAAAGCTTTGCGCCAGCAATTAAAGAGGAATAAAAGTTATTTCTAAAAGCATCAGTAGTAGCTCTTTCCTTAATATAAGATTTTATACCTTCATCATCAGGCTGTTTTTTTTGTTTTTTTAAATATGCCTCAATATCTTTTTTTAGATAATGATTAAAGCATTGGCGAATGACCTTTTTAAACTCGCCACCTTCTAATCCATTTAAATAATCTCGCACCTTAGTATCACCCAGTTCAAAATTATTTTTAACATAATTATCTAATTTAGAATCTCTGGAGAAGTAAGATTTCTTGTGGATATCTGTTTTAGCAACAAGCAAATTTTCTATGTATTTTGGTAAGTTTTTATAAGCATCTTTGTTATCTTTAAAACTTTTTTCAAGACTGATTATGCTTGAAGCGGCTGCAGCGGCTGCGCCAAATCCTCCAGAAATATTATTTGCTAAAGAAGAGGAATACTTTCCCATGGCTCCAAATTTTGAAACAAGACTCATGGTGTATATTATGTCAGATATCGAAGCTAACATAGCAACATCTTGCTTTGCCTGCAAAGCTTGTTCAATGGTAAGTTTTTCTGATAATTTTGGTGACAAACCTTGCTCTATATCAGGTGACAATGAAGTAAGTTTATTTTCTATTAAATCTTTCTTGTCCTCTAAAACCCCATCTAATTTGCTCCATAGTTCATTTCTATTGGCTATAACACCATAGGATGTTCCAACTAACCCTAAAACCAATATAGTAACACCAATTATGCCTATCAGGGATGAATCTTTGGGAAACATTTTTGACAAGGAAGTAATGGATCCACCTAAAGCTGTAGTAGTTGAAAGACCAGCAATCAAAGTATCGCGCGTTACTTTTTCAAGCATCTGATGCTTGCAATAATCTTTGATTAAATTCTCATCATTATTGCGATCTTGCGAGTTGTTATTTTTTTTAAACAACTCCAGATCTGCTACATCGATGTTATTTATCAAAGATTCTATATTGGTATCCAGATTTTTAATATATTGGTTATTTAAAGAAGCTTTGTGAATTGCATTGGAAATTGCGAATATTGCAGGAGCTTCATTTAAAATAAGACCAAAATAGAACGCCATAATTGAGGGAGCTCCTCTACTAAATGGAAGTATGCCTTCAAACATAGACATGTTTTGTTCCCACGTTAGTTTATCGCGCATGCTTGGTTCAACAAGTCTAGGATCGTTTTCCGCCAGAAAATCCATGCCGATCATACCTTTAAATCCACTATGGAGCTTTTCATCAATTGAATCGGTTTGAATGAATCCAATTTTTTCAAAATAACTGCCGACAAAACGAAGGAATGGAGCCCTGTCTTCGCCTGTTTGCTGTATATATTCTGGATTTATGGGTTCGCCGGGATTGTAGTCTTGGTTATGCTCTATATCTACCGCGGGAATAGTTAATAAATTGCCACCCATTTTTTCAGTAACGGCGATAATGGAATATTTATTATCCAATAACCACTTTTGTGAGGGCAAGCCAGAATGTTCTGCGCGATAATTATTTAAATCATTTCTGGTGAATAATTTTTCCCCAAATACGTTCTCTAGCATCTGTGAAAAACTTTGCTTTTGATCTTCTGTTGCCCAAGGATTGCCAACAACCGCACCTTCTTGGTTGCTAAATCGAGTAAATACTATTGAATTTTGATTTTCGTCTAACCATTTTTTGATTTTATCTAATTCCGATTTTACTTGCAGAGGCGGTGAAATTTTGTCGCTAACGCCTCCATGGTTAACATGCCAACTAGAACTATCTCGATCTGAAATAATTGGATAATGCACACATGCAACGCCGCCATTAAGTGATGATGTTAAATCCAGCAGACTTTTTGTCGGCATCTGCTGATTCTCAAATCCAGGAATTGTATCTCCTTCATTGGTTCCAACATTATGAGCTACAATAAAAGTATTTTCGTTCAGTGGTTCACTACTATTGTTGTTTAAATTCACATATAACCCTTCTTCGAACTTCTTTGCTTGAGTAGTCCAAACTTTAATAACTGCTGGCGTGGATGCGGCAAGAACCGTGGCAATAGATCCTCGAATTAAATTTAGCACAGTATTGTCAGGAGCGGTAAGATTTTTGTTTTCCTCCGTAGATGGTTGAGGAGATTCCTTAGTTTCTCCTTCATTATGATCTTCTTTTATTTCGCCAGTATCATCTCCGAGGATAGAATCTCCAATTATTACTTCCGTTTCTTTTGTCATATTGAATGTTTTTTGTTTTTTAATTTTGTACTTTTTAACATTTATTTTCGCCAATCACTAAAACAGAAAGCTCTAAACAACAGATAAAATAGGTTATTTTATCTACTAATATGAAACTTGTTCAAAAAACCATCAGCTTTTCCTTCCAATAATTCTTCCAGCAAATCAGAAGCTTTTTCATTAACTTTATTTACCTGTTCAATTTCTGCGGCGCTGAATTTTCCTAAAACATAATCCGCCATATTATATTCGGCATTTTCTGGTCGGCCAATTCCCAAACGCAAGCGCATATAATTTCTCCCAACCATTTCATCAATCGATCTTAAACCATTATGACCAGCGTGTCCGCCGCCAACTTTTACTTTTACTTTGCCCAGCGACAAATCAAGATCATCGTGAAAAACTAAAATATTTTTGGTTTCAATTTTATAAAAATTCGCCGCTTCCGCAACTGAAAAGCCGGAACGATTCATAAAAGTTTGCGGCTTTAGTGCCAAAATTTTTCTACCATCAATTTCGCTATAAAAAACTTCGCTTTTAAATTTTTTCGATTGCACTTGGAAACCATAATCATCAAGGATTTGATCCATTAACATAAAACCGAAATTATGGCGGGTTGATTCATATTCGCGACCAATATTTCCGAGACCAACTAAAAGATGCATATTGAAACTAGAGTTAATTTTTTTATAAATTTTGAAAGATCCTAAATTTCTAAAAATTTTCATGCAAAAAAAAATCTACACAATCATTTTCACCGCGTTTTTTTGCATAACAAATAATTGCAGCCAAGCGCCAAAAGCCGATCCATTTATTCTGTCAACTTTACCTGAAATTCAAGTATTGGAAAAACAAGATCACGCTTTTTGTTCATCATTGAAAATTGATTTTAATAAAAACACCGATTTAAAAAGCGGTCTTTACTGGCGCTGCCGCTTGTCGCTTGCTAAATACCGGATTTTAACAGATAGCAGATTGTCGGAAGATGCAAAACATAATCTCAATATTAGCGATTTAATTGCCAAAATTTCTCTAAAACTTGCTGACACGCCAGAATCGATTTTAAGTCGTGAGAATAAAAAAATGGATCGACGCCAACATGAGCAATGTTTGAAATTAGGCTATATTATTGCAACTGAAGATAAGGCAAAAATTGATGATTATTTTTCCTGTCGCCGCGCTTTAATTGACGAGCAACAATTGGTACCGCCTTACGGCAATGTTGATTACTTGGATTATCCAAATAGTTCTTACGATATTGGTTTTGTGGTTGATCAAAGAATTGATGAAGAAACTCAACTCTTAAATGCTGCAAAAGTGCAATATCCAACTTGTGTAAAATATAACTTAAATAACGTAAATTATAAAAATTGCACCATCGCACAAGAGCGCTCGCGCAAGTGTTTTAGTGAGATTGAAAAAAAGAGATTTAAAAAAGAATCGGAAGAAAAAACAATTTGCCAACGTCGTTCTTATATCGAATTTCCTGATGAATATTTGCAGGTAAATGACCAAAAAAATAAAGATATTGAGCGCACGAAAAATAATTCAGATTTTTATAATAATTATAGTTTTGCGGCTCTGGGAATTGATGATTCAAAGTTTGGAACTGAAGTTAAAAATGACAAAAATGTGAAAGATTTAAAAAAAGAAGAAGCGAAAAAAATTAATTCCAAATCCAGACTTTATACTAAATTTGAACTAACAAAATTGCGGCAAAAATATATTTTCGAATGCCAGAAAGAAGCTGATATCAAGATTCGCGGCTATATAGAAAGCTTGAAAGCTATTTGCGATGATATGATAAATTTTGAGGTGATTGGAGAGGAGTAAATAAGTTTTTTAATTTTATAACACAGTAAAACCCCCCAACCCCCTTGACAGGGGGCTTAGACCGAACTCGGATTAAAGCCCCCCTGTTAAGGGGGCTTAGACCGAACTCGGATTAAAGCCCCCCCTGTTAAGGGGGTTTTAGATCGAACTCGGATTAAAGCTCCTGTTAAGGGGGTTTTAGATCGAACTCGGATTAAAGCCCCCCCTGTTAAGGGGGCTTAGACCGAACTCGGATTAAAGCCCCCCTGTCAAGGGGGGTTGGGGGGTTTTTCTGCACTAAAATTACATTACCTAAAATTTACCTTAAGACATCTCGAGCATCTTGCGCAAAGGCTTCTCCGCCTTCACCCTCAACTCTTCATCCATTTGCAATTCACCACCAAACTTTGATTCATTGCCATATTTCATCACCAAATAAAGCTTCTCCAAAGTATTTAACTGCATGTATGGACAAGTGTTGCACAATGTACATCCTGCTTTATCGACAAACGGGCAATCGTAAAACTTTCCACTTGGGTTATTTTGTTTCATCTGGTGAATAATCATCGGCTCGGTCAAAACGATAAATTCTTCACCTTGATAATCTTTTGTATATTTCAAAAGCGATGAAGTTGAACCAATATGATTGGCGTATGAAAGCAGTGTTTGCGGGCATTCAGGATGAGCAATCACTTTGGCATTTGGATGATTGGTAATTAATTTCACCAATTCTTTTTCGCTAAATCTTTCATGAACCATACAACTTCCATTCCACAAAATCATTTTGCGTCCGGTTTCTTTAATCAAATAACGTCCTAAATGCTGATCGGGCGCAAAAATAATTTCTTGATTCGCTGGAATTTGCTCGATGATTTTTTTGGCATTAGTTGAGGTAACAATAATATCCGACAAAGCCTTGATATCAGCGGAACAATTTATGTAAGTCACCACAATTGCGCGGGGATATTTTTTCTTAAATTCCGCGAAAGGAATTGGCTGGCAAGAATCCTCCAAACTGCATCCCGCTTTTAAATCAGGAATTAAAACTTTTTTTTGCGGTGATAAAATTTTCGCAACTTCCGCCATGAATTTTACGCCACAAAAAACAATTTCATCAGCATTGGTTGCGGCGGCTTTGCGCGATAAATCGAGAGAATCGCCAACAAAATCAGCAATATCCTGAATTTCCGGATCTTGATAATAATGCGCCAAAATCACGGCGTTTTGTTCTTTTTTTAAACGAAGAATTTCTTCTTCTAAATTTGTAGGGATTTCGTACATACTTTGTGTTACGTGATTATTTTTTTCTTTGCTGGAAGTTTTGATAGATCCTGAAACAAGTTCAGGATGACGATGGGGATGAATAGTAATTTATACTCAAACTAAACACCCACTCCGTCATCCTGAACTTGTTTTTGGGATCTATCCGATTTTTACAAACCCACAATCTCAAAAACTTCTTTCCGAGTTTGTGCCGCAATTTCTCGCGCTTGGTTTTTGCCATTTTCCAAAACTTGTTTTATGTAGTTTTGATCTTGTTTAAATCGCGCTAAATTTTCCTGAATTGGGCGCAGTTTTTCAATCAAACTTTCCGCCAAATCAGTTTTAAATTTGCCATTTCCTGCGGTTTCATATTCTTTCGCCAAATCTTGCGGAGACTCGCCAGAAGCCGCTGCAAAGATATTTAGCAAATTATAAATTTCGGGACGACTTTCATCGAAAGCAATTGTCGCAAGCGAATCAGTTTTCGCTTTTTTAACTTTTTTCAAAATCACTTCTGGCGAATCTTCTAAATTAATGCGCGATAAATCTGATTCATCTGATTTGCTCATTTTTTTCGTTCCGTCTTGAAGCGACATAATGCGCTTTACCGCCTTTAAAATCATCGGCTCGGGCAGTTTAAAATATTCGCAATTATAACGACGATTAAACGCGCCCGCCAAATCGCGCGTTAATTCCAAATGTTGCTTTTGATCTTCGCCAACCGGCACCAAATCGGCGTGATAAAGCAGAATATCCGCCGCCATTAAAACGGGGTAAGAATAAAGCCCGAGGTTGGCATTCTCAAATTGGCTCTTCTCGCTTTGTAAGATAAATCCATCATGTTTAAGCGGATCTAAAAAAACTTTTTTAAATCTTTCTGATAGTTTAATTTTATCTTCAACTGACACTTCTTCGAAAGCACAGATTCTTTCTACCATCTCTAAAACTTCCCTAGATCTATCCAAATAAGAAATTTTTGCCTTATCCTTAAACTGCGTCATCCGATTTAACCAGCCCATTGGCGTAATTGTACTTAAAACCCACGCCAATTCTGCGTGCTGCGGCACTTCGCCTTGCACAAAAATTATTGATTTTTTTGGATCTAAACCCGCCGCCAAATAAACCGCGGTGGCATCTAAAATATTTTTTTGCAGTTCTTTCGGATCTTGCGGCAGGGTGATCGCGTGCAAATTCATCACGCCAAAAATGCAGCGCTGTTGATCTTGTAAATCGATCCAGTTTTTAATTGAACCTAAGTAATTTCCCAAATGTAAATTTCCTGTAGGCTGGATTCCGGAGAAAACGGTTTTTTTCATGAATAAATAAAATATTCATTGTCACCCCAAACTTCATTCTCACCCTGAGCCTCATTGTCACCCTGAGCCTCATTGTCACCCTGAGCTTGTCGAAGGGTGATTCGACGGACGGCCTAGAATCACCCTTCGACAAGCTCAGGGTGACAATGAAGTTTGGGGTGACAATGAAGTTAAGATAAAAATGAAGTTCAGAGTGACAATGAAGTTCAGAGTGACAATGAAGTTTTTTGTAAAAATTTTCAAAGAATCTTAAAATCAAAGAATCTTAAAATCTTAAATTGCTTTGAAAGGCGCGGCACTTTAATTTCTCGATCTTGTAAGGCAAGTGGATGGTCGTTGGTTTTAATGCGCAAGCGTTTGAAAACCAGAGGAAAGTCCGGACTCTTTGATGGGGAAATATCAGTTAACGACTGACCGCGAAGCCTGAATCTATAAGGCTTCCGAGGGAAAGTGTCACAGAGAAAATACCGCGAAACTATGCTTCCCATGCTCCCCTTATTTAAGGGGCGCGAGTCGACGCGTTAGCGCGACGATGGAGTTGCATAAACCGTAAGGCTGAAAACGCGAGGTAAGAGCTCACGCGCTTGCATGGTAACATGCATTTGGAAAAACCCTATTTAGAGCAAGACCAAATAGGAATGGCAGGTTCTTTAATGAACAAATGTCCCATCACATCGTCATTCGGGTAGGTTGCTTGAGGTCAACAGCGATGTTGATCCTAGATGAATGATCGTCGCTCGCGTTAAAACGAGTACAAAATCCGGCTTATAGCTTGTCTTACATTTAGTTTAAAACGCTTACGCGTTCTTTACCAAAACATAAATTCGCCTATCCGCAACAGTTTAATGAATTTTTTTAAGATGCTTTCAACCAACCAAATCCGCGCCAAATTTTTAGAATATTTCGCCAAAAATGGGCATGAAATTATTGCGTCATCTCCATTAATTCCGCATAACGACCCAAGTTTGATGTTTGCCAATGCGGGCATGAACCAGTTTAAAAATTATTTTACTGGCGTTGAAGTTCCAAAATTCAAACGCGCCGCCACTTCACAAAAATGTGTGCGCGCCGGCGGAAAACACAATGACCTTGATAATGTTGGATTCACCGCCCGCCATCACACTTTTTTTGAAATGTTGGGCAATTTTTCGTTTGGCGATTATTTTAAAGAAGAAGCCATTTTTTACGCTTGGGATTTATTAACCAAAGAGTTTGAAATCAACAAAGAAAAGCTTTTAGTCACAGTTTATCACACCGATTTTGAGGCAGTAAATTTATGGAAAAAAATCGCTAATTTACCCGAAGAAAAAATAATTCGCATCGCAACTGATGATAATTTTTGGTCGATGGGCGACGTTGGCCCTTGCGGCCCATGTTCAGAAATTTTTTACGATCATGGTGATAAAATTTTCGGCGACGTGCCGGGTTCAAAAGATGAAAATGGTGATCGTTTTACCGAAATCTGGAATTTAGTTTTTATGCAGTTTGAAAAAAAAGCTGATAAAAAAATGGTTCCACTTCCAAAACCATGTATCGACACCGGAATGGGATTGGAGCGCTTGGCTTCAGTTTTACAGGAAGTTAATGATAATTATGAAATCGACACTTTTAAAAATATCATCCACGAAGTTAAAAAATTTGTCGCTTAAATTAAGCTGCCATCGCAATTCCGGCTTGCTTTTTGGCAAGCAAAGTTTCTGTTTCTGAAACAGGAATTGGAGATTTGGAAGGAGATTTATCTAGATTAAAAGAAAGTTTTTTATCATCAGAAAATTCGCTTTCTTCTTCAAATTCCTGACCTTGATTTTTTATTAAAATATCTCTGATTTTTAAAATTTCTGTTTTGAAATCCTTGGATTTTTCAGTACCAAATTGTGATGTAAAATTTTCATCTTCATCTATTTGCAATTCCGATTTAGAATCTTTTTCCTGAGTTAATAAATCTGCTTTTGGTGGTTTAACAATATCATTAAATTCTTCAGCCTGAACTTGCGGAGTTGGTAATGGCAACTCAAATTCATCTTTTTGTTTGTGGGATTTTTTCTTCGACTCTTCTAAATCATATAAAATTCTTTGCGATTCCAGCGCAGCATTATTTTCAACTTCTTCATCGTCGACTTCAGAATTATTTTTTTCAAGAATTAGCAACTCTTTTTTAGGCGTTTGTGATTGAAAAATCATCACATTTTCTAAGTCTTCAGAGTTTAAAACCATGTCTTGAAAAACTGTTTTAATCTCAATTTCATCGCTTGTTTTTTGCAAAATTTGCGGAGTAATTTCTTCGTTAAATTCTTGGATTTGGCTTTCTAGATGAAGATTTACAAACTCTTCTAATTCATTAGGAATTTCATTTTCTAAATCTTCTTCAATAGTCTTAGAGCCTTTCAGATCATGTATAAACTCTTCTAAAAATTCATTTTCTTGGGGCAAATCAACAGGATTTTCTTCTGTCAATAATAGTTCATCCGGCTGAATTGTTGCATCAAATTCACTTACCAATTGATTTAAATCTGGAGAAATTTGTTCCAGAAATTCAACTTCATCTTGCAAATCTTCTTGTTGTTCTTCCGATAATAGTTTTTCTATTTCAAAATCATCTTTGATCTTTGGTTCTAAAATTTCTGTTTTTATCGCCGACTCAACAACCTCAAATTCATCAAGATTTAAAACTTCCTCTTCAATTTGCGACAATGGCAATTTTTCAATTACAACTTCATCGCTTGTTTTTATTTCAGAAACTTCGGACAAAACTTCACTTCTTAAATTATCCGGCAAATCTTCTTGCGCTTGAACTATGGGCAAAATTTCCTGCTTAATTTCTTCTGGCTTGATTTCTTCTGGCTTGATTACGACCGATTCTTTTTCTGATAATTCTTCCACATTATCTTTTGGTTTTGGCTCTAAAATAATTTCTGCTTTTACTACTGGCTCAACAACTTCAAAAACCTCTTTATTCGATAAAATAAGTGCAACTTCTTCTTTAATTTCAGCTTTATCCAAAGACAATTTTTCAATTACAACTTCATCGCTTGTTTTTTTCTCAACCACTTGCGGCAAAGCTTCAATTGCAAGCTCTCGCGGCAAAATTTTCTGCTCAATTTTTTCCCGCTCATTAACCAGATTTTCCAATAATTTTTGCGCTTGCGGATTAGAATCACCAACCGCCAATGCTTTCTTAATTGTATCAGGCGATGAAAAAGTAAACAAAGTTGCAATTAATGAATTATTACCATTTGCAACCGCCGCATCCAAAACACTAATACCATTTTCTCGGTGATTAACATTGCCGCCAAACCTCACCAATAAAAGCGCCATAGTTTGTTGACCATTTCTTACAGATTGAAATAACAACTTATCAATATTGAGATCAACCAATGTTGTTCCCAAGATTTTTTCTAATTCTGAAATCGGAGGTTTTTCGATTTTTTTCTCCTCATTCTTAAATTGCTGCTCTTTAAAAATTTCTGTATTTTGCACTTTTAACTGCGCTTCCTGCTCGTGCAATTTTGCATCAGATTTTTCTTTGATTTTTTGCAACTCCTGTTTTTTCTTCAATAATTCTGCGCGACGTTCTTCGTGCGCTTCCATAGCTTCACGCACAATCGCCATTTGTATTTGCCGCGCAATTTGCTGCTGCTGAATTTTTTCTTCAGCCATTTGTTGCTTTAATTCACGCGCCGCCTGCTCTTTTTGCGCCAATTCCTGTTTTTTTTGAATCTGACGCTGCTGTTTTTCTTGTTCGCCTTCCCGTGATTTTTCACGCCCTTTTCCTTTTTCTGCCTTTTTTTCGCGCTCTTCTTCGACTTCTGTTTCGCGCCCTTTTTCTTTGGAAATCAGATTTAATTTTCCACCTTTTTGCTCCAAAGTTTCGACCATTTTTTCATTGCCAACTAAAACTGCTAAATCAGTTACAGTCATGCCAGACGGGCTTTTTTCATTAATATCAGCACCCTTATCAATCACTTTTTGCATCTCTTGTGGAGATTTATCAGAAAGCATCATTGCCGATAATGGATTTAAACCATTTTCACCAAATTGACTTAATTCTTTTACACCAAATCCGCAATTCTCATGAAACTTCAAAGCCTTGTCCAGCGGCATTTCTGAAGCGCAGGCGATGATAAAAAGTTCCTGAGCAATTTTATTGCTGCGCTTTGAATTTTCTTTTTTTCTTTTTTCTTTTTCTTCAAGAGTTTCGTTGGGATTTTCTTTGTCTTTATCTTTTTTGATCTTCTCAATTTCAATTAAATATTCCTGCAACTTATGCGGAAATTTTTTCAAAATTTCCTGCGCTTTCGGATTGCTGGCGTTGAATCCGTGCTTTTTTATTTCCTCAATAAAATTCAACATATCATCCAAGTTCAAGCCTTGTTCTTCTGGTTTAAATCTATTTCTTGGATCTGGATTTTCTGAATTAAATTCTGCCATTTACTAAATTTATAAAATTTTCAATCCCAAATAAAGCAATAAAAGAGCCAACTCGCGGGCCTTGATCTTGACCTAATAAAATTTGGTAAAGCGTCAAAAACCAGTCGCGCATTTTGGTTTCAAAACCGTGATTTCTACCCACTTGAAAAACCAGATTTTGCAAAAGCGCGCCATCTTTTTTCTCTTCTTTTGTGGCATTTTTTAAAGTTTCAACTAACTCGCGAAGTGCCGCTTTTTCTGCGTCGGTGGCTTCGCGGAATTTTTTATTTTTCTTAATGAAGTCGTTGTAATAATTAATTGCGCTTTCAACCATTTTCGCCAAAAGTGGTGAATTTTCTTTTGAAAGCCCGCTTTGATATTTCGAAATAAAACCCCAAAGAACTGTGTCATTTTCAGGGTTGCACGCGCTTGCCAAATTAAGCAAAAGCGAATAACTCAAATTAAAATTGATGGCGGGAATTTTTCCTTGGTGAATGTGGAAAGCAGGATTATCAAGCTTTGGAAGCTCTTCTTGTTTTTCAAAAGCAGTCGCAAAAGTTAAATATTCATCCATCGCTTTGGGAATTACGTCAAAATAAAGCCGCTTCGCCGTTTTTGGTTTTTGATACATAAAAAGCGACATCGATTCAGCTGGCGCATATTTCAACCAATCTTCCACCGAAATTCCGTTGCCTTTGGATTTAGAAATTTTCTCGCCCGTATCGCTCAAAAACATTTCGTAAGTAAAATTGACTGGCGGCACGCCGCCCAAGATTTCGCAAACGCGGCGATAAATTTTTTCGTTTGGCTGGTGATCTTTGCCATAAATTTCATAATCAACGTCCAGCGAATACCAGCGCGCGCCGAAATCGATTTTCCACTGTAATTTGCAATTTCCGCCAGCAACCGAAACTTCTTTTTCAACGCCATTTCCATCAACATAAATCACGGTGCCTTTTTCTTTGTTTACACCTTTCACGCCTTTATCAATTACAATTCCCGATTCTAAATCAATTGGCATGAACGGGCTGTAGGTTTCTTGGCGCTCAACGCCCAAACTTGGCAACATTAATTCCATCAATTCGTCATATTTTTCTAGCACGCGCAGCATTGTAGAATCAAACGCGCCCGATTTATATTTTTCGGTGGCGCTGATAAATTCATATTCAAAACCAAAGCCATCAAGAAAGCCGCGCAAACGGGCGTTCATGTTGTGTCCATAAGATTCGTGAGTTCCAAAAGGATCAGGAACCGAAGTTAGCGGACGACCCAAATTTGCCCGCACCAAATCTTGCTGCGGCACGTTTTCTGGCACTTTGCGCAGCCCGTCAATATCATCAGAAACGCAAAACATGCGCGTTGGAATTTCGGGCGCAATTAATGAAAAAGCGTGACGCACAAACGATGTACGTACAACTTCGCCAAAAGTGCCAATATGCGGCAAACCCGACGGGCCATAACCCGTTTCAAAAAGCACGTAGCCTTTGGCAGGAGTTTTACCCCCAACTTTTGCCAATATGCGGCGCGCTTCTTCAAACGCCCACGATTTAGATTCTAGGTAAGATTTTTGCGAGATTGTCATTGTTTTGATTATACTTGAATGAAATTCGAGTTATGTCGAATTTGGCAAATTTTGAATTGTTACGCAGCGAATGAATTGCCACATTCGCAATAGATTTTATTTTTATTAAAAGCCGATTTTGAACAGCGCGGAAGTATTGTGGCGATCAATTTTGTCGTCAACTCCAAATCATTCAC
>Ga0304730_1001832_pt1 | contig 15679 bp, 14 predicted proteins | sample M_130628_MF_Meta_FD_190474 | JGI IMG/M metagenome (GOLD analysis project Ga0304730, IMG submission 190474) | Freshwater microbial communities from Lake Montjoie, Canada to study carbon cycling - M_130628_MF_MetaG (v2) (version 2) | ecosystem: Environmental > Aquatic > Freshwater > Lake | place...
AGTCATCAAGCAGGGGCTAAGAAAAGCACGGTGCCGACAGAAACAGCAAAGGAAGCGCAGAAGGGAATTGGGGCGGGAGCAGCGACGCTGCAAAAACTATACCAAATGGCAGGCGGAAGACCAAGCCTCCGCCTGCCAGCGGTAAATATTCACGGTTTCTACTTGATCGAAACCTTGGCGCCCGAATCCTCAAGCTCCTTCTTGAGCTTCTCGGCATCGGCCTTGGAAATGCCTTCCTTGACCTTTGCCGGGGCACCTTCAACGAGATCCTTGGCCTCCTTGAGACCCAGGCCCGTGGCAGCCCGCACGACCTTGATGACACCGATCTTGTTGTCACCGAAGGCGTCGAGAACGACGTCAAATTCGGTCTTCTCAGCGGCGGCTTCGGCAGCACCACCGGCACCGCCAGCACCAGGAGCCGCCATCATCACCGCGCCGCCGGCGGCGGGCTTGATGCCGTGAACCTCATCGAGGTAGTCGGAGAGTTCCTTTGCGGCCTTGAGGGTCAAGCCGACGATCTTGTCGCCAAGATCCTTGGTTTCCTTGGTGAATTCACGTGTTGCTTCAGCCGTTGCCATCGCTCGAGATCCTTTCCCTTCGAAAAATTGACGGTCGATTGGCACGACCGGTCAGGTGTGATGTGAATTGGTTTGGTGTGCGGGTTCTTACCGTGGAGGCCTGCAGGGGGAACCCAATGTCATACCATGAACTTTGCTCGCGCGAAGACCACCGCAAATTTTGCGGCGGAAATCGCTCAAGCCGCCGGGGCCTCTCCGCTCGAGCCCTTTTCCAGATCCTCGACCCGAGACGAAATCTGACCTGCCAGCATCCCGCCGACAGCCACAATCTGGCCGGAAAGCGTGGATGCCAGCCCGGAAATCTGCCCGGAAAGGATGGAGAGTTGTTCGGCACGAGTCGGCCACTTGGCCACCCGCTTGATGTCGCCCGCGTCGAGGCGGGCCCCGTCGAGGGCTCCACCGCGGCACTCCAGGCCCTCGAAATCCTTGACTGACGTCAGGCGGTCGAGCTCCTTGGCGAGATCGACGACGTCCTCTCCGCCCCACGCAATCGCCAGCATTCCCTCCGTGGTGGTAAACGCTGGTCCGATGGGCGTGTCGAGAGTGGCACGGCGAACGAGGCTGTTTTTCACCATCTGCAGATGAATCTTCTTCTTCCGCAGCGTATGCCTCAACTGCGATGTCTTCTGGGCATCAAGCCTGCCCAGGCTGACAACGACCACGTCGGCCACGTTTCCGAGCCGCTTCTTCAGGTCGTCCACCAACATGTCTTTGACGATTTTGCTCATACTCGAGTCGCTCTTGCCAAGGGGTTATCGAAGTGATTGGGAGTCGGGGTGTAACGAAGGTGCTCTTGCCGGCCCAAGCCGGAAGACTGTTACCCAGCGACCATGATTCCGGGAGTCATCGTGGCGGAAATCGACACGCTCCGCACGAACTGGCCGCGCACGCTCGAGGGCTGCAGTGACTGAATGTGATCCACGAACGCCCGAATATTGGCAACGAGCTGGGCAGGATCGAAGCTCGACTTGCCCACGACGGCATGCACGATGCCGGTTGGGTCGTTTCGAAACTCAACCTTGCCAGCCTTGTATTCGGCAACGGTCTTGCTGATATCTGCGGTCACCGTGCCGGCACGCGGACTGGGCATCAGGCCCCGAGGGCCCAGCACCTTCCCCAACGGCCCAACCAGGCCCATCATGTCGGGGGCAGCAATGCAGACGTCGAAATCTGTCCAGCCTTCCTTGATCCGCTTGGCGAGGTCATCGCCACCGACTGCCTCGGCACCAGCCGCCTTGGCGTCTTCTGCCAGGTTTCCCTTGGCAAACACGACTACCCGCTTGGCTTTCCCGATACCGTGCGGCAATACCAGCGAACCGCGGATGATCTGGTCGGCCTGCTTCGGATCGATCCCGAGCCGCATGTGAACTTCGACGGACTGATCGAACTTCGTGGCGGGGAAGCTCTTCAGAACCCCCACTGCGTCGGCCAGCGGAATCGGGTCGTCGGTCTTCGGCTTCAGAGCGAGCATCGCCCGCATGCGCTTGGAAAAGGACACGGCAGAAATCCTGAAAGGTGAACTGAAAAAACGGCTTTGTAACGAACGAATCTGGAACCAGCGAAATCGATACTACTGTACGGAGACGACGACTCAACCCTCGACGGTGATGCCCATGCTGCGGGCCGTGCCCTCGATCATCCGTCGGGCATATTCGCCGTCACGGGCATTGAGGTCGGGAGTCTTCAGCCGCACGATCTCGTCCAACTGGGCCTTCGTGACTTTCCCGACCTTGTCCTTATTGGGCACACCCGAACCCTTGGCAAGACCCGCCGCTTTTTTCAGCAGCGCCGCTGCCGGCGGGCTTTTGGTGATGAATTCGAACGAGCGATCGTTGTAGACCGTGACGACAACGGGAATGGGCATCCCGGCAGCCTCTCGCGTGCGATCGTTGAACTGCGAGACAAACTGCCCGAGGTTGATTCCAAAACGGCCGAGCGACGTACCAACTGGCGGTGCGGGCGTAGCCTGACCACCTGGCACCTGGAACTTCGCTTGACCAACCATCTGCTTCGCCATCTGCCTACCCTTTCATCGCCGCTGGTGCGGATATCCGGTCGCTCTTAAAACTCGTTGCTCTTTCGCTGCTATGTTGCCACAAGGACGTCGCTCAGTCGACAGCCCACTGGTTTTACGCGGTTGTCACACCGACTCGATCTGCCAGTATTCGATGTCCACGGGGGTCGATCGGCCAAAGATGCTCAGCATCACGGTCACCCGACCGTTGGCTTCGTCGATCTGCTCCACCTCACCCTCGAAGTTTTCGAAGGTGCCCTCGTTGATCTTCACACGATCGCCCTTCTTGAAGGCGATCTTCAGGCGAGGCGACTCGTCGGCCTTGACCTCGGCCTTGTTAAGAAGCTTCGCCACGTCCTGCGGCAGCATCGGGCTGGGCCGACCTGCCGATCCCGTGAAGTCGCCGATGCCGCCGGTTTCTCGGACGAGATACCAGGTGTCGTCGTTGAGCAGCATGTTCACAAGAATGTATCCGGGGTACAGCTTCCGCCAGACCACCCGCTTCTTGCCGCCCTTGAACTCTGAAACCTGCTCCTTGGGCACCACAACGTCGCCAAAATACTTGTCGAGCCCCTGCATTTGGATCCGTCGCATCAGCGTCTCGCGAATGGAGTCCTCGCGGTTGCTTTGCACCTTGAGGATGTACCACTGGCGGTCGCCAGCTATCGGCTGGTCGTCGACGTCGCCGGATGTTGCGACTGGCTTCGCATCCTCACTGCCGGAAAAGGGGTCGGCCAGTTCCGCAGGAGTGCCGTCGTCTTCTTCATCATCGGCCAACTGACCGGAGTGATCAGAACCGCCGGCAGCCGCCGCGTGCGGGTCCACAGACGCGGAACCGTGCAGGCCTTCGACCTCAGAAGCGACCGATTCGTCGCGTGGGGTGTCGGATTCGTGCGTGTTGTGCGAGACGTTCATGGGCTTCGGACTGCCTTCGGGATTCAACGCGGGCCTTGAATGGCTCTGAGGACAAACCACCAGAAGAGATCGTACGCGGCGAGGATTGCCGCAAGGGCGAAGATCAGAAAGATGACCACCGCCGAGCTGCGAACGACCTCGTCGACCGAAGGCCAGGAAACCTTGGTCATCTCCGTTTCCACAGCAATGAGAAAATCAGCGAACAGGGGATAATTCACCAACCGAAAGGCCAACCACAGCCCGGCGGCCAGCAGCAGACCGGGCACGAGAAACCGCAGCACGCCCATGTCGGGCGAAAAAGCCGCTCCGCCGCCCGACACCATCCCCGACTCACCCACACCAGCGAACCAGATGGGCAGCAACTGCGACAGCCGCCACACCCCGGTGGCCAGCGTGATCGCAAGCACGGCAAACGTCACCTGCCGGGCGACCTTGCCCTGGTTACGCTTGTACACGCCAAAGCTCAGGAGATCCCTCCAGAGCCCGCTGCCGACGGTTTGATTGTGGTTAATTCCGGCCATGATTCCTGACATCCATGAATGAAAGTTTCGATGTGGGTGCGATCCATCGCCACATGTGAAAAAGCAGGGGCGGCGGGGATCGAACTCGCAACCTCTGGTTTTGGAGACCAGCGCTCTGCCAGTTGAGCTACGCCCCTGTGGTCGTGGGGCCCCGCGTACCGGGGCCCCACTTCCTGAGGATCTTACCAACGATGCTATCGAAGACTGTCTTCTTGGTTCGGGCTGCTCCGTGGGATCAGTCGAGGATCTTGGTCACAACGCCCGAGCCGACCGTCTTGCCACCTTCGCGAATGGCGAACCGCACACCGTCGTCCATGGCGATCGGCACCATCAGCTCGACCTCCATCTTGACGTTGTCGCCCGGCGAGCACATCTCGACGCCGCCAAGCAGCTTGGTCGAGCCGGTCACGTCGGTCGTACGGAAGTAGAACTGCGGCCGGTAGCCGGCGAAGAACGGCGTATGACGGCCGCCTTCTTCCTTCGAGAGCACGTAGACTTCGCACTCAAACTTCTTGTGGGGCTTGATGGAGCCCGGCTTGGCGAGCACCTGGCCACGCTCGATGCCTTCGCGAGCCACACCACGGAGGAGGCAGCCCACGTTGTCACCGGCCTGTCCGCTGTCGAGCACCTTCTTGAACATCTCGACGCCCGTGCAGGTGGTCTTCTCAGCCTTTTCCTTGAGGCCGATGATCTCGACTTCGTCGCCCACCTTCACCATGCCACGCTCGATACGACCCGTGGCCACCGTTCCGCGACCTTCGATCGAGAACACGTCCTCGATCGCCATCAGGAACGGCTTGTCGAGCTCACGCATCGGCTCGGGGATGTAGCTATCGACGGCATCCAGCAGATCGGCGATGCACTTGTTCGCAGCAGGGTCTGCCGGGCTGTCGTAGGCCGGCTTGCCGGCACCACGAATGATCGGCACATCGTCACCCGGGAAACCGTACTTCGTGAGCAACTCACGGATTTCCATCTCGACCAGGTCGAGAAGTTCCGGGTCGTCCACGAGGTCGACCTTGTTGAGAAACACGACGAGTGCCGGCACGCCGACCTGCTTCGCGAGCAGGATGTGCTCACGAGTCTGCGGCATCGGGCCGTCGGCAGCGCTCACCACGAGAATTGCGCCGTCCATCTGGGCGGCACCCGTGATCATGTTCTTGATGAAGTCGGCGTGGCCCGGGCAGTCGATGTGGGCGTAGTGCCGCTTGGCGGTCTCATACTCCACGTGACTGACGGCGATGGTCACCGTCTTCGTTTCGTCGCGAACGGTGCCACCCTTGGCGATGTCGGCGTAGCTCTTGGCCACGGCCAGATTCTTCGCTGCCTGCACGGCGACGAGCGCACCGGTCAGCGTGGTCTTGCCGTGGTCGATGTGTCCAATGGTGCCGACGTTGACGTGCGGCTTGCTCCGCGTGAACGAGTCCTTTGCCATGCTTTACTCCCTCGATCTTCCTCTCTTGTGGCTGCAGGCCTTTGGGCCTGCGTCGGATGTGAGTCTCAAAAACGTTTGGTGGTCAAAACCGACAGTGTCCGACCGGAGACCGCCCGGCCGGACTTGTATTGGATGCGAACAGACCTGGAACGATGACCTGACTTTCCCAGGAAGGGCTTTGTACGAAAAAAAAAGGGGTTTGTCTTGGGTCTTCGGTCTTGAGGCTGTTTGAGCGGTGGATTTTGGGCGGTCGAGCCCGAGGCGGTGGGTTGCCGGACGGCAGAAGCTGCTGATGGGACTTGAACCCATGACCTCGTCCTTACCAAGGACGCGCTCTACCAACTGAGCTACAGCAGCAAAAGAAAACAGTTCAGGCGGGCCATCGGCATGCCGGGAAGTCTGACTTGAGGGTTTCGGGCAATCTGGCGAAGAATTTCGGATCGGGCTGTGGTGAACACGGATGCTGGGAGCTGCTGTTTCAGACGCAGGGACGGGAAGCGGGTAGAGGGAATCGAACCCTCGTCTTCAGCTTGGAAGGCTATTGCTCTACCATTGAGCTACACCCGCATCGACGAATTCAGCCGCGATGTATTCAGCCATATTGAGCAGACGTGAGCCGGAGCATACGTGGCAGTGGGGAGTGCAGGATTCGAACCTGCGAAGGAAAAATCCATCAGATTTACAGTCTGACCCCTTTGACCGCTCGGGAAACTCCCCGTGTGCCCGGGCCGATTGGGCCGCGAGCATCGACGGATGATGTGCTTGTGTGCTGTCTTCGGCTCTGCGACTCAGCCGTGGCTGCCCGCGGGACGTGTTCGCTTGTTGGACGTGACCTCTGGCGTATGATCGAGTGAAGGGTGTGAAGGGGTATTCGCGTTTTGGTGCTGGATCGCTGACTGAGGGGATCACCTCGGCGAGTTGAATCCAGACACGTAGTCGCGGCTGGTACATCATGCTGAGCTAGCGGCGGGAGTTGAACCCGCAACCTGCTGATTACAAATCAGCTGCTCTGCCAATTGAGCTACGCTAGCGGTTTGGTCCAAACCGCGGGGAATCACGTAGTGTACGGATTCGAAAAGCCCGTGCAAGACGGCCAGGCGGGCGGTTTTTCAGCCCATTCAGCACCGGGTTTTCCCGGGAAAATCACGAAAACGCCAGTTCCAGCATGGAGAAATCGTCATTGAGATCATCCTTCGCCGAAATCTCTCGGATTCGGGCAAGCAGGCGATCAAGCCGAACCCCATATTCGAGGGGATCCTCGGAGAGCGTGGCGACAAAGTCGTCGAACGCCCACATCGATCCGTCCGGACGAATGACTTCAAACGCGCCGTCGCTGTAGACAAACAGCCGACTGCCCACTGGCACGCCGACCTCGCCCGAATTGAACTCCAACCCTTCAACGGCACCGATGAGCGGCCCGTCCGACTCCAGCATCGCAGGCTTTTGGCCGGCGCCGGGTGCCAGCAGCATCGCCGCCGGATGCCCGCCCCCAGCCCAGCGGATCGTGCGCGATGAGATCTGGTAGACGCCGTACCAGATGGTGAAAAACATGTCGTTCTGACGCTCCATCGGAAACGCCTTGTTGAGCGCGGCCAGCACGGCACTCGGGTCGTGGAAGTTGGTCTGCGGCAGCGCCTCGCTGCGGATCGAATTGAGCGCCGACACGCTCAGGAGCGCGGCCCCCACGCCATGGCCGCATACGTCCAGCAGATAGACGGCAATGTGGTCATCATCAAGACTGTGGTATCCGAAGGCATCGCCCCCCAGTTCCGCCGAGGGCACGAACCGCCAGTCGGCCTCAATCGGACCGATCCGCTGCGGCGGGGGGAGCAGGGACCGCACATAGTGCGCCGCCGTCTCGAGATCGTTGGCAAGCACCTGGCGACTGGCTTGAAGCGCCGCAAAGGCCTCATTTCGCTCGATGAGCGCGATGTAGCCGCGGGAGTGGTAACGGAGCCGGGCCAGAAGTTCCAGTCGATCAGGCAGTTTCACGACATAGTCGTTGGCCCCAATCGCGAAGGCCTCAGCCTTCACTGCAGCCTGTTCCTTGGCGGAGAGCACGATGATCGGCACGTCACGAAACCGCTCGGTGGCTCGAAACTGCCTGACGAGTTCCAGCCCGTCGATGGACGGCATCATGAGATCCTGCAGGATTACGGTGGGCTCGATCTGGGCTGCAACCTCAAGGGCAGTGCTCGCGTCGCGGCAGAAATGAAAGGCGATGCCCTCCTCGCCGACGAGCATGCGACGAACCGCCTCGCCGATGATCGGCTGGTCGTCAACGAGCAGCACCGTCGTGCCGCGGGATGCCTGGTTTTTCTGGGCGGCCAGATCCACGGTGTGCGCCACGATCCACGGGGAAAAAGGCGTGAGCCTACCACACTCCCCGTGTTGGTGGTGGCCTTGTCGACGACCGCTTCGCGGCGGTGCACTCGTGTTCGTAACGGCGATCTAGCCTTTTTTCTTGGGTCGGCAGGCCGGCGGTTCGGCAAGGGAAAAGACGAGGACCTCTTCGCCGGTAACGGTGGAAATGTCGTGGTGAACGCTGACGAGTTTGACACCGACGGCCTGTTCCACGATCGATTCCAGCTGCGGGCGACCTGTGGCCACCATATGGGCCCGCACCTGCTTGAGCAGGGCCCGTCCGTTGCCTCTGTCATGCCCGTGGGTGATGTCCGGCCGGTCATCCCCATGACCAGTGCCGTCTGATGGTTCGTGTCGCGGTGCAATGAGTTGCCGCTCGGCCGGTGTCAGCGCTCCTTGCAGCCTGACGATCAGCAGCGACCCGACAAGGTGCGCGTGGATGTCGCGTGGACCCCGACCAAGAAACTCTTGCTGGAATCGCGAGATGCCGTCACAGACGGCTGCCTCGATTTCGCCCTGGGATTTCACTGAATACCTCAAAGATGACGCTGATAAAGCATGCCGCCCACTCGCTGTGGAATGCCCCCGAAGCAGACGCTCTTGAAAGCAGATCGGGGGTTCCTCCGCGCTGCCCAGTCAGTCCGGGAATGACTCCAGTCGCAGCCTTGCGACCTGCCCACGCAGCCATGCCGACGATCGGCCTGCGGAGAAAAAGCCCCCGAAACCGGTGCGCCGCCGCATAGTGCCGACCAACCTGTCGCTACCGCCGCTGTCCAGCCTCGACCTCGCCATCGACCGTGGAGGGTCGAAGCCGTGCGGCCGCCTGACTGTTGCCGTTGCCGTTGCCGTTGCCGTTGCCGTTGCCGTTGCCGTTGGGGCCGGCGTCGCCGTTACAGATTCGGTCCCAAACCTCTCGGCGATGGATCGGCATCCGGGTGTCGGCCTCGAAACCAAGCCGTACTCTCCCGCCCTCGATTTCCAGAATGGTGATTTCGAGCACCACCTCCAGATCCTCAGGCCGGCCAATCACCACGCTTTCGCGATTCTTCCTCGTCAGCACCAACATAGGTCACCTTCTTCATGGTTGTGGGTCCTTCCAGACAGGGTCAGTTGCGGGCGGATCCGTTGCCGCCCGCTCCGTTCGAATGCACATGGTCATTGATCGGCACGCCCAGAGCTGGGAGCCCCTGGCCGAGCAGAAAGAGTTCCACGGCCGGGTTGGTCGTCAGCGTCTTGAGTACGCTGCCGGTCGTCGTGTCGACGTGGGCGATCGCGCCGCGGAGTTCAACACCCGTGCTGCGGCGGACATGGCTCCGGAGGGCGTGGAGCGAGTTATCGAAGAGGTAGCGGTGGAAATCCCGCACCCGGCTCGATCCTTCCTCGTCAGCCGCCAGTCGGCGTTCCACGGGCGAAAAGGCCTCGTGGAGATTGACGACCATCCATTGCCCATCCGCCACCACCGTCACGCTCCGTGGCGCGCGGCCCAGCAGGAGGTGTTCGAACGAGCCGGCCGCCTGGGCCACCTGCCGGGCGACACGTTCATCAAACTGTTGTTTCATCGTTGTGCTCATTGGTTGTGACTGCTGCAGCCCGTGTTGGCGTCATGGCTCCACCGGCGGCGGAATGTGTAAAAACAAAAAAAGCCGGCGAGAGAGAGTGCCCAAAGGCTCTCTTTCTCGCCGGCTTACGCTACGACGGACCGCCCGGACCAAGGCCGGGATGCCCCTCGACTCGTCTTCCGCATTAGGATGTTTGTGCCGAAGTTCCGCTGCGATACTCGATCACAGCAGTTGTTCAACGACCGCATTATAGTGCGCAAACAGGGGAACGCAAGATGTCTGCGTAATTTGCAAGGGTTAGGTTGTTTGCGATTAGTTTGCGTTTCTTGTAGGCGATTTCGCGCTGAGAGATCAGCGATTGAGTCTTGCGATCTGCTGCTTGCTCATCCGTGGAATCTCCGTCGGGAAACACACGACATCGACGACCCAAGCACCGGTTGAAGAACTGCCGCAGAGAGCGACTGCTGGCGTCATCCTGAAGCGACCTCATTTACCCAGACGGAAGTCGTTCGTTCTTGTTCATGAGCCGAGTGAACTCCGGCCGAAACCTCCTGCTACGACCCAACCCCCTCTATGGTGGGGATACCGTGTCGCGGAGGCTTGTTCCATGGACGCTCTTAGATCGCAGGGAGAGATCGAGGCCGCGGTCTGCGACGCAGTGGCGCGGTTTCAGCAGGAATACATGGGTCGCGGCCCCCGGCATGTGCACACTCACCTGATCGAAAACAAACTCTTCGTCCATCTCGAGGGGGTTCTGACGACCGCGGAGCAGCGACTGATGGATGCGCACAGCAACGGCAACAGCCGTGGAGCGGAACTGCTCAAGCAGCTCCGCAGCCACCTGGTCGTGGCCGGCAAGGCGCTGCTCGACACGCTCGTCCGCGATGCCACAGGGACGCAGCCGGTGAGCGTGCATCACGACATCAGTCCGACCACTGGAGAGGAAGTCCTCGTGTTCACGCTCTCCGCGGCACCGCAGTGCCGCGGCCGCAACGGTTTCCACGACCGCAGGCGCAAATAGCGAAGTCCAAGACAGAGTTCCGATCCACCGCGTTCCCAGTCGGTGGCCGAGGGCGTCGGCGCGTCGAACCGCCGGCGGCGTTGGGCAGGGGGCCGTATGGTCTCCCAACCCCGCCGCCGGCGGCAGCGATGCCGCCCCAAACGGCAAGCCAGGCCTGCCTGGACAGCTGCTTTCGGCATTGCAAGGTCTAGACCCGCGTGGTTTTCTGCCGCTGCGGAATCTCTGCGATATTCTCTATTCTGAAGCGGAGATTCCCCGCGAAAAGTTGGCCCACCAGGTCTTTCCATCGACAGCATGACGCACATCAACGTGGCGGGCCCTGGCTCGTCTGATGCCGCCGACCCGCGGGCAGATGCGATCCAGCGGTCGATCGCGCACGCGGCCCACTTCCTGCCTGCCCAGGGGCCGATCGGTGTGTTCGTCCACCACAACACGCTGCACGCATTCGAGGAGCAGCCGTTCGACGAGGCGGTCATTCGTGCCTCCCGCATCTTCGGCACCGAGCCATTCCTCTCGGAAAGCCGCTACCGCGACGAACTCGCCCGTGGCCGCATCCGCGAGACCGATATCGAGGCCGTTCTGGACCAGGAACCAGCCTGCAGGAACGGAAGCCCGTTGGCGGGTGGCCGCGTCTCCGTGCGGCAACTCTACCGGGCACTGCTGCTTCACCCGGTCCGCCAGGAATCGGATGCCGCTGTCCGTTGGACGCTCACCGAAAGCGATGTGCTGGACCGGTTGCGCACAGATCTATCCCCTGAAATCCATTGGCGGTTGGTGAGCGACGATGGCATGGGCGGCGCCAATGAGGCAGACGGCCCGCTTGCCGATTCCGACGACGAAGCCACCAGACGGGCAACGTTCGCTCGAGATCCGGGCGCTGCCGGCGAACGCCGGGCAGCAAGCGAACTGTGGCATGCCTGCGTGGAGGCGGTGGCGCTCACCCGGGCCGCGGTGGTCCACGTGCTGCCACCCGTGCGGCATCGCGATCTCATTTGTGCGGTCGATTCGTACATTGATACGGATGTGCTCGTCCATCCGCTGCTGATTCGAATCTGCGCCGCCTTTCTCGATCAGGGAGTCGCGGCCTGGGCGATGCCCGGCCGTGAACACGGGCTGCTGGTAGCCGCCACGCAGGTGTATTCCGGCCGCTTTGGCCCCACGGAACCCTGGAGCGCCAGGCTGCCGAGTGCTCTGCGAGACATTCGTGGACTCCCGGCGGTTGATGTGATCGCAGCGGAACTCGATCGACTCGGCATTCCCGAGAAGGACTGGCAGGAATTCATCGTCAAATCTCTGCTCGCCCTCCGTGGATGGGCGGGGATGATTCATCATCTGGAAGAGCGGCCCGACAGGGCTCCGGTGGAGGCCGTGCCGGCGAAGCTCATCGATTTCCTGGCGCTGCGATTGGTCTGCGACCGGGTCGCCGCGGAATGGGCGGCCCTGCAGCTCGGGTTTGAACGGAGGGACTTCGAGAACGGCGACCGATCACACGGCAGCAGCCGGCTGTCCAGCCTGTGGACAGAGCTCCGCGACCGCTATCCCGCACAACGCGGTCCCGGCAGTCTGGCGCGGGCGTTCCTCCTCCACCAAGTGTCGCAGCTCGTCGGGCTCACCGCCCGCGACATTCGTGGACTCGACGAGAACGAGCTTGTCCGGCTCGAACAAGCCATTGCAGGCTTTGACGACATCGCCCGGCGTCGTCTGTTCCACCTCGCGTACGAGCGGCGGCACCGCATCGAGGTGCTCGACGCGCTGGCGGCGCAGTCCGGGTTCGCAATGCCACCGGTGGCCGATCGGCCGCTTGCTCAGGTGGTCCTTTGCATCGACGAGCGGTGCGAATCGTTCCGGCGTCACTTCGAGGAGCTGGGGCCTCGCTACGAGACGTTTGGCACCGCCGGCTTCTTTGCCGTGCCGATGTACTACAGGGGTGTGGACGATTGGCACGCATCGCCATTGTGCCCGATCGTGATGCGGCCGAAACACACCGTCGTGGAGGTGCCGGAGGAGGCTGCGGCTGCCCGCCATGAATTGAATCGCACCATGCGACGTCGCATCGGACAGATGTCGGGCGGGCTTTCCACGGGGAGTCGCACGCTCCTCCGCGGCGGGCTGTTCACGGCCTTTGCGGGGGCCGTGGCTGCGGTGCCGCTCGTGGCACGCGTGGTCTTTCCCCGCCTCACTGCCAGGCTCGGTCGCCGGGCCGCCGAACTGGCCGGCCGCAGGATCCCCACTCGGCTCGAACTTGATCGCGACGACGAACAGCTTCCGGATACCGACGGCCTGCAAGCGGGATTCAGCGTTGCCGAGATGGCCGACATGGTCCGCCGCGTCTTGCAAGACATCGGCATGACCGCCGTGTTCTCGCGGATCGTGGCGGTGATCGGACATGGGTCATCAAGCCTGAACAATCCCCACGAGAGCGCCTACGACTGCGGTGCCTGTGGCGGCGGCCGTGGCGGCCCCAATGCGAGAGCGTTCGCCACCATGGCCAATGACGAACGCGTTCGCGTGCGGCTGGCGGCTGAAGGCCTCGTGATCCCCGCCGACACCCGTTTCATCGGCGGCATGCTCGACACCTGCTCCGACGACATCACATGGTTCGATGTCGGCCGTCTGCCCGAGAGCCATCGGACAGACTTGGAGCGATTGCAGGGGGCCTGCATCGCGGTCTGTGCAGCCAATGCGCACGAGCGTTGCCGCCGATTCGAGACCGCCCCGCTCGATGTCTCTCGCGATGAGGCGCACGCGCACGTGGAAGCCCGCAGCGTCGACCTGGCGCAGGTGCGCCCGGAACTCGGCCACGCCACCAACGCCGTGTGCATCATCGGTCGCCGATGGCGCACTCGCGGACTATTCCTCGACCGGCGTGCATTCCTCGTATCCTACGACCCAGACACCGATGACGACGGCACGATCTTGGCAAGAACGCTGGCTGCCGTCGGGCCAGTAGGAGCGGGCATCAATCTCGAATATTTCTTTTCCATCATCGATCGACTCGGCTATGGTGCCGGCACGAAACTGCCCCACAACATCACCGGACTGATCGGAGTGATGGACGGCCATGCCAGTGACCTGCGGACGGGGCTGCCGTGGCAGATGGTGGAAATCCACGAACCAGTCCGGCTGCTTGTGGTCATCGATCAGACTCCCGAAAAAATCTTGGCCGCTGCCGAGGCGGTGCCGGCGGTCAAGCGACTGGTGGTAAACAGCTGGATCCAGCTCGTTTCCTGGCATCCGCACACCGGCGCGATCGCTGTCTTTGAGAACGGCGAATTCGTGCCGTATCGGCCTGAGAGGATCGATATCCCGGTGGTCGAGCGGTCCGTCTCGTGGTACGCCGGTCATCGTGATCATCTGCCTCCAGCCAGGGTGCTTGCCGCGGCCATTGGCCCAGGAAAACAGGCATGACCAATCACGACCTCGTCTCGCTCCTGATTATCTGTCAGCTCGCCGCCCCGGCGGCGACAGTGGCACTCGTGGGCGTGCCCGCGCTGCTCGGCTGGCCACCGTCCGAGCGGACCACGTCGCGGATCGTCGGGGGTGGCTTTGCCGCCGGTTTCATCGCCGGCCTGCTCACACTGGTGGCGCTGGCGGCACGAGGCTTTGCACCGGAGATCGTCCACGTGGGGTCGTGGTTCGCAGTGGGACACCACGAGGCCTCGATCGAACTCGTGGCCGATGCGCTCTCCGTGCCGTATGTCTGCTTCTCGACCGGTCTCTGCGGCTTGGTGAATGCCTTCGCGGGCAAGTACCTCCATCGTGAGCCTGGATTCACCCGATTCTTCCTACTGTTGGCGGTCTTTGGCACCGGCATGAACCTGATGGTGCTTGCGGGCAGCATCGACGTGCTGTTCGCGGGCTGGGAACTGCTCGGCATCTCATCGACCCTGCTGATCGGTTTCTTCCTCGAACGCGGCAACGCGGTGCGGGCGGCGCTGCGGGCATTCGCGACCTACCGTGTCTGCGATGTCGGGCTGCTTGCCGCTGCCGTGATGGTGCATCGGGCGGTCGGGTCGGGCGACTTCGATCGGCTCTTTGGCGAAAACTGGCCCCACGGCACCTGCCTCGTGCCCGCCACCACCGCCACCATCGTGTCGCTCTTGCTCGTCTTTGCGGCGATGGGCAAGAGCGCGCAGGTGCCGTTCTCAGGCTGGCTGCCGCAGGCCATGGAAGGCCCGACGCCTTCGAGCGCCATCTTCTATGGCGCCCTCTCGATCCACGCCGGGGCCTATGTGCTCCTGCGGTGCGAGGCGCTGCTGGAGCAGGCGCCGCTGGCCCGGGCGGCACTGATCGTGATCGGTCTCGGCACGGCCCTGCATGCCAACGTGGTGGGCCGCGTCCAGACTGATCTGAAGAGCATGCTCGCCTACGCGTCGATGACGCAGGCGGGGCTGATCTTCGCGGAGATCGGTTTCGGCTGGCGGGTGATCCCGCTGGTGCACGTGATCAGCCACGCCATCCTCCGCAGCCTGCAGATCCTGCGGTCGCCATCGGCCCTTCACGACCGCCACGAACTGGAGGCGGCGCTCGGTGGGCATCCTGGTGCCGACCGCTGGGCTCTCGGTCGACTGCTGCCAGAGCGAGTTCAAGCGAGGCTCTATCGCATCGCCCTCGACCGTGGCTTCGAAGAGATGCTGGTGGGCCGGGTATTCGTGGTGCCGTTCCTATGGCTGATCGGGCACGCCGCCAATCTCGAGCGGCGGTGGCTGGCCCTGCTCGGGGGCGATTCGGGCCCCCGCGGGAGACGGTCATGACAGGACCTGATCAGGCCGTTCTGCTGGCTGCTGCGGCGGTCACTGTTGCCGCACCACTGGCCGGATCCGCCGCCACAGCCCTGGGCTTCCGCCGCGGCAGCCCGCGGGGATTTGCGGTGGCAGTCGCCACCGTATCGCTGCTGGCGAGCCTCGTGATCACCGTGATCTGGAGCCGGTCTGATGGAGCATCCATGGCGTTCGGTGATCAGCTCGGCGGCGGCCGGTTCGTCTGCATCGACGGAATCACCGCCGTGCTGCTCCCGTACGTGGCACTCGTGGAACTCGTGATCCTGCTCGTGGCTCCGCGGCGGGCGCTGGAGCAGTCGGCCGTGACACGGATTCTGTTCGGCTCGGCCGCCACACTCGCTGTGTTCCTCACATCCCATCCGCTGCTGTTGGTTGCGCTCTGGTGTGCGACGGCGTTGCCGACCTGGATCTCGGTGCGGAGCTCGCCGGGAGGCAGGGCAGCCGCCCGCGTGTTCGCCATCGCGATGTCCACGGCGACCGTCTGCATGGCG
>Ga0304730_1001835_pt1 | contig 15671 bp, 13 predicted proteins | sample M_130628_MF_Meta_FD_190474 | JGI IMG/M metagenome (GOLD analysis project Ga0304730, IMG submission 190474) | Freshwater microbial communities from Lake Montjoie, Canada to study carbon cycling - M_130628_MF_MetaG (v2) (version 2) | ecosystem: Environmental > Aquatic > Freshwater > Lake | place...
TTTTTTCATTAATATTTAAACTTATATCATCTAATTGTTTTACAATATTATCAAACCTTCTATATAAATCATTTAATTTACTATAATCTTCAGGATTATTAAGTTCAATATCAGTTTTAGAATATATATCGGATAATTCAAATATAATACGAGTCTTTTTTTCTTTAGTTATATTTGGATCATTATTTATTTCTTTTATAAGTTTATCGATGTTATTTTTTAATATACGACGACTATCATCTATCTTAATCTCATTTTTATCTAATAATTTTTCCATTTTATTTACTACTTCTGTAGGAGTTCGAGGTTTAGACGAAACTGATTTTCTTCTTTTTGCAGAAGTTTTCTTTCTTTTTTTATCTTTTTTAGGTGTTCTTTTTATTTTAATCACATGCATAATTTATTATAACAAATATAATAAATTAATATAGACTTTTTAATTTTCTCGCAGACGGATCCCCACCATGTTCTTTTGTGTATTTTGGCTGCCAATATATTACATTTAATTCAGATTCCGGATAATATTCTTTAAATTTTTTATAATAATAATAAGCTTCTTTTGAAGGAAAATTTTTATATATTTCATATTCTTCATTTGTTACTATAGTTTCTATATGTTCTTGTATATATTCATACCACGATTTTTTTAAAGATGAACAACCATCTGAAAATGCTTCTTTTTGTCTCCATAATATTTCATCTGGTATTAACTTTTCATTTTGAAAAGATTTTCTTAATAACCATTTCTCTATCCTTTCTCCTTTTATAGGATTTCTTAAGTTTTTATCACAATTTAGATATAAATCTACAAATTTATGTGATAAAAATGGCACTCTTGATTCTAAACCAAATGCTGATATTCCTCTGTCTACTCTTAATACATCATAATAATGTATTTGGTTTAATAATCTAAGATTTTCCGTATGCGATTCATCCTCATCTGGTGCGTTATAAAAATATATATAACCACTTGTTAATTCATCTGAACCATCACCATTTAATATTACTTTTATATCTGTATTTTCTTTTATCCACTTTGATATTAAATATTGACCTGTACTTGCACGAATCGTAGTTATATCATATGTTTCTATTTGTCTAATTACATCATTTAAATTATTTAACCATTCATCTACAGGTATGATAATTTCGTGGTGTATTGAATTAATATATTCTGCAACTTTACGTGCATTAATTATGTCTGGACTATCTTTATCCATGCCAATTGAAAATGTAGTTAATCTTTCTCTTTTTTCTTTAAGAATTTTTGAAGCTATTCCACATATTAAAGACGAATCTAAACCACCAGATAACAAAGCGCCTAAAGGTCTCTCAGATTGCATGCGATCTTCAACTGACTTTACTAGAATATCTCTTATATTTTTATAAATATTATTATTAAAATCTAACTGATTTCCTATAAAATAATAAGTATACTCTTGTTCTTCTTTTAGATTATTATAATATACTTTTCTAGGTTCCACTTGTTTTCCTTTTCCATTTTCAAGACCTTTTAATTCCGAAGAAAAATAAAATCCAGTATCGTCAGATCTATAAAATAAAGGTCTTATACCGAATCTATCTCTTCCGTAATAAATATCTATATTACTTTCTCTAAATTTTAATAATACAAAAGCAAATTCTCCATCTAATTCTTCTATTATTTCATAAATATTTTTATTTTTTAAAAACATTTTAAGTATTACTTCGCAATCTGATTGTGTATCTAAATTATATTTTTCTATTAAATATTTGTAATTATAAATTTCTCCATTACATAATAGATATACTTTTTCACCATTTTCATATTCATAAAAAAAAGGTTGAATACCATGTTCTAAATCAATTATTGCAAGACGATGAAAACCTAAACCTACTTCATATTGATTATAATTAAATTTAATTAAATTTTTAAAATCAGGTCCTCTATGTTCTATGTTATCGAAATACTTATCATTTTGACAAGAACTCGAAATATATCCCCAAATACCACACATATTATATTAATATCTTTATATTCTTAAATATTAATATAATCTAATTCATTAAATATTTTTTGAGAACCATCATCTAATTCAAAAGTCATTTTTTTGCAATTGAAAAACTGAGGTATTATTCCGACATGATGCCAATCATAATTTGGACCACAATATGGCAATATATCATCTGTTATGTCTTTCTCATCTTCATTTCTAATTTGAATAATTGGACTTGGTCCTTTTTTAGGCAGTACTAACATCTTATAAACTTTTCCTCCAACAATATATTCAACTAAATAAGTATTTTTATCTATTTTTTTAACAGAATTATTTAAATATTGAATAAAAGCTAAATAAAGAGCTTGAAGAATCATTTTCATACTAATACCATAAATAGAAACTAAATCTTTATGATGAGATGAAACTAAATTATTTATTTTCTTCCATTTTTTATATTTTCTTTCTATATTTTCACAAATAATTTTTTGAGCATCAATTTTATAAAATAAAAAGGTTGTTAAAAAGGTACTACAAGTTATAAATATAAATGATATCATTCTAATTTATAAAATTATATTTATAAATTATATTTTATAATCAATAAATGATTATAAAATTTATTGAATAACTTTTATTGATGATTTACTAAACCCAATACGTTCATAGAAATTATCCATAATCTCATCTGGATGTTTATGTAAACATATTTTCGTTTTACTAATATTACTGAAACCATTCTGTTCTTTTTTAACAAATCTACAAGAATTACCAAACACACAATTACTTACTATTAATTCATCTTTAGAATGAGCAAAACGACATTTTGGACCTCTTTTACAATTCTCTCCGTAAGTACATAACTTGGTTTTTTCTAAATTTATTTCAATTTTTCTTTTATCTTTTAAAATATCAAAACCTTTTGCACGTTCATTTTGTGGAATAAATTCAGTATTAATTCTATTGTTATCTACAAAGATAATTATTCTTTTAATACATTGTGTATCATGCATTTCCCAAATTTTAATATATATGTCTATATCAAAATTCATTTTTAATTTTACTCGGGAATAGCATTAAAATCAATATTAACTTTACTTGATAAATCATATGCAAAAAAATTGCATATAAGCAATAATAACCTCTAGATTTACGTCAAACATTTTTCTTGTCCTCATTTGTCTTTAATTATATTTAAAAATTATTTTAAGTGATATCACAAAGCTCTTTTTGTAATTTTATTATCAGTATATTTTTTAGTTATAAAGAAATAAAATTGATTTAAAATCGTATTTATTAAAATAAGATTAAAATGAAATATAAATTTATTATTGATAATCCTGATGCTAGTTTATTTGAATATATTTGTGAATACGTTTATAAAAATTATGATACTTTAAAATTTAAACAAAGTAATATTCTAGATAATACTAAAAATTTTACCGTAGAAAATTTTAGAATTAAAAAGAACATTAAATATAAAATTTCATTTGGAACTTACAAATTTATCTATAATAATATACATATGACTCTTGATTATAATCGCGAAGGTGACTTTGAAGGGTGTTATAACTCGGTTCAATATTATTCAAGAATAATTATTAGTTGTGATAATGAAGATAACATCAAAAAATTTATAAAGTGTGTTTTTGAAGAAAGTAATAAAAGTTCATTTGATAATAAGATTAACATATATGTTCCGGATCCATCTGGTGATTGGATTAGATACCAAGAAATTCCTAAAAGAAAATTATCTTCTATTTACATTGATGATAAATCAAAAGATAAAATAATTAACGATATTATAAAATTTCTTGATTCAGAAGATGAATACAATAACTTTGGAATTCCTTATAAAAGATCTTATTTATTTTCAGGTATTCCAGGATCTGGAAAAACTTCTTTTATTAAAGCTATTTGTAATGAAATAGGTTATAACCTTTCTATTTTATCACTAAACAAAAAATTTGATAATGGAGGTTTTATGTTTGCAATGTCTACTATTAATGAAAAAAGTATATTGCTACTTGAAGATATTGACTGTTTATTTAATAACAGAGAATCAAGCGATAATAACCCTTTTATAACATTTAGTAATTTTCTAAACATTTTAGACGGTGTTCTTTATAAACATGGTTGTATTATTTTTCTAACTACTAATCATCCTGAAAAACTTGATCATGCTTTATTACGAGTTGGTAGAATTGATCATTTTCTAGAATTTGGTTATCCGAAAAAGAAAGAAATACATAGATTATTTAATGATATTATTAAAGATAACGATGGTGTTTTTAATAAATTTTATGATATTATAAAAGAAAAAGATATTCCTATGTCTGCAATAGTAAACTTTCTTTTTATTAATAAAAATAATTGGGAAAGGAATATAGATGAATTACTGAATACTAATGATTTTATTAATAAAGTATTAAGAAAAGAAGAAAAAAATTTATATACTTAAATATAATACACAATATGTGTATTATATTTACATTTTATTTACATTTTATTTATATTTTATTTACATTTTATTTATATTTAAAAAGCCATGATATCTTCGCGAAGATTAATAAATACACCTTTACTTTTACTTTTGTATCTATTATTTAGTTTTTCTATTTGAGTATTTGTATACTCTAGCAAATTTTCTGCATGTTTTGAAAATGCTTCGATATCGCTACTTTCAATCATATTTCTCAACAGATCATTTATTACATTTACATACATATTATATATATGATACAAGTTATTATTTTTTTCATCCTGTTTTATACGCATTTTTAAAGTTTTTTTCCATTGGTCTTTAGTAATTGAATCAGTCAGATAATTAATTCCTAAATCGTCATAATTGGTTCTAACTTGCTGAGGTAATTGTTGCATTCTGTAGTTGATATCTTCCATTGTCTGATGATATTTTGTAACATCAATTATTCGCAAATTTCTGGGTATTCTAAAATAGTCAATTACACCACCGCATGGATCATCTCCTACTTCTCTTGGAACTACTCCATTATTTATTCGTCTCATATAATCATAATATTCAGGACTATGAACACGACCTCTGTCAATTTTTAAAGTATTCCAATCAAATGCAATTTTACAACATGGAGTCCAGACCTGACTACAACCTGTGTAACGAATAATCGGCATTCCACAAGATGGACATGGTTTTGTGTCATTTTTTAATAATGCAACTGTTGCTTTTTCACTTTCATCACATTCATGATCTTCGTCATTGCGACCATTTTTTTGCTTATGACAATCGGAACAGAAATATTCGTCACAAATTCCGCATTTCCAAGCAGTTGATAAAAATCCTCTGCAATTATTATCAGGACACTTTTTAATAAATGTCACTTCTTTTTCTTTAGCCTTTGAAGCTTCTACATCTCGAACTCTCTCAGCAAAATCAAAACCGTGTTTTGTATTGTAAAATTTAAAATATAATGAAATAAGTTTTTCAGTTAAAGTTATTTTTTTTCTTAACAATACCTTTATTTCATCTTTAAATTCTTGACCAATCTTATATTTTTCAGTGCGTATATACTTATTATAGTAATTTTTAGGACAATGTTCAAATAGCGCTTCCTTTGGTATTTCTTCGTCTCCGCAAATAATACATTTTCTATAATCTAAAAGAGCATATAGTCTCACACAACTATCACATATTCTAATGTTACATTTATTATAACTATACAGAAGAGTATGTGATTTGTGACAAATACTACAAGATGTGTCTACATTATTTAAAAATATGTCCCATTTTTGTATATTAAATTCTTTGATATTTCTATCATAATGTGCTTTTCTTACACCGAATATATCTACATGATAATTATTTAATCTAATAAGTATATTATAAATACTATTTACAATATGTCTGTGTTCTGGTTCAGATTCTCTAATTAATCTATCTAATTTTCTGTTTCTGATGATTTCATTTGCTTGATCTTGCAACAAATGAACTTGACTCATTGAACGTTCTAGATATACATTCGTTCTAATTTCCATATACTCGTTATAGAACTTTTGAGTAACATGGTCGTAAATAAAATCTAGAGAAAAATCCTTTTTACACCACATACAAACCGGTGTAACTCCAGAATCATTTACAAATCTGTAGAAACACGATCTACAACACGATTGTCCACATGTTTCATAAGGACATGTAACTTTTTTACGGTTACTTTTATTCATATATTCACCACAAATATCACACTCTTCTTTGATATTCTTATTCTTCATATCCACTATATTATTCTCCATATCCAAAAGTTTGGTTAAAACATGGTTTAAAAAATCAATTTTTTTAAGTTAATTTTTATATATTCATTAATAAAAATGAGTAGAGGTGGAAATTATAAAACGTCAAAAATTGTTGGTGGAGAATCTTTAACTACGTCAACTTCTACAGTGAATACACAGGTAAAGACTACAAATGGTTTGTGTCCTAAAAAAAATTATTACAAGAATTCAAATCCAAATGAAAATTATGTATTTATGTCAGGAACTGTACAACCTCCATACAATATGGAAAGAGAATTTGAAATGCAAGGAGTAACTTAAAAATTTTTATATTATCATAATATAAAAATATACAGAAAGTAAATACACATTTAGAAAGATTAACTTTACTTTTAAAAAATTTTAAATCAAATTTAAAAATATACTTAATATTAATAATTAATGTTTAAGTGTGATTTTTGTAATACTGAATTTAAAAATGTTTCTGCGTTAAACTTCCACAAAAAAAGTGCTAGATATTGTCTTAAGATACAAAATAATGAAGCGCAAATAAGTACTAAAGAATTTATATGTGAATTTTGCAATGCTAAATTAAAAACAAAAAGAAATTTAGATTATCATAAAATAAGTTGTAAACAAAAAAATATTAACGATGTTACTAAAAATATTATTAAAAATATCGAAGAAAAACAACAAGAAGAAAATAAGTTATTACATGATAAAATAAATGAATTAACTGATTTAATAATATTGAAATAATAAAAAAAGATTTAGAAATTGCAGAATTAAAAGGTATGTTAAAATCTAATAAAGAAAAACAAAATGATAAAAAATTAAACCGTCAAATTATACATACTAATAATTTAATTTTAAATGATATTACTATTATTTTGAGAGAAGATGGTTATATAAACCTAACTCAGTTATGTAAAGCTGGTGATAAGGAATTTAAACATTGGAAAGAAAATAAAAATACCAAAACCTTTTTACAAGCTCTTTCTGCGTCGGTCGGAATTCCGACCGTCGATTTGATAAACTATGAAACAGGTTCAAATGAAAACAGATCTAGTTGGGGTCATCGTTTAGTAGCAATTGAAATTGCAAGATGGATTTCTCCTGAATTTGGAGTTAAAATTATAAAATGGACAGATGAAATACTTATGACAGGTAAAGTTGAACTTGGACATGAAAAATCAAATATTGAACTTGAATATATATATCAAGACAAAATTAATAAATTACAAAATAAATTAAAGAATTATGAAACTACTATATTTAATAGAAATATTGATTATTGCCCTATAGAATATTATGAGAAAGACATTATTTATTTCATAAAATTTAATATACCAATACATTTATATTCTGAATATATTTCAAAATATCCAAATATAGATAACCAAGAATATAGTTGTATAGAATTTGGAGTTACAAGTGATATAGAGGAAAGACTTAAAAGTCATAAAAGAGATAAAAGGAAAGAGCTTTTAATATTCTTACATGCAATAGAAATTAAAAAGAGATATACAGCCTCTAAAATGGAATCTTATATAAAAAGAATTGCTCAACAATTAAATATAAAGTTTGACTATGAAAAAAATAAGGAATGTATTTTAGTAAATGAAGAAATGTTTAATGTACTGATAAATAAGATAAATACCGGATTATATAATACAAATGATGAAAAAGAAAATGAAAACGAAAAAGAAGTAGAAGAATATGAAGAAAATGAAATAAGCAAATACAAATATCAAATAGAAATAAAAAAGTTGGATAATGAAATGGAAAAAGAAAAGGAAACAAGTAAAAAAGAAATAACTATAAAGAAAATAGAATCTATAACTGATCTGTTTAAAAATAAATTAATAACAATAGATGATTATAAAAATATGTTAGAAGTATTATAATAAAACCAAAAACCAACTTAAAATATAATATATTTTAAGTTGTATGATAATAACCGTTAGTCTTCAATGATGTACATTTACGTCATAAATTTTTTCTTAACCTTTATTTTAGGTTAAGAAAAACTGTAATTAAAAATCTTGAGACTAAGAATAATGTAATCATTTATAATTTATATTTTTATATATTATTTGTAATTAAAAAAATATAAAAACATAAAAATATTTAATGTTGTTGTACGAAAAGTTTTAAGAAGTATTTAATAATGCGTTTAGTATTAACCGAACGATGTCTACACACACAATCCTTGTGTGTTATGAAAAAATTTCAAAAAAAAGCTATATCATAGAAAATTTAAGTTGCATACAACTTAAAATAAAAATATTTTATTTAAACTGTAAAATAAACTGTCTCTAACAACAATTTTTAAACACATTTACATGGAGATTTTAAAAATCTCTAGTACATGAAAACAAACTATAAACACGGTCCATTTTAATATTATTTTATATTTTAAATACAAAAAACTCAAAATTTACGCAAATTTTAACATTTTTACACTAAAACAAAAAATTTTAAAATCAAATTTAAAAATATACTCAATAATAAATAATAATGTTCAAGTGTGAATTTTGCAATACTGAATTTAAAAATATTTCTGCATTAAACTTACATAAAAAAAGCGCTAAATATTGTCTTAAGATACAAAATAACGAAGAACAAAATAAAACTATAAAAGAATTTATATGTGAATTTTGTAATACAAAACTAAAAACAAAAAGAAATTTAGATTGTCATAAACTAATTTGCAAACAAAAAAATATAAATGATTCTACTAAAGACATTATCGCAAATATTAATCAAAAACACCAAGAAGAAATTATTGAATATCAAAATAAAATAAATGAATTAAATCTTATTATAGCTGGTATTGAAGCTAAATTGGAAATTTATGAAAGAGACCACAATGTCATATCTGATATCGCTAAACAAACTAAAAATACTTATAATAATCATATCGTAAATAATATGGCTGTTTTTGATATCGATAAAATTACAGAAAATTTCACTAATAAACTAGGTTATATTACAAAAGAAGATATTATAAATGGACAAAAGGGTATCGCAAGTATTTTGGCTCCTTGTTTATATGATAATGGTGGTAATAAAATGATTACATGTACAGATAAATCACGTTTAACATTTACTAAGTTAGATAAAGATAATAATAAAATAAAAGATCAAGAACTAAAAAATTTAGCATCCGTAATTAAACCTTTAGCATTAAAGAAAGCAGATGAAATAGTAGAAGAACATACTAAGTTAAAAAAAAAATTATATAATATAAATTTAATTAAAACTGAAATTAAAGATTATACTACTTATATAAATAATTTTCGAAATGTTATTAATGACTATAAAATTGCAAATGTCAAATCTGGTTTAATTAGAGATTATGAAGAAAAAATACAAAAATATCAGAAAATTATTGATAAAAATAATGAAATATTAGATGAATGTGATATAGAAAATATATGTGTTGAAGAAATAGAAGAAGAAAATGATAAAATATTAGATGGTCATACAGATATAAAACAACTAGATACTGAATCAACAAAATTTGCCAGGCAAATGTCTAAATTATTGTAAAATGTTATTGTATAATTTTTTAAACCATAAACAGTTTAAAAATTTTTTATTAAATTAAATTCGGTTGACCATATATATAATGTAATCTTTCTATTAATCTTTTAACATGTATACTTGGATAACACTGATTACTAAACTTCGGATAATTTATGCTTATTTTACTATTTAAAGTCTCTTCCCATGTTAAATGTTGACAATCAAATATTTCTAAACTATTTACTTTATTTAAATATTCTTCTACTTCAATATCACCTGTAACTTCTTTTATTGTATAATTATCTTTTATGAAAGGTATCATATCTTCTGTTATATTTTTTAAAGTTTTCTTGAAAGATATTATAAACATATCTTCATTAGTTATAACACAATAACATATTGTTCCAAATTTTATATAAAATTCTACTAATTTTGCATAATCTTCTCCGAGTGGAAAAGAATTGCGAACATCCCTTAATATAGAGGCATAACTATGTGAAACAAAACTTATTATACCACCTTCATTATTTTGTATTAAATTATTATCTATTTCAACATTCCAAATAAATTCTTCTTTTTCTTTTATAAACTCAACTTTATCTAGTTTTAAAACTCCTCTATAATTATCGTAATTATTTGTGCCATCTGGATTATAATTATAATATACATAAGGAAGTCTTATCAATGTTTTAATAACATTCGGATTGAAATTAAAAGTTAAACTACAATTATCTTTGCCTTTTAAACATTTTTTATTTTCATCAAGTACATATAATAAATTATTATACACTTCTTGTCTTTCTTCTCTAGATGGATAATTATCTATAAAATTTTGTCGACTTAATGCAATTAATAATGTATGCGCATACGGTACTTGTAAGAAATCATAATTTGTAATATAAGGATTTTTAAATCCATATTTAATATATAAATTTGCAGCTCCGTGAAAATCATTATTTGCTATATCTACTGTTAAACATATTATTGTTTCAACTGGAAAACGAATAAAACTATTTATCAAAGTATCCATTAAAACAGAACCCCATCCTTGATATAATGTATCATTGACAGGTGTATTATCTTTATAATATTCAAAAATTACTCCTATTTTTTCAGTAAAAGTTGTATAATAATCTAATAAAACTTGACCTCCACTTTTTAAAATACTTTCTAAAAAACTTTTTTTAGGGGCTGGTTTTGTTTTTGTAACATGTTCATGTACACATACATTATAAATACCTAAAATTCCTTTTTCTTTATTATAAAATATTGAACAATGACCAATACAATCATCAAATATTATAGAATCATTAAAATCAATATTTTTTCCTAAATATTTAATAGGTAAAATTAAAATTACAAAACCTTGAAGGTCTTTTTTATTTTCACAATTATATCTTACAAATTCATATATTTTACTACGTATCTCTATTCCATATGACTTTTTATTACAATTGTCTTGATTTTTGTTTAAATGTTGAATTAGTTTATTATTCTTTAATTGAAGATAATCAATATATAAAGCAAAATATGTATCATCCATTATTATTTATAAAATAAAATATTTTATAAATGTATAAAAATTAATTGAAACAGAAAGAATATACGAATGTTATAAAGAATTTCAAAAGTATGGAACTATTATTAAGCTAAACACAGTTTCATTATTTTTATTTTAAAATTGAATAATCGAGAGCTTATACTAACTTCATTACAAAATGAATAACTATGGTTTTAAAATATTACACAATGGAAGTGAATATTTTTTATGTTTACTAGATATACCTAAAGATAGTAAAGTTATTGGAAATGATTATAAATATAGAACTGACAAAGCATATGTTTGTGATATAAGAAGAATAAGCACATGCAAATCAAAAAACGAAGTTCTTCATATTTGTTTTTTCGATTTATTACCTATTAAATATCAAATAAATAAGTATATAGAAGCCGAGTTAGATACTACTCCTGAAATATGTGCTCCGGGAATTCATTACTTTCCATTTACAACTTCAATAGATCATATACATAAATATTTTATAAACCATTATATTGATTGGGAAAAGGTGGTAAATATACTTATTATATGGTGTATAAAAATAGTATCTAGAAAAACATCAATAAATATAATTAATGGTAGTAAAGATCAGCTTACATTATTTTTGACACAAAAGGATAATAATATTATTTATAACTTTATTAAAAAAGATACATAATTCTTGTTAAAAAACACTCTTTATCTTTAATAATTTCATGAACAAATTCTTTATACGTAAATGTAACACAATCGAATAACAAACAGCAAACATTTTTATTAAATTATAATTATGTATTTAAAGATAATAGATAAATTTAAAAATGAATTTTTTTATTATAAATTAAGTAATCGTAACAAAAATGGCAGACTTTGATTTATTTGAAATGGCTATGAATGAATATAATGCAACTTCAAAAGAAAAAGAAGAAATTATATCTGAAGAATGTGATCATTCTAATTATACATCTGAAGGTTCAATTATATTTTGTACTGATTGCGGTCAAGAATTAGAAAAAAATATGTTTCAGGATAAGGAGTGGCGTTACTACGGACAATCTGATAACAAAAGAACATCAGATCCAAATAGAGTTATTCCTCGCAAATTTGAAGATAGAAATATTTATAAGGATGTTGAAAATATGGGTTTTAGTGATAAAATTGTTTATCTTGCAAATCAAATATATACACAAGTTACAAAAGGACAAATTTTTAGAGGTAATTCAAGACGTGCTATCGTCTTTGCATCTATTTTTCATGCATTTAAATTAAGCGGTAAACCACAGTCTCATGATAAACTTATAAAAATATTTGATTTAAATAGGAAAATCGGTCTGAAAGGACTTAAACATGTTAATTTAAATGCACCTAAAGATTCACTAATACATACAACTTATATTACACCAGAAAATTTAATAGAAGATATAATGGATAAATTCAAAGCAACCAAAGAACAGAAACAAGAGGTTGTTGATCTTTATAATAAAATAAAAAACAAGTCATCTAAAATCAACAGAGCTAGGCCACAGTCAGTAGCCAGTTCTCTTACGTACTTTTGGATATGTTATAAGGGTATGGATATATCTTTGAAGGAATTTGCTAAAAAGTCTGACCTTTCTGAGCTAACTATAGACAGACTTGCAAAAGAAATAGCAGATGTGTTGAATATTCAAGTAGCTTTTTAAACTGAATATGAGTTTAAAAAAACTAAACGCATATATATTACATTTTAATCTAACGAGCAAAAAGTTTTTAGATCAGGTTTAAAGAAATAAAAATATTAATAAAATGGACTATCAAGACGCGGAATTAGTATTTATAAATGATACGGAAGACGAACAAAATGAATATATATTATTAAATGATACATACGAAGATGAATGTAATGACAAAGAAAGAGAACTAACTACATATTCTTACATAAATAATGGTTATTGTTATGATTATTTTGTAGGGTATGAAATAGGTTCTCTTATAGGATATAAAAATCCTGCTGAGGTTATTAAAAATAATGTGTCTAAATCTAATAAACTTATTTTCAGAGATTATCCGGGTGATAAAATACCTGAATTAGATCCTAGAACCATTCTTATCAATCGAGATGGTGCTATAGAAATTCTTTTAAAAACTCGTAAACGTATTTCTCCTAATGTACTTAATTTGCTAAAAAAATTTGGCATTGAAACTACCAATAAAAATTATAATACGAAGGAAAAACTGAGAGAAGACAAACAAAATGAATATATCTTTTTAAGCGATACAGAAGAAGATAAATGCGATAACAAAGAAAGAGAATTAAATACATACTCTTATATAAATAATGGGTATTTTTACGAATATTTTGTAGGATACGAAATAACATCTTTATTAGGTTATAAAGATACAAATAAAGTTATACGTAATAATGTATCTAAATCTAATCAACTTATTTTTAGAGATTATCCTGGTGTTAAAACAACTGAATTAGATCCTAGAACTATTCTCATTACTCGCGATGGTGTTGTTGAAATTCTTGTAAAAACCCGTAAACATATTTCGCCTGATGTACTTCATTTATTAAATACTTTTGGAATTGAAAGTACAAATAAAAATTGTATTACAAAAGAACAATGGTCAGAAGAAGACAACAAAGATGAAGAAGATAGAAAATTAACCACATATTCTTATGTAAATAATGGTAACTGTTTTGAATATTTTGTAGGTTATGAAATAACTGCTCTTTTGGGATATAAAAGTCCTAAAGATGCTGTTACAAATAACGTGTCTAAATCTAATCAGCTAATTTTTAGAGATTATCCCGGTGTTAAAATACCTGAATTAGATCCTAGAACTATTCTCATTACTCGTAACGCCGTTGTTGAAATTCTTTTAAAAACTCGTAAACGTATTTCTAACGATGTTTTGTATATGCTTAGAAAATTTGGTATTGAAACTACTAATAGAAAATGTCTTACTAAAGAACAACAAACTCTTTCACACATTGCAAGTGTATTTAAAACCGAAAAATTTGAAGATCAATTCAAAGTTGGTTCTTATTATTTAGATATGTATTTTACAGACTATAAAATAGTCATAGAATGCGATGAAAATGGTCACAATGATAGAAAACCGGGCAATGAAAGAGATAGAATGGATTTTGTAAATTTTGAATTAAATATAGATAATACACATTGGATAAGATATAATCCGGATGAATATGACTTTGATATGATGGAGGTAATAGGAAGAGTACATAGAAAAATAGATGAAATTAAATTGAAAAGATTTGAAGAAGAAAAAGAAAAAGAAATTGAAAGAATAAGAAAAGAACTTGAAAACTATGTACAAATTGAACAAGTAAAAATGTGTTGTACATGTAGAGAAGAAAAGCCTTTAACAGAATTTAATGCAAATAAAGGAAATAAAGATGGTTTAGAAAGGAGATGTAAATCGTGTAGAAAAAATATTGTAATGAATAATAAAATTGCAAAAGAAAAGATAGAAACACCTATTAGTAAAATATGTCCACAATGTAAAGAAGATAAATTATCATCAGAATATTATAAAAATATTAATAGACAAGATAAGTTAAATAATATATGTAAAGACTGTACAAGAAAAATGAATCAAAAGATTATTGATATGCCGAAAATTGAAATAGAAACAAAAAAATGTAGTACTTGCAATACAACTAAAACTATTGAAAATTTTCACAAAAGACAAAAAAGTTTTGATGGTTATAGTGGAGTTTGCAAAAGTTGTACAAATGAAAGAATGAATAAAAAAAAGATAGAAAACAATTCACTACCAAAAATTGTTATAGAAACAAAAGAATGTAGTAAATGTGAAATTGTTAAAAACAAAGAAGAGTTTTTTAAATGTAAAAGAAATTTAGATGGATATAATGGTGTATGTAAAAGTTGTTTAAAAGAAGATTTAAAAAATAGATAGTTTTTTAAACTTAAAAAGTTTAAAAAATAATAATAAATATTTATAATTTAAATATTTAAAGTTTATAAAAAATTATATAAATGAATAACTATAATGATTTATTAGAACATTATGAAAAGAATAAAGATAAAAAATGGTCTGATTGGTTAATTTTTGATGGTTGTCTTAAATCTCAAGGTAAACAAGGTATTATAGGATTTTTTAAAAAGAAAATTAATTATCAAAAAGGAGATAAAATTCTTTATAAAAAATATAATGTTCAAGCGACAATTATAGACATCGATTTTAATTCTAAATCATATATAATTCAGATTGAAAATGATAAAAGAGTTATATCTACTATCGGAGATTGTATAGAACCTATTTCTGGTAGTAATACTTCAAAATATATTTTTAAGATTTCCCAATATACCAATCATCTTGCTTATCATGAATTAATTTCTATGCAAGGTTTA
>Ga0304730_1001836_pt1 | contig 15671 bp, 9 predicted proteins | sample M_130628_MF_Meta_FD_190474 | JGI IMG/M metagenome (GOLD analysis project Ga0304730, IMG submission 190474) | Freshwater microbial communities from Lake Montjoie, Canada to study carbon cycling - M_130628_MF_MetaG (v2) (version 2) | ecosystem: Environmental > Aquatic > Freshwater > Lake | place...
ACAAGACCGGCATTCTCGTTGATGGCGCCACGAAGAACGCAACCATTACAGGCAACACCATCACGCGGAACACGGCCAATGGGATCGCGGTGAATGGCACGTCGCAGGACGTCACCATTGGTGGTGCCACGGCCGCCGACCGCAACTACGTGGGCACGACGTCCACGAATGCTTTGGGGCTTGGCAATGCGAGGAACGGCATCTTGATCACGTCGGGTCGAACAGGTCTTGGCATCCTGAACAACATCGTGCTTGGCAATGGCACCGCCAACGTGACCGATGACAACGCCGGCGTGAAGCTCGTTGGCACCGAAGCCATCGCGACCGTGACCGACAACACGATCAACGCCAACCGTGGCTCGGGCGTGCTGGCGGCCGGCAGTTGGGGCATTGGGGTCCTCACCCGCAACACCATCTCGAGCAACTCACGCAGCGGCGTGGAGATCAAGATCGGCAGGAGTTTCGTAGGCGGCGTCGTGAACGACGTGACGACGAATCAGGGAAATACGATTACGTCCAATCGCCGGTATGGCATCGAGATGGCGAACGGCACCGGCAGCGGGATTGTCTTCGGCAACTCGATGAGTGGTAATGCGCTTGGCGGCATCTCCAACCCTTCCGGTTCGCCGTACGCACCAACGATCGTCGAGGCGAAGCTAACCTCGCGGACAAATCTGCAGTTGAGCGTGGGCTTCACGAGTGAAGGAGATGTGATCGACGTGTACGTCGGCGGGCCGCAGGGCCGGACCTACCTTGGCTCTCTGTACAACGACCGACGCTACCTTGGCGTATACACGTTCAACATCGCAGTTTCACCGAACCAGGTGTTTCCCGGTGCGCAGCTGGTCGTAACCCGCAGCACAACCTATTTCGGGAACCCAGGGTATCGCTCTGCCACTTCGGCGTTTTCAGCCGTCGGGCTGGTCAAACGGTAGTCAGCATCATGGCGTCGGGATCGTTCCACCTCCCGTGACCGTGCCGGGCGGGGTAATCGTCGTGATGTTGACGGTCGGCGAGTTGTTGCTAGTGCTTATCGCTTGCTCGAGAGTTAAGACGGGCGGCACAAACTGCGACACTTCGAACGTGCCACCCGCGTTGTTGAGCGAGATGGTTTCGGCCACAGGTATCGACGTGCCCGAGGCCACCACATTGCCGGTCATATTCAGGCCGGTCGTCGCAGTGGAATCATTGACAGCCAGCAGCGCATTGCCGGTCGATGTGATCTGGTTTGTCTGCACCGTGGCGTTTAGGACGCCGTTACCAGAACTCAGCATATTCACGCCGCTGTTACCGGCTCCGTTGATATTCGAATTCTGGATGAGAAACGTTGTTTGCTCCTGATCGGCGGCAACGAGCGTGACGCCGTTCGCGCCGCTGTTCGAGATCGTCGCCCCGTTGAAGCTGGCATTGGTCGCCTCCGCGAAAATGCCTGACTGGCCCGCCGAGGTGATCGACACCTGGCCAAAATCGGCGAAGACGCCGGCATCAGGCCCGACCGGCATATTTCCCGAGAGGTAAATACCGTTCGCCGTCGGTGAGCTGATCGTCGTCGTGCCGATCCTGACCGCGGGATACCCACCCGCGCTGCTATCTGATGTTATCAGTTCGATGCCGTTACCAGCTGCGCCCGTTGAAGAAGCGCTCGTCAGAGTGATATCCAAATTCGCGTTAATTGCGGAGATCGCCGCTCCTTCGGTCGCCACGATCGTGCCGCCATTGATCTGCACGAGGCCGTTGTCGGCGGCGGGGCCCGCCGAGTTCTGCACGAGCAGACCTGTGCCGCCGGTCGTCTGCAGATTAACCGTGTTGAAGAGTACCGTGCCTGTGCCCGGGGCGTTGACGTCGAGGAGCGAGATGCCACCGCCTGAAGAACCAGTCACCGTCACTGTGCCCGGCACGTTCACAGCCAGACCGGTTTGCGTGTTCTGAATCAACACGCCCGGGCCCGTCGAACCCACGACCGTGATGCCGCTGCCGGTCACGTCAAACTTTCCGTCCACGCCGCTGAGCAGTACGCCATTGGTCGGGGAATTGGAGGATGAGACCGTCGTAAACAGAAGGGTGGTGACGTCGCTGACCGTCGAGGCGTTCGTCACACTCACGGCGGCATTGCCATCGACGGCAACCGAATTATTGCCGGTCATCGTGATCTGCTCGTTATTCGTGCCGAGGAAGCCCACCGCTGTGTTACTGTTGGTACCCGAGAGGCTGATGTTGACGTTGTTGAAGCCAACCGGTCCGATGTTGTTGGCTACCTGTATGCCGGCTCCGCTAGCCTGCGTCACGTTGATGTTGTTGAACTGACCGCTGCTCGTACCCGAGCCAAAAGTATTGTTCTGCACCAGGAGTCCCTGCTGAGAACTGGCCACATTGAATTTCTCGATCGTGACGTCACCCGACGAGTTTTGTACGACGAGGCCCAGCCCTGTGTCGGTCGACTGACCGGAGGGGTTGGTCACGAGCACGCTGCCGCCCGTCGTGCCATCGACATTCACTGCGTTGCCGGCAGTGTTGGTGATCGAACCGTTGTAGATGAAGTTCGTTGCTCCAGCCTGCACCAGGATGGATCCGTCAGCGGGATTTGTGATCGTGGCGGAGCCGTTTGTGCCAATCGCCACCGACCCACCACTACCAGCCACGGTTACGGCGGTGCCGATCGAATCGGTGAGCGTCATGTTGTCGATCTGAACATTCGAATCGCTGTTTTCCACCACTACGCCGCCGCCGCCGATATCGACGACCTGATTTGGCACCGTGGCGCCGGCTGGCGTTGGGCCAGCGGCAATCAGAATATTTCCGCCGCCGCCACCGAGCGTGTTCTTGACTTCGATGATCGGTGATGTGCCGCCCCCATTGGTGGCGTCGTTTACGACCGCGCCTTGGAATGACAGGTTTGGCGCAGTGTTCGATACAGGATCGACGCCGTTCACGCGAATGCCCGTGTCGGTCATATTCTCGACATACGTGTTGGAGACAATCACATTGCCTCCCGTTTTGAGCAACTCGATGCCAGTCTGAGGCTGGCCAGCCACGCCGCTGCCTAGGATCTGGTAGTTCGAGACGGTCGCCGTGTCGCCGACGAGTAGTCCCGGGCCGGCCTGCACGCCCACACGGGAGCCCTCGACAATGAAGTTGGCCGTCGTCAGGCCGCCATCGAGAATGACGCTTGGTCCAGATGGATTGGAGATGGTGGGGATGCCGCCGCCGGTCGCGAGGTTGATCGGGCCGCAGCAGGAGGAGACGTAGAAGTTGGCACCGTCCCCGATGAAATATTGGTTGGGGGCTTGTGGTGTAAAGGGAGTGGATTGTGCGTAGGTGGCCGAGCCCTTTTCGACGAAGACCACGTCATAGGCACTCGTCGCCGCCGCATTGGCCGCCGCGATAGTCTTGAAGGGACTCTCCGCCGTGCCCGTACCGCCGGATGCGGCGGCGTTGTTGACCACGAACACCCGCCATGGCGTGTTAGTCGTCGCGTTTACTGCCACCTGTGGCGTCTGATGGGCGCGGACGATGTGCTCGTTACGCATCATCGGCTGTTCCATCTGGTCGGGCACGTTGCGGCGCCGGCTGCCGCCCATCCGGTAGGTGAGCCGGGCGAAACCAGTCCAGTCAAAAAAGCTGTCGTTGTTGGCTTGGAGCGAGAAATCCCAGTTTCGCATGAGCGTCATATCAAGCCTGGTGTACACACCGCCAAAGTACGGCACGACATCCTGGCCGGCCTTGCTGCCGGCCGCCCAGTTGTAGCGGGCCTGCCCGAATGTGTAGCCGCCGACGCTGATCATGCCGGCCCAGTCGGCTAGGCCCGGCACGTAGGCGCCCACTTCGAGGTCTGCTCCCGCCAGGCCTGCATCGAGGCCGTAATTGCACATCACGTAGTTCTGAAAGAAGACCGATCCCGGATTGCCGGCTGTATAGGCGGTGGTCCCCACCGGGATGTAGCCGTTGCTGCGGAGGTTACCGAAGTCGGTGAGCCACTCGCCCGACACGCCCACCTGGTTGTAGACGTGGCCAAACTGGCCGAACGTGCCCGTTCCGCACTGGCCGCTCGTCGGATATTGGTTGAGGTCGGCGTCGTAGTCCCAGTAGACGCCGATGCCGCCGATCGTGCCGCCCATGAACTGCTTGCGAACAATGCCGACGTTGGAGAAGAAGCCGCCGTAGGTGGAGAGATGGCTGCGGAGATCGGCCGACCAGAGGCCGCCCAGGTCGTCCTCGGCATAGGGGATGAAGCCGCCCAGCGTGAAGTAGCTGCCGTTGTAGCCAAGGCCGCGGTCAGCCGCGTTGACACCGTAGTAGAGCCAGCCCGGGCCGTTCTCATCGAGTGACTGGAATCCCGCCACTGCTCGGTTCACGATGCCGCTGGCTGGTGCCATGCCCATCTGACCGGCCTGCCCGAACTGGCTGACCTGGCCGATCTGGGCACATGCCGTCTGACCGCCCCACATCGCGGCGGCAGCCAGCGACAGGGCAGCAGCCCGGCGGACCTGCGTTTTCCAGGAATGGGCCCGCCGGCAGAGTGCCTGCAATCTGGCCCGGCTCCGTTTTCCAAGGCGTCGTCCAAGGTGCTTGACGGCTGTCTTGCTCATCGCAGTCGGATCCCTGACGGTGGCCGGTGATCGAAGCAGGAAAACCCCGCACCGAAAAATCGGCATGATCGTCATGTCAGATCGACTCCCCGTGATCCGATCCATGAGAATTTCCGGCAATGCAACCGAAATCGGCACAGTTCACGGAGACTGCGCAGGTTCCGGCAGAGGAGGCCTCCCAGGACCGGAGGGCGTTCGGGGCCCGCGAGCCCGGCCAAGAGGCAGGCCAGGGCAGGGCGGGAGACGCGGATCGCCCACAACTACGGGGCGGTCACCACCTGCGGCGTCTGATGGGCACGGACGATGTGCTCGTTGCGCATCATCGGCTGCTCGATCTGGGAGGGTACGTTGCGACGGCGGCTGCCACCTATCCGGTAGGTGAGCCGCAGGAAGCCGGTCCAGTCGAAGTAGCTGTCGTTATTGGCCTGCAGCGACAGGTCCCAGTTGTGCAGAAGCGTGAGATCGAGCCGGGTGTAGACGCCACCGAACCACGGCACCAGGTCTGTTCCCGCCGCCGTTCCCCCAATCCAGTTGTAGCGGGCCTGGCCAAGCGCATAGCCGCCCACGCTGACCATGCCCGACCAGTCTTCAAGCCCCGGAAGATAGACCCCCAGTTCGAGATCCGTCCCGGTGAGTGCCGTGTCGAGCCCATACTGGCTGACCAGGAAGTTTTGATAGGCGGGCTGGCCCGGGCTGCCCACCGTATAGGCCGTGGTGCCCACCGGGAAGTAGCCGTTGCTCCGCAGATTGCCATAGTCGGTGAGCCATTCTGCCGACACGCCCACCTGGTTGTAGACATGGCCAAATTGACCGTAGGTGCCGGTGCCGGCGGCACCACCTGTGGGATACTGGTTTAGGTCGCCGTCGTAATCCCAATAGATGCCGAAGCCCCCCACGGTGCCGCCCAGATATTGCTTGCGGACGAGGCCGAGGTTGGAGAAAAAGCCGCCGTAGTTGGAGAGATGGCCGCGAAGATCGGCAGCCCACAAGCCGCCCAGATCATCCTCGCCATACGGGATGAATCCTCCCAGGGTGTAGTAGCTGCCGTTGTAGCCCAGACCGCGGTCAGCGGCGGTGATGCCGGCGTAGAGCCAGCCCGGCCCGTTTTCCGAGAGTTCCTGAAGGCCTTGCGCGGCTCGATTCATCAGGCCTTCGTCAGCCGACATGCCTGGCGGGCCGGGAGCTCCAGTCTGGCTGATCTGGGCCTGAGCCACGGGGCCGCTCCACGACAGAGCGAACACGGCCCCTATCAGGCAGAGCACTCCCTGCAAGCCACGGATGGCCCGCGTGATGAGACAGCGTAGGTGAGTGAGTGCCTGCTTGCTCATCACATTCGGGTTCCCGACGGAGAGTCGGAAGCCAAACACAAGGCTGTATGCTTCAAAAAATCGACACCGCCCTCATTGTTGATCGGCTCTGCGCAATCCGATTCATAAGACGATACCGCACCGCTTCTGAAATCCCACCAGATTCCCAGCGCTATTTAAAATGCCGGGAAGAAGCCGGTATATGGAGCAGCCGGCCATCATCGGCGGGCAGATTCGCTCCCGATGTCTCGTAGAGCGTCACGGCCCTGCTGCTCAGAGCGAAAAGGGCGTTGTATTCCGACAGCGCATGGAGTCCCTTGCGACTGGGGTTGGATGTATCGAATCTCAAACTGACTACACCACCCCTTTCCTGTGGTCTGCCACAAATCGGCCGACGGTCGGGATAGGCCGGCGATCGCCGGCACCTTATAAACGAGCCGCAGAAACCGTTGTAAATCCGCCGGCTCGTTCGACCACCGCTCGACTGCGTGCGTCACGGCCCCACACCATATTCACCCCAGCCCATCAGCTCTTCCCCATGTGGCAGTTTCAAAACCACGACGCCCTCCTTTTTGACTGCGATGGCACGCTGGCCGACACGATGCCGGCCCACTACCGCGGCTGGCTGGCCGTCACCGAAGCCCACGGCATCGACTTCGATGAAGACCGTTTCTATGCGATGGGTGGCCGGCCGACGCGGGACATCGTGGCGACGCTCGCCGCCGAGAAGGGCATCACGATCGATATCGACCACGCCGCCCATACGAAGGAGCAGGTCTTCCTCGCCCAGCTCGCCCACGTGAAAGCCATTGATCCGGTCGTGGAGGTGGTGCTCCGGTCCCGCGGCCGAATTCCGATGGCCGTTGTCACCGGCGGCTTCCAGCGGGTCTGTCGTCAGATCCTCGACCACGTGGGCATCACCGCCGCCTTCGACACGATCGTGTCGAGCGAAGACACCTCTCGGCACAAGCCCGACCCCGACCCGTTTCTGGAGGCCGCCCGCCGGCTCGGTGCCCGGCCAGAACGCTGCGTCGTCTGGGAAGACAGCGACCTGGGCATCGAGGCGGCCCGCCGGGCCGGCATGGAATGGATCGATGTACGGTCATTTCATAGGCCGGAGCGGCTGACCTCATGACCACACCCGCCACGCCAGCCGCATCCCCGGCCCCTCACACGGTCACGCTCGCCGACATCCGGCAGGCCCACGACCGCATCCGCTCCGGCATCTACCGCACTCCCTGCCCGCAGAGCATCCCGCTCTCCGACCTGACCGGCTGCCGAATCTGGTGCAAGCTCGACCTGCTCCAACGCACCGGTAGCTTCAAGGAACGCGGCGCCCGCAACGCCCTGCTCCTGCTCGATGCCAACCAGCGGGCCCGCGGTGTGGTGGCCGCATCGGCCGGCAACCATGCGCTCGGCCTCGCCTACCACGGCAAGCTGCTGGGGATTCCCGTCACCGTGGTGATGCCACGGTTTGCGCCGCTGGTGAAGGTGGCCACCTGCCGCAAGCTCGGGGCCCGCGTCGTGCTCGAGGGCGAATCGTTCGACGACGCCCGCCGGCTGGCTCTGGAGATGGCCACTCGCGACGGGCTGAACCTCGTGCATGGTTTTGATGACGCCCGCGTGATCGCGGGGCAGGGCACGATGGCCCTCGAAATCCTCGAAGACGTCCCCGACGTCGAGGTGATCGTCGTACCCACGGGAGGCGCGGGCCTGCTCGCTGGCGTGGCCACCGTAGCCAAGAGCCTGCGGCCCGATATCAGGATCATCGCCGTCGAGCCCGCCGCAGCTGGCAGCCTGAGCGCGTCGCTTGTCGCCGGCCGGCCAACGCAGGTGCCAACGCGGCCGACCCTTGCTGATGGCCTGGCCGTAGGGAAGGTGGGAGCCCTCCCGTTTGCGATCGCGGCACCGCTGATCGATCGCGTGGTGACTGTGGGCGAGGAGGCTCTGTCACTGGCCGTGCTTCGCCTCCTGGAGCTGGAAAAAACCGTTGTGGAGGGGGCCGGGGCATCGGCACTCGCTGCAGTGATGGGCGACATGGGAAAGGAACTGGCCGGCCGCAGGGTCGTGCTCCTGCTCTGTGGCGGCAACATCGATCTCACGATTCTCGATCGCGTGATCAAGCATGGGCTGGCGGCCGACGGTCGGCTCTGGCGGTTTACGACGCAGGTGACCGATCGGCCCGGCGGCATCTCCAAACTCACCGCGGCGATCGCGGCCGCGGGGGCAAGCGTGCAGGAGATCGTGCACGACCGGGCCTTTTCCGGACCGGATGTGTTTGTGACGAGCGTGGAGGTGACCGTCGAAACCTCCGATCGCGACCATGTGGTTGCCCTCTACGAGAGCCTCCGCGCCGCCGGCTTTTCCGTGGTGCCCTCGACCGCCCCCGGCATCGTGCCCCAGCGGCACTGAGCGGGCATGCCTGGTAAATCCTGCCGGTTGTGCCGTTCGCGGCATACCAAGAATTGTTCCTGCAGTGCGACGCGATCCTCTGGCGATACCAAGCGATGCGGCGAAGGCCGGTCGCCGCCCAGCACGTTGGAGCATTGCCAATGATCAGCCATCAAAACGGCCTTCTTTCCACCCCGGCGAACGCGGTTCCTTCCGAGGCGGAAGCCCTTCGCGAGCGGGAGCGTCTTCGGCGTGAACTCCTCAAGCGGATCGTCAACCGGGAAACGCGTCGCCAGTCCACACGCGGCACATCCCGATAAGAGCCGTTTGCGAAACGCGTCATCCATGCAGGGCGTTGGGCACGACATGCGCCAACGACAAAAAGCCCCCGGCGGAAGCCGGAGGCCTTCATGGAGGCATATCATCACGTCTGCCATCCAGATCCGGGATCGCTCAGCGAGCCGGTGCCTCGTCGCTTCAGCTCCGGGCTCCTTGCTCGGTGCAGCCAGACACCTGTTCCTGTGCGTACTGATCGTCTGTGCGGTCGGGATTGCGTGTCGGTCAGCTGCGGCACAGGCTGACGGGAGTTGGCAGCCGGACGTCTTCGCCGACTACCTGCTCAGCGGACAGAAGCCACACCCAGCAGTGGTGCGGATCGTGGCGGCGGAGCAGGGCAGCGCATCGCTCGGGTCGGGCGTGCTCGTCGATGCCAACCGTGAGCAGGCGATTGTGCTCACCAACTGGCATGTCGTCCGCGACAGCCGATCGGCGGTGCTCGTCCAGTTCCCCGACGGCTTTCAGACAGCCGGCACCGTCGTGCGCATGGACGAGGCCTGGGATCTGGCGGCAGTCGTGATCTGGAGGCCACCGGCGACTCCGGTCCCATTGGCAGCCACTCCTCCAGCACCCGGCGATCTGCTCACGATCGCAGGCTATGGCCGCGGCCCCTACCGCGCCCAGACCGGCCGCTGCACTGAATATCTCTCCCCAGCGGCGGGCTATCCAAAGGAGTTTGTGGAACTCTCCGCAGGGGCCAGACAGGGAGACTCGGGCGGGCCGATCCTCAACGATCGGGGCGAACTGGCCGGCGTACTCTTCGGGCAGAACAGTGGCCGCACGATCGGCAGTTGCTCGACGCGGCTCCGCACGTTTCTGGCAAGCGTGGGCTCCAGCGGCTTCACCCCCGAGGCGGCCGCAGCCCTCAGCGCATCCCGAGCGATCGATCAGGGGCAGGCACACGAGCTGGGTGGGGCAGATCAGTCTGCGCGATTCAGGATGGCGGCTGCGACCATCGATGGGGCCGGACAGCAGTCGGCGGCTGAGCCGAATCCTCTGTCGGAGGCCGGCACTGCGGCGCTGCGAGCTCCGCCGGAAAATGGACCGTATCGAGCCATGCCTGCGGATGCGAATCAGCCCGGAGGTGGAGTCGCGCCGCCTCGCCAACAACCAGCCTGGGCGGCACCCGCCATCAGCCTGCCCACAACCGCCGAACTCGCCGCCATCTTCGATGTCTCCACCAATGGTCGGGCCATGCTGTCCGCCGCCGGTGGCCTGGCGCTGGCAGTCCTCGGAGTGCGAATACTCTTCGGTGGCCGCCGCCGTGCTGCTGCGGCCCGGGAGAGATACGACGACTGACGGCGGCTGTGTTCCTTCGCGGTCCTGGCGACCGTCGCCTTCGTGTTCGTGACAGGCTCGACCGGCCGGTCGTCTCCGCCGCAAGGCTTGGGCATCGGTGGGGGCCTTCGGCCTGTTGTAAGGGAACGGGGTTTGCTGGTTGGCCGGGCGGCGTCGATACTCAAAGGCATGTCAGAGTCTGAACCAGCCGCGATCCATCCAGACGACCTCTCCGGGCGAAGCCTCGGGGGGTATCGACTCCTGCGTCGTCAGGGAAGCGGCGCGATGGCCGACGTCTATCTGGCCGAGCAGCAGTCCTTAGGGCGGCAAGTGGCGGTGAAGGTGCTCCGCCGCGAGACGATGCGGCATCCGGCCGCCGTCGAGCGATTCTCGCAGGAGGCTCGCGCCGCGGCGGCGCTCGTGCATGGCAACATCGTGCAGATCCACGAGGTGGCGTGCGTCGAAGGGATTTACTTCATCGCCGCAGAGTATGTCGCGGGTCCGTCGCTGAAGGCCTGGCTCTTGGCCCGCGGCCCGCTCGATCCGCTGCAGGCCTTGAGCGTGTTGTCGCAGGTCGGCTCGGCGCTTGCAAAATCGGCGCAGGCTGGGATCGTTCATCGCGACATCAAGCCGGAGAATCTGTTGGTGACGCCAGCCGGCGAGGTGAAGGTCGCCGACTTCGGTCTGGCACGGGTGCTCGAGGACGATCTCGAGCTGACGCAGGAGGGCATGGCGCTCGGCACGCCGCTCTACATGAGCCCGGAGCAGGCCGCGGGCAAGCCGGTCGACGTGCGGAGTGATCTCTATTCGCTGGGGGCGACGGTCTACCACCTGCTCACCGGCCAGCCGCCCTTCACCGGCCCCACATCGCTCGCAGTGGCACTGGCGCATCGGAACGAGCAGTTCGTGCCCTTGGCTGCGTTTCGGCCTGAGTTGCCGGCGGGGCTGGGGCGGATCGTCGAGCAGCTGCTCGCAAAGCAGCCGGAGGATCGCTGTGCATCGCCGACGGAGCTGTTGCAGGCTGTCGAAGCGGTGGAGATGGCGCTGTCCACCGGCTCGCGGCATGGGCGACTGCCGCTGGCCTGGGAGGGGGAGGCTGCCGACTGGCAGCCGGCGAGCACCTCGCCTGGCGTTTCCCGAGTTGTGGCGGCGACGCTTGCGGGCCGGGCGCAGACTCAGACTCAGACCGCAAGGCTCCGAGAAGCGACGCAGCACCTACAGGCGGCCGCGGATCGGGAGCGGCTGGAGTTGGAGGCTGATTTGCAGGAACGGTCGCGGCGGGCGTGGCTGTTGGCGGGAGCGGCGGCGGTGGCTCTGGCTATTGGGTTTGCGATCGGTCGGCGGCGGCCGCAGAGGTCAGAGTTGTTTCGGCCGCGGACGTGAAATACGCCACGGCAAATGCGGGGAATTCCGGCAGAAAAGCGGCGGCTCAAGTCTGCTTGACACCCCATCCGACACTGCTAGAACGACAACTGGAAATCAGGTTCGTACACGCCCCCATCGTCTAGTGGCCCAGGACGTCGGGTTCTCAGTCCGAAAACCGGGGTTCGACTCCCCGTGGGGGTACTTTTAGGCCAGACAAGACAGCCGTATCTCTCGCAAACGCGGGGGATACGGCTGATTCGTTTTGCTTCCGCAGCCGTCAGCATGCATCTTCGTGCGTCGGATTCGACGTCGCGTTCTGGAAGTGCTCCTCGGTCGCCTGTCGGTGGTTCAATGGTTTCAATGCTGATCGCCCGGCCATCGACTCGACTGTCTTTCGTGCCCGCAGCCACCGCCGTCATCGTCGTAGGCCTTTTGTTGGCAGGCGGGCCAACAAGTGCCCAGGTTGTTGCCGAGAGCCACGCAATCGATCTGAACTGGCCTCTGCCAGCCCCGGCAGGGCACGCTGATCGCTGCCAAATCAGTGGTGTTGCGTTGGACAACTCCGGAAACGTTTTCGTGCTCGGCCGGGGTGAGAACCATTGGATGCCGCAGGCAGGGTTCAAACGTCAGAAGATCAAACACGCCACCGTTGAAATCTTCAGTTCCGACGCCGGGGCGGCAACGGCGTCGTGGGGACGCGGCGTGTTCATTCTGCCCCATCAGATCGTTGTTGATGCCACCGATCACGTGTGGGTGGTGGATGCGGGACTTCATCAAGTCATGAAGTTCGACTCCAGTGGTAAGCGGCTCTTGGTCATTGGTGGCCCCAAAGTGCGGCTGAACATGCCGACCGACATTGCATTCCTGAGCGACGGGGCGTTCGTGGTGTCAGATGGCTACGTCAACAGTCGTGTCGTAAAGTTCGATGCCAACGGTCATCCCGTGGCCGCTTGGGGCACGAAAGGCACTGAGCCATTGCAGTTCCAAACTCCGCACAGCGTGGCGGTTGACGATCATGATCGAATCTATGTCGCGGATCGGGAAAATAATCGCATTCAGGTCTTGAGCCAGCAGGGGAAGTATCTGGCCGCGTGGACGAACGTCGACCGCCCAATCACGGTCCGATATGCCGCTGGCTCGCTGTTCGTGCTGTCGAACCTCGAGGCTGACAAGGGCATCGTGCGGCGACTCTCGCTGGACGGAAAGGTCATCGAGTCGTTTCATACGAAGCCCGCAGGGACGACCGACGACTTCGAATGGCCGCACGGGTTGGCGGTCAGCAAAGATGGTGACGACGTCTACGTTGGTTTCACGCTGACGGGACGACGTGTGCAGCGATATCGAAGAATCGCTGCGAATCAATGACGTCTTGATCACCTGCGTGGGCGGGAGATTTGGCCGTTTTCTGTTTTTGATGGGGGCTGCGTGACGGTCGGGGGCGGCCTCTGGCTACAATCCGGGCTGTCCGAGTGGCATCCGTGGCAGACGGACGCTGATCAACGTCCCGCATGGATCAATGACGGGGATTAAAGATGGGGGCAGCGTCATTTGCCCCGCCTGCATGCCGTCTCGTCGACGCCAGAGTGCAAAGTATGGAAGCATTGAACACAGTTGAGCGTGTCTTTTCCCAATGGCTGGAAAGCCGGTCCAGAGTTCTCGTGTGGACGATGGTTGCGCTGGCGATCATCGCGATCCCACTCTTCATTCTCGCGCAGGGCTTTCTTCCCACTGACGATGCGCTGCGTCACGCCGCGAAGGCAGTTGACGGGCGACCCTGGTCACAGATTCTGGTCCTTCGGCCCGGCGTTCTTGAAGACCCGCATGAAGCCTGGCATGGCCTTCTGAGGTGTCTTCATCTCGCCTTTGGGTTGAACGCGGAATCGCTTCTCGTGTGTACGGTTGCGGGCCTCTGTGTCGCGGTCTTGGCCGCCCCTCTTCCATGGTTCAAGGCTCCCGAAGCCTGGCTGGCGGCATGGCTGATGGTCTGGATGGCCAATCCACTTAAAGGGTTACGGATAACGAATGGCCGACCCTTGCTGGTCACGATGTCGGTCCTCCTGATCGTGATGCAGTGGTGGAACTGCCGGGATGGCGCCCGACCGAGCTACGTCAAGCGTGGCGTTACCTTGGTCCTGTTCACACTCGCAGCATGGCTGCATGGGAGCTGGTATCTCCTCTGCCTCATCCCATTCGCTTTTGCGGTTGCGGGCAGGTGGAGGGAAGCGATCGAACTGACCCAATGCTGGCTGCTGGGGAGCCTTCTGGCCGGAATTCTGACCGGGCACCCCTGGAATTTCCTCGCAGGGCAGGTGCTCCATCTTGGCCATGCATTCGGAGATACCTCGGCCGCCTACCACATTCTGGCAACGGAATTCCTGCCCTCCGGTGGCGGCGGCCTAGCCATGCTGGTGTTTTTAGGGGCCATCGCCGTTTGGCTGTCTCGTCACCACGATCCGAGCGGCCTCCTGAAAAACCCGGTGTTCATTCTCGCGGTCGTCGGGTGGGTTCTCGGGCTCAAGGTCACGCGGTTTTGGGATGACTGGGGATTCCCCTGTGCCATCCTATGGCTGGCAATGACGCTGGAGCCGGGCTTTCTGGCATTCGGAAAATCGCATCCGATCCAGCGGTTGGGCGTGGCCTTTCTGATCTGCCTTTCCTGCGTGCTCATCACCGGTTCGGATCTGGAAGGTCGATGGACCGAGAGCTCGCGAAGGCCGTATCTCGATCTGTCCAAGCCCGAGATCGGTCCCTGGCTGCCAGCCAAGGGCGGAATCCTTTATTCCCCAAGCATGGCAGTCTTCTACGACACGTTCTTTCGCTTTCCAGACGCCGAGTGGCGATATCTCGTCGGCTTCGAGCCCACGCTCATGCCAGAGAGCGACCTGGCCATCTACAGACGCATTCTTTTCGAAGGCCCCTCCAGTGCCGCGTATGAGGATTGGGTCGCCAAGTTGCGGCCCATCGATCGATTGCTCGTCAGGCAGATGCCCGGAAGCCCCGCCCCTGCGATTTCGGGGCTGATGTGGTATGAGGCGGGCAATGGAATGTGGCTCGGAAAATTGCCCTGAGTGAACCAAGCATGCTCACCATATTTGGGAAACAGATGCGGCTGTGCGACCGGGTGCCTCGGCGTCATTTTCTGACGATCGGTGGGCTGGGGCTTGGTGGTGTGGCGTGTGGGGGCCTCTCGCTGCCTCAACTGCTTCGGGCAGAAGATCGGGTGGGCATCCGGGGATCCCACAAGTCGGTGATCATGATTTATCTGACCGGAGGTCCGCCCCATCTGGACATGGTGGACCCCAAGCCCGATGCGCCATCGGAAGTACGCGGCGAGTTTCAGCCGATCTCCACCAACATTCCGGGAATCCAGGTCTCCGAGTTGATGCCCCGCACGGCAGCGATGATGGACAAGTTTGCCATCATTCGTTCATTGGTCGGAGCGGAAGATCAGCACGCCTCGTTTCAATGCGCCACAGGACACGTATCTCGCCAGCAGCCTTTGGGGGGCTGGCCGGAAATTGGATCGATCCTGTCTCGATTGCACGGTCCGGTGGATCCGGCCGTGCCGCCCGCTGTCGACCTGTCGATGAAGATGGCAAACCTGCCGTACAACCTCCCCGGGGCCGGATTTCTGGGCACAGCGCACACGCCCTTCAAGCCATCCGGTGACGCGTTGAATGACATGGTGCTGAAGGGGATCGAGCCAGGTCGACTGGCAGATCGCGGAGCCTTGCTGGCAAGCCTTGATCGATTCAGACGCAAGGTGGATCAGCAGGCGGTTTCGACTGACGACGCTTTTGTGCAACGGGCCCTCGGCATTTTGAGTTCCAGCCGGCTCGTCGAGGCACTCGATCTGTCGCGCGAAGATCCGCGTGTGCGTGAACGCTACGGCCAGGACGATCCGAAGGTGCTGCCGTATTCGTTCCAGGGGTACCAGGCGCTCATGTCGAAGTTTCTGACGGCCCGTCGGCTGGTCGAGGCCGGTGCGCGGTGCGTCACGGTGGCCTTCGCCGATTTCGACTGGCACGGAAACAACTTCGTGCATGGGCGGAAGGTGATTCCGCTGCTTGATCAGGGATTGGCAGCCCTGGTCTCGGATCTCCACGAACGTGGCCTCGATCGCGACGTATCGGTGATCGTGTGGGGCGAATTCAGTCGCTCGCCAAAGATCAACAAAGATGCCGGTCGCGATCACTGGCCACGGGTGAACTTCGCGATGCTGGCCGGCGGCGGCATGCGGACCGGCCAGGTGATCGGCGAAACCAATCGTCTGGGTGAGGAGGCCATCCTGCGACCGATCCGCCACTCCGACGTGTTTGCGACGCTCTATCACAACCTGGGTATCGATGTCGCCAGCACCACGATCCCCGATCTGAACGGTCGCCCGCAGTTTCTGGCGGAAACGCAC